>JAABUH010001750.1_pt1 | contig 22760 bp, 27 predicted proteins | sample 5559121 | NCBI WGS metagenome assembly JAABUH01 (sample SAMN10711871, study PRJNA513364) | rock metagenome | isolation source: Antarctica rocks | place: Antarctica: Victoria Land, Battleship Promontory nord | collected 2015-12-28
TGTTTCGGCGAACAAAGAACATGGTCGAACCTCGTTTTGGCGAACAAAGAACATTGTCGAACCGTGTTGAGTACAATGGAGCGAGACGTGGCCTTGTTTTGGCGAACAAAGAACATAGTCGAACCTCGTTTTGGAGTACAAGGCCGGGGTTAAGCACTAGTTGCTAGTTGTCGGCGTTATTCGGCGAAGCTGTCCGAGCTTCGATTCACGATCGTGACAGCACCTTTGCCACTCAGCTAAGCTCTTAGCCTCCATCAAGGAAGTGATTGCTAGCTTGTCGATGTAGGCAAACAACGAGCACAGTCATCAAGTTGGTTGGTATGAGATAGGGTTGTCTGTACAGGGAGCCAAGTCTAGTAATAATAAAGCACGTCATAAAAACCCTGGTAAACTCTGGAGGGAAGGTTTGGGGGGTATGTCAAGCTGATCTTTTAATGAGCTCATGCTCGTATTATCATGCTTCCAGATTTGTCTTTTACAAGAACACTGCTCTAAAGGCTGAGTCACTTTGCTATTGATGCGCAGACATACTGCCTATTCTCAATCTCACCCAAGCTCGAGCAGAAGTCTTATCATATCTCGGAACTCCCGTCCGACGGACATCCGTACAACGACGCTATGAGTGTAGCATCTGGTGGACGGCATAGGTGCTATGAATCGTGGACTAGCTGCTGCCGCAACAATTCCACTATGCGACCCGCTTCCTTGTCCCCGACACTTTCGTCTGTCCAGCTCGTTTCTAGCAATACCTGCTCGAGCTCCGGCATCAGATCATCTTCAATCGCCGAAAGGGTGACGTAAAGCTGTTCCGAAGTCATTGCTCGTATCTGCGAAGACTCCAATCAGCTTTTGCCTCTCTGCTTCGTCATCATGCTTACTCGAGGAAAGCGATGAGCTAAAAAGAGCGGCACCAAGCTGACCCCGGCTTCTCGCACTGAGGGTGAAGGGAGATCCAATACGCTCATCAGCCTGTCGGAGGTTCAGCTCGGTCACAGAACGGGACGGAAAATATGAGATACAGCTTCATAGCCGCAGATATTCGCTCGATCGACTTCATCGGCCCGATCCCTCGACATGCGATGTGAATTATCCGTACAGCTCTAAAGCGATGATCAGCTTTCCATCCCGACGTAGACTGGATAGAAAACGATTCACGTATCTCCCATGCATTGCGGGAAGCGCTCAGACTCGTCCACTCTTAATCGATCCTTCTCTTCAAACAGCTTGGCAACGGTGACCAGGGTAGGGATGAAAATCCTTTTTTGGTTGAGATTATCCGAAAGCAGAGCGAGGAGATCGTCCAGGATGTCGTTGAACGTATTCGAGAAATCGCTATTCAGCGCTCCGAGGTGGGTCATCAAAGCTGCGAACGCCATTGCTGACTGCTCCGAAGTTATTGTCAGCTTGTCCTAGATGAAAGGTAAGGGTGGAGCTTACGACTGAAGAGATCTGACTGCCTATACTGAGCACGAGACCCGCCAAGAGCGACGAGCGGTATCGCGTTCCGATCAATGGAATGGCGGAGAGGAACCATTCTTGTTGATCGGTGTATCGAAACACGTCCTCCCTATACACGCGAGTTTCGCGTCAGGAGGTGCACCGAAGGATATGTGGAGAGAGAGGAGGAACTGACGCCTCTTTAGTCGGAATAAAGCTCATAGCCGTATGTCCTTCCCATTCCCATATCCGTTCAGCGCCTGCGTGACGTAGCCTCGCCAGCGCCAAAGCAGCAGCTTCTCGTACCGGATCAAGCTTCTCAACCGCCTGCTTGATTATCCCGCCTATAACCTCCTCAAAGACGTTTTGTGTGATCAAAGCTGATTCATGCTTGGCAGCCACAGCGACTGTCATCCCGTGCGCTTCCAGACCGGCGATCCGGATCCATGAACCGACATCTCCGCGCTGATCTGTCGAGTAGTCCGATAGGGAATGTATGAAAGCAGTAACGACGGCCTGAAAGGTTGGGGGCTTTACTAAGCAGATATGAGCCGCAATTCACAACGGAATGGAGACATACAGAGTAGGTCCCCGCTGGCTGATACCTGACAGGCGATACTCGCTAAAGACTGGATCGCATATCGTCTCGTCTCGACGTCCGCCTATATCTTGGTCATTTCGCTTCTATGGACCTCTTTTGGTCACTGACCTTACCATCCGGCTTCAGCTGTCCAAGCAGCGCGTTGACACTCTTCTCGACCGGTACCGAGCAGTGCGCATATTGGATATGACCAAGGGAGAGCGCGGCAGCCTGTCTTACCACCGCACGAATGGCCATCAAATCCCCTATCAATCTAGGCAACACCGTCAGCATCGTCGAATCTCGACAGAAAAGCAAGCTTGAATCAACCCACTTCTTTGCCTCCTTCGAGCAACCCCGCAACTCGCTCAATCGGTCAAAGGTCCTCGCTACTGCCTCCTGGCATTCGATCTCCCTCCGCCGCATTGCCAGATCGAGGTACTGGTCGAGCAGTCTCTGCGTCTCGTCAAGCTGTACAGTAGAAGGGGAGAGACAAGCGGTGATCAGGTCGCACGCGGATCGGAGCAGCTCCCCGGCGAGCTGAGAGACGAGTGCTGCCGGTCGTATTGTCAAAAGTGCCGCGAGTAGCTGATGATCAGCTGAAATTATGCTGAAGACATACCTTGTGTCGGAATTCATCGGTTGATGATGGCATCTCTGCGATCTGGATGAGCGCGACCAGTGCGCCATGTACGTTCGTTGGATCCAGTGAAGGCAATTGATCGATCTACAATTAGCCAGTATCGATCACCCTATCTCACCTCTCGCGTTATCGAATCCTCAATGTCACCGGACGTTCCGAGCTCGAGCATCTTCCGCAGGGCTACCGCACCCAAAGTCCGCATCGACGAGTCCCAATGTCTCAGCGTGATATAATGTTGATGGTTTCGCATCCGATCCCGATATACTTGGTGACTGACACGGTCAGCTTGGAAGAGTTGCCGTCAATGTGAGCTCCACTCACACAGCTACAGCGGGAGCAGCTACGTTGAAAGCCGTCCTCCGCACGCTGACAGAGTAGAAGTCCGTCTTCCCCAGTACCTCTATCCCTTCCGGGTACAAGGCCTAGCTATGATCAGCCCCACCCTGGAAGTCTACCCCAGTCATTTTCATTTACCAGCCTTCCAACTCCCTCTTGGAACGCAGCGCTCGCCGCCCTCCTCACACCGACCTCTCGATCAAAGCAGGCCACACAGATCAGTCCCGTCGCCATATCCTCCCCGAACGGCTCGAGCGCTCTCGGCGGGCAGGCTCTCGACATCGACCAGAGCAGGTAGGAAGCTGCGTCACGGACATTTGCGCCGATCGAGTGTGATGCTCGGCGAAGATCAAACGTCAATGCCTGACTCATTAGCCAGGCCGACTTGGCTCCACTCACCTTCATCACCCATGTCACCGCTTGACCGATCGCCTCGCCCTCTACAAGACCTCTTCGAGCCATCTCAGCAAGAGCGAGACACACCCCATGCCATCTCGCCTCCCCTCGTGTCGTCTCCAAACCGCCGAAACCCATTACTCCACCAGGAGCACTCCCACCGGGATCGATGATCGTCCTGAACGAGGTCTCCACGACGGGCTCGTCCTCGGTACCGAAGAAGAGGGCGATAGTAGCTAGGACAATCTGATCGGATAGGGCTGATGGCAGGAGGGAAGACAGGCGGGCGAGATACTTCGCTGAGGAAAAACGGACGATCGTGTCCTGACTTTCAGCTCAATGCGATAATGGTGACCCACCTTATCGCCCAGTCCAGACATAAGATCGTCCAGCTCCTCCTCCAGTCCATTCGGCATATCCATCTCCCCAGATAAACGATACCCCTTCCTCAACTTCGCGACCCACCACCGTCCTTTCGCCTTCACGGCCAACTTCCTCACCAAGCCCGAGCTTGCAGCAGTCCTCGAACCCCTCAGATGAGGGAGTAAAAGCTCATCCATGAACCCTCTCAATACGTCCAGATGTTCCGGTGCGATCATGGTTGGAATCACCACCATGAACTCCAGTACCGACGCGAAAAGGTTCGCCTCTCCTTCTCGTTCAGTCTCGATGACTTCCGCTCCGGCCCAATCAAGGAAGCCAGGTAGTCCAGGGACTGTATCGGAGCGTGAAAAGAGTCTCGCGAAGACGAGTGCGGCGTAGGCGCCTTCTTTGCCTTGTCGGTGGAGAAGCGGGAGTGTGAGGAGGGTGACACGTTGGGCGAGGTCGGAAGTTGACAGGGCGAACAACTTTTCCCGGGCTGGGCGGTCGATGGTGTATGACGTAGATGTGGGGGTAGTCGATGAAAGAGCCGAAAGGTTGAATGGGACGGTAAGGAGAAGCGCGAGCCACAGAAGCAGGACCGCTCGGAGTTCCCATGCATCTTGCGAAGCGATGATGGGGTGTTGCAGGGTGAGAGGAGAGGTAGAGCTGCCGTTATTCGGAGGGGAGAAAAGAGAGATGAGCAACGGTAGATGAGGGATGCTGGAAGGAAAGTGTGGGACTGGCGTTAGCGTACTTGAGTACACCTAACTTACCGACAGCCTTCCATCCGCGAACCTTGACAACCCAGTTGATCAATCTCCCTACTCGAGCTAATAGAGCGGGGTTGACGTTGCCCTCATCATCCGAGAGTCGCGTAAGGTGGGTCGAGAGTACTGCCATAAGGGGAGAAAGGATTTCATTGAGAGATGGGTCGAGTAACCCTGGTAAAGGTAGATAGTAATCGAGCTGTCCCAATCAGTTTCCGATTTTACATCAGGCTTGCCTCACAATGGCTCCTAATGCCTTCACCAGCTTCTCCTCTTCCTCATCTTCTCGCTCGGAAGGGTCTCGGCTAAGGTCCACTGCTACGAAGGGGGATAGAAGCTTGAGAAAATCGGGTCGATGTGCGAAATGGGTATAGGTCGGATCACCATCATCCTCGAGAGCCTTGGACATTACGAAAAGGGGAGTATCACGCTGAATGATACAACTCGAGCTCGCTCTTCGGATCCGAATCTACCAATCTGAGACGGGATGAGGGTAAGTTTATAAGTCAACGAGGAGCTCTGGGTGATCTATCAAGCTGTAAAGCCTGGACAAGAAAAGTCAAAGCGCGTCGTTGAACATTGATCAGCCACGTGGAAAAATTACGTTTCACCCCCCTTAGGCCTACTCTAGTAACCGGAAGCCTTCCACCCAGCACACAGGTGCACAACATGAGTAAACTTGGCTCGGAGAACCAGCATTACTGACACGGAAGATGTCCAGCTGGATGTCCCATCAATCCGATATCAAAGAAGCCAAGGGGTCACGTGATGAACCCCGTAGATTGACCACGTGCATGCCGAAATATCGGTCTTCCGACCGACCGGCAAATGGCAACACCGCCCCCAACTCATACAATAACGGAAATACATCCCAAAAAGTACAACACCCATCAAACCCAGCTTAAACCCTACCCGACCTCTCCGCAAACATCCACTCACTCACCACATCCTCCTCCCACCTCCCATAATCACCAACCTCCTTCGCCGCCTTGATCATATCCCTCATCCCGAAATCCCCACCGTCCCTCTTCCTCTTCAACTCCCCTTTCGGCCGATGGAGCAAGCTATCTCGGATCGAAGAATTCGTCATTGCTCTTTGGATCAAGTCTGGGGTGTTTTCATCCCTATTAGCGGGGTTCCGGACGTGGATCTGCGTAGCTTCCAGATCACTTTGTGTCCGTCCTTGAGTAAGGGGGTCGGACTTACGCAAGGAGGACTTTGCGTTTTGCCAGTTTGTTGCGAAGGGGTGGAGGTTTATCGCTTGACATGCTGAGAAGACGATGGTGGATAGGTTGAGCTTGAGTGCGGTCAGAGCGAGGTTATGAACGAGAGAAAAGAAGCTTTCCACTTGAGCGCCTATGAGGAATGAGCTACTCACATCGTGCTGAGACCGCAGAGTTTCGCTTCCCATGCTGGCATGTTAGAGTTCGAGTGGGTGATAGGGTGTCAAATTGGCCAGACCTTCGAGGTAACCTCCAGGCGACCCCGACGTAATCTTCCATCTTGAACAAACCTACTCAGTCCCACTCCCACACATCCCACTTACTCATCGGCGAGACCTTTCAACCACTCCGCAGTCATGACCGCCGCAAGGATCTCCGAAATATAATTTCTCCTCTTCTTCGTCCTCATGGTCCAACTCGGAAGAGTCACCGGCTTCAAAGTATCCGGTCGATTGAGCAAAGTCCACTCGGTGTAGAACAAGAGGTACAGATGTCGATTGAATAGCTCTTTTTGTCGTAGCTAGAACCACATCTCCACCGTCTGGTGAGTCCTTTCCTCTTCCTCATCATCAGGTTCACTCCCTCCCTTCGATCCGATAAACATCATCTATACTCTTCAAAGACATCGCCATCCTATTCCCCAACTCGGTTTCTGTCTAGTGGCTCGGCTCCCGACTCACCTAACACGATCTCGATGCATCTCCTTGAGGATCGCTTCGACCTGGGTGATGCTCCGCCTCGTGAAGGCCGTTCGGAGGTGGGATCTCCCATGATCACCAGAGCATGTGAGCGGCTGTGGAACGACTTCGAGGTAATCTCCATGAGTCGGGAGAGACGAGTTGGTCGAGGTCGTCTGGCATGGAGGTTGGGGGTTGTTTGTACGACGCTGAGGATGGGTCCCAGTTGATGTGGGAGGTTTCGCATGTGTCGGGTTCGACCTGGAGTGGAATGGGTGTAGGACATGGCAGAGGAGATAAACGACTGTGTGTCAGGCCTGAGCGTCTTCGAGAGGAAAACCAAAAGATTGATAGGTAGCCGAGCAAGAAGCAAGCGGGGTCTGGCGAGAGTACAGGACAGAAATAAGTTCAAGCAAGGACTACTCGCAGGTGTCGTGCTACTTGAACGAGCTGAACGAGAAGCATATCGTATGCACAGTCTCCGGCAAAAAGAATAGTCTGGCAATAAGAACAGGGAGAATGGTTTGTCAAGAGAAATAACGTCAACCGCGGAATATTTTGAGCAGGCCGAATCTGAAACCGGGGTAACGTGAAGAACTTGCCATGTTTCAGATTCGGATTACGCAGAAGTGAGAAGTGTAGTCTCTCGATATCTAACTTTTCTGTATTTCTAACGTAGGTCATCCAAAAGGCAAGGTCTCGAACGACAAGGGAATCCGCTCTTTCCTCGACGATGCACTTGACAAGTACGAGCCAAATTCGACTACATGGATCAGTGTTGGAACTTGGGCTTGGTCAAAAACCGTCCGGAGATCAACCAATATCATTCAATCCTTACGCATCGTCGAACTGCGTTTACCGACCATTGAAAGACTGAGACTCAAGGGGTCGCGGGATACCTGAAGAGATACTGCGGGAAGTCGAGGCGAACCGTAGTGGGACGATCACCGATTTGGCTCCGCAGGTTGAAAGGTATTGCAACACGAAGCGACCGGGATGTTCCTGGTGAGCGAGCATTCTCCTCCCTTCCAGAACCCATGCTGAATGAATGAATTTGTGCTGTGAACGCATTATGGTCTTGATTTGGCCATGGAATCCATCATCTGCGACGTACCAATCATCGCGTTACCTTTCGGCTCTGACCAACCCGGAGGTTGCCGCATACTGTACGCATGACTCTCACATCTCACGAAAGGTCCTCGACTAAGCAGCCAATCCAGACACCGCCATTCATGAATTATGGAACCCAGCTCTATCAAATCTCATCAGGACTCGAAGGTCGTGAGATAGGGCGGAACGGGAGCATCATTGAGTCTAAGACCGAGAACATGCAGAAGGAACTCAGAGAGGCTTGGATGACGGTGAGGGGTGAAGATGCCGATTGATATCGGAAGAATTGTGAGGAGATGAAGGAAGTCGGTGAGGAAGAGTTTGGGGCGTGGTGGAGCGAAGAGCATGTTGCGGTTCGCAGAGTATTTCACCGATAAGGAAGCGGATTTAGGGTAGACGAATGGGTACAGCTAGGGTGATCCATGGGTATCAGTCGTATGAGATACGATGTTCTCGAAGTCCAGCACACCTTATCGATAGGAGGGACGATTCAGGAAGGAGTACTGCGAGTGGCGGAAGGAGCGGAAAGAAAGGCCTGTACGAGTACCGTATGGATTTCTGTGCGCGGAGGATATGATTGGCCTCAGTGTGAAAGGCTAGGCCTGAAAGGTATAACTCTCACGCCTTATGTTGTGCCTAATGCGACTATCATAAAGCTCAGCTTTGACACTGAGCCCCGATCTCCGTGGATTGTACTCCACCTTTTGTCCGTCGGAGATGACTTTAGTCTGATCAATGCAGCGACGAGCTCTCCAACTGGATGTCGGAGCTCCTGCTTTGCGAAGGTATTGACCAGACGGGTACTCAAGACGAACCTGCAAGGTGGGGCGTTGCCTTCATTTCGACTGGAAGCAGCTTCGGAAGCGACACGCCCATCGAGGAGGAAACCCTTACCTTCCCGTGATGCGGACCCTTCCGAGGATGACCAACTAGCTCGGATCCTGTACAACGCTTTCCTACCGGTATGGTAAGTCACCCTCCCTCCTGCAGCCCTTCCCATCCCTCCTTCCTCCATCCCTCCTACCTCCATCACTCCTTCCTCCATCACTCAACCCATCTTCATCACCAAACACCTCCACATGGAGAACTAAAGACCGTCTCGTCATAGGCATCACGATTGGTTCCAATGCCTCACCGAACCCCTCCCTCCGATACTCAGTACTCCCCTTTCGAAACTCAGCAAGAAACAGCGTCACCGTCTCGCCTTCTATCGATCGTCGATTGCTCTCAATCGCTTACATCACGAGGATATCACTCTCGCCCAATCCCCAACTCAGCTGGACATCGGCGCCATGTCCCACACCTCCCCACCTCCTCTCCCTCCGATAGCAGCTGTAGTCCTCCTCCTTCCCGCTCACGCTAGACCGACATGGTATGAGCCCCTCCTAGCCCATCGAGCGGGGTTTTTCCAATCCCTCTTCCGACTCGCAGGGCTGAGAGGGGTATACCGGATGTGCGTGACATACGAATGGAGCGTTCAACGGATGATCGAAGCTGGACTGAGGGGTTTGGATATCGCTGAAGGGAAGGAGGAGTAGTTGATCTGTGTGCAGAGCTGTGTGAGGAATCCGGAATGGGAAGGACGAGCTCCGGCTAGAAGGCTTTTGGACTGGACAATTGAGACGCGATGGGAGAGGGAGAGGGGATATTATGAGAACGGTGACGGACGGGAGAAAGATGGGTGTACGCCGATGTCAACCCCTGTTTGGTTGGATACAACGATCGATTACGGGGTGAGAGCTTATGAGGAGATTGGATTCAAGGTCGTTGGGGAATGTTTTGTGAAGACAGGGGTGGATGGGATGGGGATTGAGCTTGGTAGAGGGAAAAGGTCAAAGCGTGAGAAGAAGAGAGGGGAGTCGAAGCAGTGGTCATGGTCACGACGGCACGACTAGGATCTTACAACCCTTGTTACTCATGATATTACTGGCGCCTTTTGCACGCAATTGCCACAAACAACGTTTGGTGGTCTTGCAATTGCCCGTTGCAACCGTTCCTGGTCATCATCTTTCGTACGAGATGTTTCCATATCACTTGTCTCAACCCCATTTGCCAGCTTGTCCAGTCCCACTGTCCATGGCAGGTGTCTTTACCTGGAGAACGATGGATATGAAGTGGGATAGTTCATCCAGCTTGAACGAGGTGGAGCTGAAAGTTCAGGCACGAATCTTCAATTCAGCTTCCCCGTCTCTATTCCTGCAGGGATTCATTCCTATGCATACAAACGCCCGGGAAAGTTCCTATAGGACTGCTAGTAACCTGCATACACCGTGCTCACAGGTACAATTCCTATGGGAAGGGTGATGTGCTTTTTCTCAGTCCCGGTCCCAGACCGCTTTCCCCACCCTCAACGCACTCTGCAGGACCTGCCTCTCCCTCGTCATCTCTTCGTTCCATCCCGCCTCGCCCCTCAGGATGTAGCTGTCGAATCCGGTCAATCGATAGGTCTCGCCTTGCTCCTTGTCGCTTTCCTGGGCAGACACGAGGACGTGGCAGTCGACCTTGTTGTGGACGATACCGGCTCGGTGGAGGGTCTTGTACATCTCGAGGATCTCCAAGCTATCTCGGGTCATTCTTCAGTGGACGTCACACAGGCCGACGGGATTCACCCACCGCGGGATTGGATCTAGGTCATCCCATCCTAATCGGACTCCGAGACGTTCCTGCACCATCACCATCTCACCGCCTTCCGTCTGCCAAAAGCCATGAACCTTGGGGACGATCCCGCATGGTAAGCGGTCCCAACTTTGGCGTAAAAGTTTATCTCCCTTTGACGTGCTTGCTCTCCCGAGATCGAGTCCTCCGTCGAGATCGAGTCCTCCGTCGAGATCGAGTCCTCCGTCGAGATCGAGTCCTCCCCGGATATCTCATTCAGCCACGCCGGGTCCTCGGACGACGTCGAGTCTTCCGTCTCACTGGGCTTCGGATGAGCGACCATGATCGTTACAGGCTCGTTGATGAGCTTGAACCCGCCGATGGAGGACATCGCCAGCGACGACGGATCGGAGGAACCTGCGGTACTATCAATCGCATCGGTATGAGCGCGATCGGACTCGCGAGACATCACCTCAGAAGCCGATGAGTCCGCATGTTTGTAAGTTTGGTACGACGGTCGGCTGGATGGTTTAAGCTTGTTCGCCGGGGAGGTGGGTGGAACGAGGCGCGGCGGGGACTGTTGAATCGTCGATGTGTCCTCCTCGATTGAACCGAGCTGTTCATCCTCCCTCACTTCTTCTTCCAGCTCAAATGGAAGCTCGATACCCGGTTCGGCACTCATCCCCTCATCCGAACGTACCATAACCGGTAAGACCGAGCTGGTCACCTTTGACTCCGATAGACAGATGTAGCCCTCCCAAGTGTCCCAGATCGAGCCGGATTTGGCAGAATCGGGATTGACGAAGAGCTGGTGAGCCTTTCTTCCTCCGGGAAGGATCGTCCCAGCGATGGAGAGGGTTCTGCCAGGGAAGGAAGGCGGTGGGACGGACTATTTGTTTCTTTTGGGTCAGCCAGCGGGTTTGACACGGATTGGGGACGGGACGAGGAGAAAGTGGCTCACGTCAAGCGGTAGATTGGAGCCGGAAGGAGCCGAACCAGCCTATGCATCTATCTGTCAGAGGGCTTTCGCCTGGATGACGGATGGCAGAAACGTACGTTTCCTTGCGAACCAGTCTTCACTTTCGTCAGCGTTGATGAGTAGGTCTTGGGGCAGGATAGCGACTCACAGCGGACGTCGCAGATGGTCCAGATGAGGCGAAAGGCTAGGAAGATGGACGCAATCAGCGTCTTTCGTCACTCTTCCACCCTGGGCTCATCCACTCACAGTATCCGTGGTACCGGGCTGGCCGGGTCCAGGCGGAGAAGGACCCTTCTTGGGCTTGACGGGCAGTATGACGAAGACGTTCTCATCATCGTTCGCATCGTCTGCCAGAGGCTGTGCCAGGATATAAGGCATGATGGCCAGGATGAGGGCGAGATTGACCGCGTCTCCTTCATTACTCGTCATCTCCGTGAAGATCTCGGAGCACTCCATGGTGTAGGTCTGGCGGAGGAAGAAGACCTGGGTGGATTGGGTGTTGAATTGAATGATCCAACGGGCTCGCTGTCGGTGTGCCTCGGTCCAGACCTATCATAGTGATCAGGTCAGTGGGTACGACTCGATGATGGAACAGCTAGACGTTCGGGACTCACTTGCAAGTTCGACTTTTGCAATGTTGGAGCGTATGACGACGTCATGAGTATCTTCGCACCCGGTCCCGAGACCTTGATCTTGTTGCCCTCGGGTCTGAGATAGAACCCGGATTCACCCTGCAGCCCCCGAGTCTCTGCCGCCGCATTGACGTTGACCCGCCTCGCTTCTTCGGGTAACACCTGCTTGCGCTTCGCCTCCAGCACCGCGCCATCGGACAAGAACCAATCCCCGGTACCGTACATCTTGACCTGTCGTGACCCCAACCAACGTGTTGGCCTGGGGGTGTACACCTCGTGGAAGTTGCTGGGATCCTTGAGGAAGTCGTTGACCATCTCCGCGAGATGACATCGATACAGTGTTGACATGTCGGACTCGTATCCGATGTGCGCTTTGCCTATGGAAAGTATTCCTTTATATCAGCTTCGAGGTTTTCGTTTACGGGGGAGAATGGGACTGACCGCTGACCTCATATGAGTGGACCAACCTACTCATCCATTCGTTCACCTTCGCCTTCTCCTCCTCATCCAACTCCCCAGCCGGATCCGATCGTCTGACCATGGCTCGAAAGGCATCCGAGAACTGTCCATCCATCTTCCGGTAAACAAAGTGGATCGATCGCGTCGGATCCTGCTCGAACAACGGACTCAAGGCAGCCGACAGATCGGTCGTCCCGTGAGAGCTTGGGTACTTATGCGACGGATCCGTATGCCTCATATTGTTGACGGCTGGTTCGGGCGCGACGCAACGGGAGAGACATTCAGACATCGTTGTCGGGATCGGCCTTCCGAGCTGGTGGTATTGCTTGCCCCGATCACCATCCGCCAGCTCTTTCAACGGCTTCAATGGCCCGAGCCATCCCGCCCGGAACGTCGTTCACCGGTAATGACAGGATTTCGGCCGCTCTGTCGACCACAACGTGTTCGAGGAGTGCTTCTATCCCTCAAATTGACGCCTGATCGGCGGGGCGAAGGGCCATGGGACGATAGGATTCCGTGGACGCTATATATGATGTGGCTTGAGAACTAACCCCCTTAGAAAGAATGTTTCCTCGGAAATCTTTGTCTGATTGCGAGATATGGTGAATCACGCCATGGAGAAAACCTTTTGTTCTTGTGACCTCTTCCTTGATGGACCCGCGCGACAGTACTCTAGGAGAGGCTATCCCCCACAAGACAGCACCTCGCGTCTCACCGGGCATACCCACTCCCGGTTCACCGTTCCGTCAAACCCTCGCAGGTAGAGAAAAGGGTGTGCGCTTGCATGGGTAGAAACTGGTGGAATGCAGTTGGATTGCAGCCCGAAGGCCCCAAGGCGAAGACGAAGGGAAGGGTAGAGAGCTTGGGAATACGGCAAGGAAGGTTGTGATTGATCCTGAGTCTTGTGCAAAACGTCTGGATTCGGCATGCTACTGCTCACCCCACACTGATCGTCCTCAACCTCTCTACCCTCACTCGTCGTTCACAAAACCGTCGTCACTCGTGGTGAGTATCATACGACATTTGCGCCAGGGGTATGATGGTACGATTTTATTGAGCATTATGGGTCGACCACCGTCTCATCCTCCTGCTTTTCTTCCTCACCATAGCCATTTCCGCCATCCCCTCCTTCAGCCCCGCCACCATCTATGGACCTTCGGACCTTTTTGACTTGAGCATCCACCACGCTCGTGTCCAGTGATCAGTGAGGCACTGGATCCGGAGATGCGTGGTGGTCTTTAGTGAGTCGGCGTCGTGCAAGGAATAGATCTTGATGTCGTAGTCGAGAGCTCGGGTATCCGAGATCCCTCTACCACGAGTCGAGATGTCGTTCCTCCTACGACCCTCCAGCGTTCGGGGTTCGACCCGAACGTCGGTTGACTCGATCGTCGCCAGCGCGTTCGCGATGATCGTTTTCACGGCGTCGTGACGCCCGTACCGTCGTCGCCACAGTGTCTGCACACTGCTTTGCTTCCTCGTACTAAAGTCCTGAGATGGTAGCCGGTCGAGACTTCGTAGTCGGCGAGGCGCAGTGGTTTAGAAATAGGGAATGGTGGTGAGCCATCTGCGCCCTAGCGTCGTACCGTTATCCGTCACGCTTTTTCTCTCCCAGTCGTTTAGGCCGACCATTAGCCCGTTGTTGGCCTGCTCGTCGCACATCGCGCCGCATCGCTCCTTCTGCGACTTTGGCGCCTCTTGGTCGCCCGATTCAAGGAAAAGTGTTGGAAAGTAGGATAGGGGAATAATATAAAATATTGTTATTGGGGGGTGCGGTCGTCTAAAGGAATATGTATCTATACTACGAAAGTGCTGGAGTTGGTCTACAGGCTGCACTTAGGATGCAGGCCCTTATGGGCATGAGGGCTCAAGTCCCCCGTTTCGTAGACAGCCTAAAACTTTAATTGATTAGATTGTCAAAAAGATGGATAAGAAACACGAGAAAAAGACGCCGTATGAGTCCAAGCGGCGTCTGACATAGGCAAGTTATCACGATATGTTGTAACCTTTTTTCTTATTGTTCCTACCAATCGTACGTTCCACGGCGCTATAAAATATTAATTTCATGGCCCTTTCGTCGGGGTTTAGTTTTCTTAATAGCCCATACACGCCCTTTGCATAATGGCAGTGCTACCGCCAAATTTGAAGAATAGCAAAATGCCAAAATAAAACCTGCCAGATTAACTTACAACTTGTGATGTCTCGCAGTTGGGCCATCATTTTTGTGTTGGGCCATGTCACGATCGTGAATCGAAGCTCGGATAGCATCGCCGAATATCGCCGACAACGAGCAACCATCACCCCGACCTTTACTGAATGGTAACCGGCCAATTTAGGTAATCCTTGGGTCTTGTAGCCCGCCTAACCCTTCAAGCAAGAGGTAGCAATGACGAGGAGCTTGACTGATGCTCCCAATCCCGGTTATATAGGCGCCCCAATGTGAGGTAACTGTACCAACGATTTACGATCGTGACCGTCTGGTTCTTCCCACAAAGCGCTGGTCCCTCAGCGCTCACGCCTATCTGTACCGAAAAGGCTCCCACCGCCTTTTCCAAGCCTAGCTGAACCTGAATTGTCCTCTGCACCGAAAAGTGAATCGGCGCAGGCGGGGTTCGAACTCTAGACCCTAAGCTCCTCGTCATTGCTACCTTTTGCTTGAAGGGTTAGGCGGGCTACAAGACCTAAGGATTACCTAAATTGGCCGGTTACCATGAGCTAGTATGACAGTAACTGTACCAACGATTCACAACCGTGACAGGCCACACCATGAGGACATAAAGAAGGCTGACTGTCCCCATACCAATGCATCACGTATAGAAGGGTTTCATCCTGGCTAATACTGCTGCTAATCATCTCATTCTGGAAAACCTTTTCCCTCTCAATCCAGCCTACCAAAACCCTTGAGACGGTATGCGGCATATCCTGCAACAGCCGCTGAAGCAGCTAATGATCCAAAGACCACAGACCCTGTAGCCATTGTGGCTGCTGTATCTGTGCAACGCCTGATGAAGTTTGACTTCTTCTTGCTCACAGCAGGGGCTCTGGTCCAAAATCAGCTCAATCAGCTCAAAGTTTGGTTTCGCCTTTTGGTGATCAATCCGAGACTCACTTTTGTGGGAGAGGTTCAAAAAGAGTTGTTCCACCCCTACTGATCTCATTCGCCAAATCATGAAGAGATGCCGCAATGTCGGAGTACTTCTCAGACCAACTCTTCCCATCCCTCAGGGTAGGGTCATATTTCAGCCCTTCAATGTTGCCACCGATCCTAGTACATGTCCTCATGGCGTTTTTCCTCCCCTCTGTAGTGTATAACATCGCACGGTTCTGAGAGATAGATCTGATGAAGTCCTCCAGCTTGGATTGTACAAACTGTGCAGAACCATGTTTGGATGATCGTTCAACAAGAGTATCTCTGTAAGATCCCAACTTCTGCTCAAGTTTGCATGAAGGCTTCTGTCACGGGGACGAGGCGGGGTGGTCTAGTGGGGCAATATTCTCTGCATACATTATATAGTCTCGCCTAGAATGTATGCAGAGAATATTGCCCCACTAGACCACCCCGCCTCGTCCCCGTGACAGCTCCTCTGGGTGGTCTACCCACATCCCAGGTATTGTGCAGCTGTTTGTGTAATTGGATGTTGCTGGAGTGGAAAATATTGGTGGAGTGGAAAATGATGGTGGAGCGGGTGATGGTGGTGAAGTGGAGTGAGCTGTATTGAAGGAGAAGGTGGTCGGTGTTGACGTGCCTCTCTTGCGGCTGTTGTAGAAGTGTACAGAGCTCTTGCTGGTGAGCATGGATTTGGCGCAGGTTTGTGAATGGACACTGGATTGGGAGTAGGTGAGAAGGAGGGATAAGTTGAGGACTGTGATCCATGGCATGGGATTTCATATAGGCATGTTGGTGGCTTCGAAACACGTATCATATGGAAAGGTTAGAAGGACCATCCTTTCTTTGCTAACAGGGGCTGATCTCTTCATGCCCAACAAGCTACAGGATAGTATGGATACCCTCCCGCGCTGGTGTCAACTGCACAATTCTCAATCCACATGTTTCACATAATGCCAAGGTAATATGTCACAAATCACCTTCAATCATCACACCACACAGGGGCAATTTGTTTCCTCTTTGTCTTGATTGTGATGCAGTTTGTCATACACTGATCAGAGAATGGACTTTGCTGAAATCAGCCAGCTTATGGTTTAAAGGGTATATTGGCGATTGCTGTCATCTTGGCTTCATAACAGAGATTTTCGAATCCATTGCCTGGACGAGTGACTGATCAGACATCCCAGAGACAAGTGGACCACGAGCGAAAGTGCCCTTCCGCTGATGTCACGGGTCATGACGTATTCATCTCGCTAAGTTCGTTTGATATCTCATCCTCGTCGGTTACCCCCGTCCGCCGGGGAGCAAACCCTTCGAAATACTGTCATGCCTGTGAGCCGTGTCCTTGATACAATTCAAGCCCAACTCACCCGAGCGCGGAAGTCGTGGTGTGCTGGTACCTTCTCCTTCATTAGCTCCTTCCCATGATCCTCGAACGTCGGCAGGGGTCCATCGTCGTGTGCCGTCTTTTCCATCGTGATCAACTATCCATTCGTCAGCCTTGTCCGGTACCCCATGCACAGGTCAGACTTACCCTCCTTCCCCATTTCCCGAAATCTTGCACACTCCCCTCCCCGACTCTGGTCTCCCTCATCCCCTTCACAACCGGTATGTCGATATCCGAGTACTCCTCCGTGACTGTCGGGAGGAAGAAGACCAGCCTTCCTTTCGGGACAAGGAGGTGTCGAGCGAGGAGGATGAGGTCGAGCGTAAGGTGTACGAGCTCGTATGGCCGGAAAGGGGGGATATAGTCGGGTTTCCTGTGATCATCAGCGCGATGCGGCGATTGGCCAGGAGGACTGACGTATGTGCGTATGTTCCGTCGGGGAGGAGGAAGGGTTTTTCGAGCTGAGGCTTTTTCCGAGTCGCGCTCTTGCCTAATCGTTTCGCTCCGGCACGAACGCCGTCTTCTTCCGTCAGCAAAGAGGAGACCGAAGTCTTGAGCACGCACAAGGAGGATCTGTGATGATCCCATCAACCCATCCTCCTCTCCGAAGCGGTCCCCTTGTGACATCGAAAGTCAAACAGTCTAGGAAACGATCTTGCACTCCGTATTGCGCAGCGGCTCGGAGCATACCTGGAACGACACCTTTGCCTTTACCTGCAAAAACCTCGATCTTCAGTTTGAACCACAAACTACAGCTACAACGCAGCTATCGGATGCGGCTCGAGACTGACCCTTCCCCCTCATTTGCCTTCCATCGATATCCGAGCCCATCACGTACGCACCCCAATGCGCGCAAGGAAACAACATCGATCCGGTCCCGGCGAAGGGGTCGTAAATGATCTTCCCCGGTGCTGGCTGCAAGTTCACTTCAGCCAATGCCTTTCAAGGATGCTTTGTAGGAGCTGACCAATGCTTGGTCAGCCATGAGGAACCCCATCTCTGGGTCCATCGTCGTATTTCCGAAGAATGACCGGGATTTGATGGAGTGGGCCGTCACGAGCGGACGAGCTCGGGAATGGCCTATCTGATATTGATCAGCTGGCTATTAAGAGTATGACAGACTAGGCTCACCCGGCGAGCGAAGTAGACTGTCCGAAAACGGAGGTCCCGAGCAAGTCGCTGTTCATGGGTATGCACGTCTATCCAATCGTCTGAGAAGGATCAGCGATGTGCTGCAATATCAGACTATCATAGCTTAGGTCGCAGAGCGAAGAGACAGCACTCACAATCTTCAAAAACCACATACTCAACTTCCGGATCGTTAAGAGCGATTCGACCCTTCAGATCGATATACGAGAACGACTTGACGGTCTGTCTGACGTTCTATCAGCTATGGCCTGTTTAAGTGACGGATAAATACACGAACACTTGTCGTTCCCATGTGATCTTGTGGTGCGAGCAATCGATGGAGAGCTTGAATGGACGATATATATCGGGTTCAAATAGGTCTAGCTTCTGCTTGAGGTCCAAATGTAGCTCGTCGTAGGTTGCTCCGCTCGCGTAAAGTCGGGAAGCCCACCTGGAAGGTTTGCTATTCAGCTTAAATCTTCCAGGGTTGGACCCGTTCATGGCGGCCATTCTTGGCGTCCAGTCTGGGTGTATGACTCAGGTAAGACATACATGATGAGAGTCGCCCTATCCAATAATCTCTCGACATGTTCCTCTTTTGCCAGCTCGACAATAAGAGTGCTCCGGAACTTATCCTCAGAGATGAAGGTTATGGGGAAATCGAAGAGCTCGGCAATGGATAGGAGAGATGGTAGGCGGAAAGTGAGATGGTCTAGGGATACACGTAGGAGATAGAGCGGCATATCTCAAGAAAATGAGGGAACGTTTGATTGATAAAACAAACCTTAACTTACCCTATTGAGACGTTTCAGTTATGCTTCCGTTCCACCTTTTCCTTCCTTTGGTGAGGGGACCGTGGGAAACCACCTCCACTTGGGCTTTCTCTCGAGGTGTGGGCTTCGGTGGGGAGGTGTGGGCTTCGGTGAGGATGGGGCATAAGACCTCTTCCTCCCGCTTCCAACAACGACGATGGATCACCAAGCTGAAGCTTCGAGCTCAAGATTTATCGCACTCCCCACAGATCCTGCTCCACCCGCTCCTATACTCACGACTGACGCCGCTGTCTCTCGATGGCCTTCAACACCTGGGTTTAGCGCTTTCTGGGGATGGATCAAGAGACGTTGCGATCGAATCAAGGGGAAGGCGATCCGCGACGGGCCATACGACGATTCACCCGATGTACCGAGATACTTTACCCATGTGTCGTCACAGCTGATGAAGATGTAGAGCGTACAATGTTGGATGAGGTTGGTCGAAAGCATGATGGCTTGGGTGGACGAAGTACCGCCTCAGCCTCAATCGAATCAGCGTTTTGGAAACCTCGCTTTTCGGGAGTACATCAAGCTCGTCGAAGAGGTCTGCCTTTTTCACTCGCGTTCGACTACGGAGTTTGACCAACTCGCAGCGAATACCTCCATTAGTGGACTCCTTCCCGAACGTCCCCTCAGCTCTTCCACCTCAACTCCTCCCACTCCTCCTGAACTCATATGCTTTCGGTCACCCCAGCCGACTAGATTACGGAACAGGCCACGAGTTAGCCTTCATGCTCGCTCTCTGGTGCTGTGTCGCTTCAGGCTGGATCGGCGAGGAGGATGAGGAGGATGAGTTGATCTTACGGGTTTTCCCCAGGTCGGTTGAGACGCTGCCCTTAGTTGAACCCAGCTTTCCTGCGGACACAGAACTGATGAGATATGGTAGGTACCTCGATTTGGCGACGCTTTTGCAGAAAACGTATAGGCTTGAACCGGCTGGATCGCATGGTGTCTGGGGTTTGGATGATTATTGTTTCTTCCCGTGAGTCGACATCTTGTTTGGCTCCTGGAAAGCATGGCCCCGAGTAGACAGCTGACCACTCGTTATCACTCAATTAGGTATCTCTTCGGTTCCGCACAGCTTCTCGGTGGGCACGATCCTCACCTCTACATCCATTGCTGACTTGTGCGCCTAGACTCCGATACAACACCCGCTCAAGCCTTATCCAACGCCCTCTCCCTCTCCCCATCACACCCCATAATCGACTTATACACCCTCTCCCTCCACCGAATCACGCTCTTCAAATCCGGCGCGTCATTCTCCGAACATTCTCCAGTCCTCCACTCGCTCTCACAACTCCCTTCGTTTACCAAACCACATGCGGGGTTGAGGAAAATGTTCCTTGGCGAGGTAGTTGGCAAGAGGGTGGTCGTGCAGGGTCTGTGGATTGGAGTTTGGTGTCGGGGTGAGGATATGCCGTCGTTCGAGCGGGCAGATCATGGGGAAAGGGGAAAGGAGGAGCCGGGGTTTGGGACGAGAGCGCCTTGGGTCGGGGATGGGAGGAGGGAGGTTCTGGATAGGACGAAGGGTGATTGGGGGAGCCCGATGCCTTTAAGACAGTGACACCGGAAAAAAAAAGCCGTTATGCAGGAACCCCGAGAAAGGCCTGCATACAGGTTAACCACTTCCATCCCGTACTCATGCCGAGACTATTCACTCAGAAGAGCGGTCCCGACAGTCGTCCTCAGAAACCGAGCGCGAATAACGGCCTTCATCGCTGAGTTCGCAGATGAGGGGATGTTGTGAGGCGAATACTCCGATAAAGACTCGACTGAGTCCATCTGATTCACCCGAATCTGATGCGTGCCTCGAACCACGGCTTGGTAAAACATAGGGTGAGTAGTCCCCAAAGTTGATTGGCTTAAGATTCTCGCAGAGATCATGCTCAGAAGGGGTGTTCATTTCTCGATCTCGGGCCTCAATAGGAGCGACTCCCAAAGATCACTGGAGCTGTACTTCCCGCAGGACGGGTTTTTACTAGACGCAGGGCTCACACATGTCACATCCCCACTGTGCGCCAATGGAGTATTGCACTGTGAATCACATCATCAGGTTTGGAATGCAGGCAGACAAGGGGTTAGTGACAAGGATGCCTAGGTCACCAAAGGACTGGGCATATGTCACGGATTTGATTTGATTCAACATCATCGTTGCCGACAATCTTTGATGAATTTGGTGAAACAAGGCCTCTGTATTTGACTTTGTCTGGGTCATGCACGCTGCTCGTCCAAGACCCTCTTTCCTTGACCTTATCAACCCATGCAGTACCATGGCGAGACGGACAAGGGATATAAGGAAAAGAGATGAAGGTGGAAAAGGCTCTGCAAATTGAGATTGAAGTGATCCTAGTACTATGGTCCCATAGCCTACTCTAGCCTGGCCTCTGCATCCCATCGTAACCGCTACTTCGACAGCGCTTACTCGGATACATCTTCGTGTGACCTCAAGTCTATTACCCTGCCTATTGTCGATTGCAGGTTACCTTCGTCGAAGTTAGCCTACGCTTGCCAAATCAAGGAGCTGAGTGTTTGGACATACCCGCTGTTCAAGTAGCACCATGACAGTCCAGTGAAAATAGTGATATTGTTTATCTTACATCTAGCATCACCATTGTCACTTCTTTCCTTGCTGCCACTGCCAAGCATTCTCCGATATCGTAAAACAAGATCACTTCCTCCTGCCGCTAAGCAAAAGGCGTCATTGACCGGAGCTATCTGGCTCCCGGCTATGTGGTTATATAGGAGTCAAGTCTCCGACATGACAGATTCAGACCTTATTCTGCATTGACCCCTGAATCTGGCGTCCCTGGTAAAAAAAAAAAACTATGGAGATCATCCAGAACAGTTTAGGGTACTGTGATTCATGTTGATTGTTGACCTTGAGGAACACTGCTAGACCCAAACATTTTAGAATTACAAAGCCACATCCACCATCCATTCCCACTCAGATTATTTTAGGAGCTCTTGTTATGACCCTGATAATCAAAATCACCAAGTAATGGTTAGTTTAGCCCCTTTGCTTTGAGAAATCACTAGCTCTACAATGCTTGTCTTCCTGGGAAGTCAACACTAACCAGTGTCCCAATGATCAAAAGGTATGGATGCTCCTGTCACGATCGTGAATCGAAGCTCGGACAGCATCGCCCCCAATATCGCCGACAACGAGCAACCAGTGCTTCACCCCGACCTTGTACTCTGAAACGAGGTTCGACCATGTTCTTTGTTCGACGAAACCAGGCCACGTCTCGCTCCATTGTACCCAGCACGCTTCCCCTTGCCTACGACGATACACCATTGATCTCGAAACAAGACAAGCCGAAGATAGGCCAGGTGAAGAAGGTATAAGAGAGATGAGTCGAGAGACGGAGAGAACCAGCGATTCGAGATTGAAAGTCATTGATAGTCAACGATAGTCATATAGTTACCTAGCTTTGCCGTACTTGATCTAGCCCTTGCACTGTTTAGCCTACGCTATTCGACCGGCACTTAACTCGGCTACACCCACGCGTGTCCCCGAGTTATTCAAGCTAAGTTCGACAACGGTAGCCTAACTTCGCAGAAGCCAAGTCAGCCGTCGCCGATTCCAGAAGCTGAGCGTCGGGCCATACTGCTGGTCGACATAGCACCGTGACAGCTTCACACAATGTTCCCACCATAAAAACTTTACCCAAAGTAAGCAATGACTTGCCACGGATGCATATGACTTCCTTGTTCAGTCCTGTGGTCCTAAAGATTGACTTTGTCTAGATATCATGTCTAAGTTACAGATTTGGGGCTTCTCAAAGACGCTAGATGCAATCAGTGAAGGTGTGGACCAATGAAGATGCCCCTGAGATATTGTCATGCAGGATAGAGTCGATTGATGAGGATTCATTCGGATAGTCAAGTACATCATTCGAGGTTTATCAATTGGAGAGGAAAAGCTATGAGGAGTGCTATACAGGGAAATCAGGCGTGTATGGCCCAGTCCAAATCAGAATGATAAGGGTGTTTGGGTTTCAGTCCCAAATCAATCGATACGCAATGCGTAGGTCTGCTTTGTTCTTTCACCTTTGGAATGGTTTGAGACATACCGGCCTGGTTTGTACACGGATGTCGCAGACCAGGCTGACTGCTTGCCAATTTCTCCCTCC
>JAABUH010001753.1_pt1 | contig 22732 bp, 20 predicted proteins | sample 5559121 | NCBI WGS metagenome assembly JAABUH01 (sample SAMN10711871, study PRJNA513364) | rock metagenome | isolation source: Antarctica rocks | place: Antarctica: Victoria Land, Battleship Promontory nord | collected 2015-12-28
CGATGGACCTGTTCGGGTCCGAGCAGTCGACCAACGTCGCCGCCTACTACACCGGTGGGCTCAAGGGGCGTTGGCAGGAGACCCGACGCAAGGACGACCACGAGCTCAAGGACGCCACCTACACGGTTCGCACGATCAAGGACGGTCAGCTCGCCGAGGAAGAGGTCCCGGCGTTGACCGCGCTGAATCTGGACCTGCGTGATGAGTACGTCGCCGACTGCGAGAACGGGGTCCGCCGCTGGAACCAGGCGCTCGAGGACGCTGGGCTGGAGCAGCGGCTGTTCCTCCCGCATGAGGGTTTCAACCGCAACGTCGGCAACTTCGCCGGGCATTTCGTCTCCCCCGCGGGTGCGGTGATCACCCAGGACGAGTGGGAGGCCAACGTCGATGACTGGCTACCGCTGGCCGGCGACCGCGCCGGGGTTGCCGAGTTGATGGTCGCGCACTACGAGCCCGGTGAGTTCGCCGGCTGGATCGCCGCCCCGAAGACCGGCATCAACGACCAGCCCGTGGAGTTCGACTACGTCCACCTGGCCGAGGAAGCCCTGGCCTGAGCGAATCACGGCCAAGGCTGCGCCAGCTGCACGGTGCCGCGTATGAGTGGGATCCACCCGACGTCACCGGTCTCGAGCGCCTCGGTGCTACGAGGATGCGCCAATACGTGCGAGCCTGGATCAACGAGTGGGATCTCGTACGGCTCGACCCGGCTTACCAACCGGCTACCGAGGTCCTCGACGTGATCAACGATTACGGCGAGCAGGCCGACTTGGACAGCCGCGTGGGCGACTGAGTCGCCATCGCGGCTTAGCTTGACGTTGATTCAACTTCCCAGTCATCCCACCGCTCCTGCGCCTGCGGGCGCCAGTGCTCGTGGCAGTCGTGAAAGACCTTGGCCGCGCCGGGGCCGGGCCAGTCGTGTTCGAGCAGACGCGGTGGCAGCGCAGGATCGATGAACGGGAACCGCCGCCAGGCCTGTACCAGGCGCACCTGGGCGACGAATGCCTCGGTGGCGCTGCTCGTACGCAATAACGAGAAGCTGTTCGCAAAGGCGCGGTACTCATCCTCGACCTGATCGAGCGACCACGCCGCCGAGATCAGTTCCTGCTTATCCCCGATGGGCACCCAGCAGCCGATCCACGCAAAGGCCCTCGGTTGCAGCCCCAGTTCGTGCAGCACCTGGGCGAGCTGCTGCTCCTTGTCGGCGTCGGGCACCACCCATAGTCCTGGCGCGGGCGAGCCCATCCCCAACCAGGTCAACTGGGTACGCAGACGGTGCCGGAGCTGGCGCTGGGTCTCGGGGACCGCCACCGTGACCAGCAGCCACCGCCCGTCCCATTCCCGCTGGTCCTGCATGAAGTGGTAGATGCGCTCGGTGCCCTCCCGCAACAGCGTCGCGCCCGCCTCCGTCAGCGACCAGCGCACCCGGCGGCCGGCCCGTTCGGACGACAGCAACCCCTCCGCGGACGCGCGGGACACGGCTTGGCGCGCAGATTTCTCCTCCACGCCCAGCTCACCGAGGGCCCGCAGCAACGTGGTCGTCCACACCGCACGTCCACGTGGATAGACGAACTCACCCAGCACCGTGAGCAGCAGTGAACGGGCACTGCCGGAGCCGAGCGTGCGCCGACGCGAGCCCGCTATGGCGGACACGTTCATCGCGGTCTCGGCGTCGGTCACCACCGCAGCGTAATTCACCCAACTATCTACAACACTGTTGCGTATCGCGTCCGTGCTGTAGTGTGATCTACACCGCAGAGCAGCGCCCACGTCGACAGATCAGCGAGAGGTACCGCCGATGACCGTCACCGACTCCCCGGAAACCACGAGCGCACCAACGACCTCACCCAAGGTCACCTTCGACCGGGAACCGGCGCAGTACAGGCACTGGACGCTCTCCTTCGACGGGCCGGTCGCCACGCTCACACTCACGGTGGACCCGCAGGCCGGACTGGTGCCCGGCTACGAGCTCAAGATGAACTCCTACGACCTCGGCGTGGACATCGAGCTCTACGACGCAACCCAGCGGCTGCGCTTCGAGCATCCCGAGGTCAAGGCGGTCGTGGTGACCAGCGGGGTGGACAAGATGTTCTGCGCGGGCGCCAACATCCGGATGCTCGCCCAGTCGCCGCACTCGTGGAAGGTGAACTTCTGCAAGTTCACCAACGAGACCCGCAATGGCATTGAGGACACCACCGCGCACAGCGGCCAGACCTACATCGCCGCGGTAAACGGCACCGCCGCCGGTGGGGGTTACGAGCTGGTCGCGGCGTGCGACCAGTCCGTGCTCATCGACGACGGTTCCTCCGCGGTATCCCTGCCGGAGATTCCATTGCTGGGGGTGTTACCCGGTACCGGCGGGCTGACCCGGGTGGTGGACAAGCGCAAGGTCCGCAAGGACCGCGCGGACCTGTTCGCGACCCGCTCTGAGGGTGTTCGCGGAGAGACGGCCGTCGGCTGGGGCCTGGTCGACGAGACCGCGCCGCGGGCCCGGTTCGACGAGGCGGTGCGGGCCCGTGCGCAGGCTGCGGTCGCGGCCTCGACTCGGCCGTCCGACGCGAAGGGCGTGACGCTCACTCCGCTCGAGCGCACCGAGACCGACACCCAGATCGGCTACCGCTACGTCACCGCCACCCTCGACCACGACCACCGACGTGTGGAGATCACCGTGCGGGGACCGGAGGCCGCTCCCCCGGTCGATGCCCAGGCCGCGGTGGAGCAGGGCGCGAACTACTACCCGCTGCAGCTGACCCGCGAGCTCGACGAACTCATCCTGCTGCTGCGCACCAACGAGAACGAGCTGGGCACCTGGGTGTTCCGCGTCGAAGGTGATCCGGCGAAGGTGCTCGCCTACGACACCCAGCTCGAGGAGCTGGCGGGGCACTGGTTCATCAACGAGGTGCGCCACTATTACAAGCGCACCATCAAGCGGCTCGACGTCACCAGCCGGAGCCTGTTCGCCGTGATCGAGCCGGGCTCGGCTTACGCCGGCTTCCTGCTGGAGATCGCGTTGGCCTGCGACCGCCAGTACATGCTCGACGGGGTCTATGAGGACATCGATCCCGACGCCACTCCGGCCTACCTCCAGCTGGCACAGTCCAATTTTGGCAGCTTCCCGATGGGCAACGGATTGACTCGCGTCGCCTCACGTTTTTGGGGCCACGACGACGACTACGACCGGGCCCGTGGGCAGATCGGCGCTCAGCTGGTTGCCGGTGCGGCCGACGAATACGGACTGGTCACCATGGCGCTGGACGACATCGACTTCATCGACGAGCTACGCATCGTCTTGGAGGAGCGCGCGTCGCTGTCCCCCGACGCATTGACCGGGATGGAATCCAACCACCGCTTCGTCGGGCCGGAGACCATGGAGACGAAAATCTTCGGCCGGCTCACCGCCTGGCAGAACTGGATCTTCATCCGTCCCAACGCCGCGGGCCCCGAGGGCGCACTGCGCCGCTTCGGTACCGGCGAACGCGCCAACTTCGACGTAAAGCGGGTATAGCGGTGGTCATCCAATTCAACGCCGCCGACTTCCTGCTGCACCGTCAGGTCCGCGACGGGTTGGCCGACAAGACGGCCTTGATCGGGACGCGAACGCGTACCTACGGTGAGCTGGCTGATGACGTGGGCCGGGTCGCGGCGGGACTGCGTCGGCTGGGCCTGCGGACCGACGAGCGGGTACTACTCGTGATGGCCGACGACGTGGAGATGGCGACGAGCATCCTGGCCGCCTTCCACGCCGGCCTGGTTGCCGTACCGATTTCCACCATGTACAGCGGTGTGGAACTGGCCGAGATCATGATCGATTCCGGTGCACGGGTGGTGATCACCAGCGCCGAGTTCGGTGCGGCCAGTACGGAAGCGGTGACGCTGGCCCCCGAGGTCGAGTACCTCATCGTCGCCGGCGACTACGCCCCGGACACGGCCGAGCACGTGAGAGTCAGCGCGTGGCCGGACCTGCTCCGGTCCGCTCCCATCGAGCTGGCCGCCACGAGCGAGGATGCCTGGGCACTGTGGCTGTACACCTCCGGCACCACCGGGACACCCAAGGCCGCGATGCACCGGCACGCCAACATCCGGCACGTCTATGAGACCTATGGCGTACAGACTCTGGGCATTCGCCGCGACGACGTCTGCCTGTCGGTGGCCAAGATGTTCTTCGCCTACGGCATCGGCAACTCGCTGTTCTTCCCGCTCGCCGCCGGTGCGACCACAATCCTGGAGCCGGCCCGCCCAACCCCGCCGGGCATGGGTGCGCGCATCGTCGCCGACCGGCCCACGTTGTTCTTCGGCGTTCCCACCTTCTACGCCGCGCTGGTCAACTCCACCCTGCCCGAGGACACCTTCACCTCCGTCCGGCTGTGCGTCTCCGCGGGCGAACCATTACCCGCGGCGTTACAACAGCGGTTTCTGGACCGATTCGGCGTCGAGATCCTGGACGGCCTCGGCTCCACTGAAGTACTGCACATCTTCCTGTCCAACGTTCCCGGCGACATTCGACCCGGCACCACCGGCAAGGCCGTCCCCGGCTACGACTTGGAGATCCGCGACGACGACGGCTGGGTGGTCAAGCCTGGGGTCCCCGGCAACCTGTTCGTGCGCGGCGAATCCTTGGCCATCGGCTACTGGCGACGCACCGACGCGCACCGCTCGGTGTTCGAGGGCCGCTGGATGCGCACCGGGGACACCTACGTGCAGGACGAGGACAGGTACTTCCACTGCATGGGCCGCTCCAACGACCTGCTCAAAGCCGGTGGCATCTGGGTCTCCCCCGCCGAGGTGGAGGCCCGGCTGCTCGCCCACAGCGCCGTGGCCGAGGCCGCGGTGGCAGGCGTCGCCGACGCGGAAGGCTTGGACAAGCCGGTGGCGCTGGTGGTGCTCGCCGACCGCCACGCCTCGGTTACCGAGGATGAATTGATCGCTTGGTGCCGAGAGGGTTTGGCCGCTTTCAAGCGGCCACGAAGCATTGTGTTCGGCGACGCCCTGCCGAAGACGGCCACCGGGAAGGTGCAGCGCTTCCGGGTGCGGGAGCAGCTGGCCGCCCAGCTCGGTGTCTCCGTGCTCGACACCGTGCCGCTACCAAGCCACTAAAGGAGGAACACCCCCAATGCCGTACGTGATCGCGCAACCGTGCATCGACGTCATGGACCGCTCGTGTGTGGAGGAATGTCCGGTCGACTGCATCTACGAAGGAGACCGCAAGCTCTACATCAACCCCAAGGAGTGCATCGACTGCGGGGCGTGCGAGCCGGTGTGCCCCGTCGAGGCAATCAGCCAGGATCGCCGGGTCCCGGAGGAATACACCGAGTTCGTCGAGGACAACCAGGATTTCTTCACCACCACGCTGCCCGGGCGCGACGGGCCGATCGGTACCCCCGGCGGCGCTCACAAGACCGGCCCCCTCGGGGTCGACACACCGATGGTGGTGGACAAGTGAGCGCGCAGGGGCGCCCGGCCCGCGAGCTGAGGGACGAGGAACTGGAACACCAAGGCACGCAGGCGCACGCGACCCGTAACTGGGTGTTCCTGCACGGGACGGCGGCGCAGTTCGCCAACCACACGGCCCGGATGATGGAACTGGAGCAGGAGTATCTGCGCCGGTACCCGCAACGCACCTGGCAGGGCTCCGGTGGTGCCCCCACCAAGCCCGGTGACGCGCTGGAAGAGCTGAAGACTGCGTTGGCCGGCATCGTGGTACAGCTGCAGGCCCTGAGTCAGCAGCCGACGACGGTGGTGGCGCGCGGCGCGTCGGGGGTCGACCGCGACCCGGTCGAGGCCTTGCTGTCTCGACTCGTGGATTCGCCCGGCGGCCGGATGGACAAGCTCGAGCTGCACCAGATCGCCCGCGACTGCGGGGTCAGCAGGGAAACCCTCGCCTCGCTCTACGGCGCTCCTGATCCCCTCGTTGTGGCCGAAAAGGCGGACCGCGTCGTCACCGCCCGCGGCCGGGAGCGGGCGGGGCGTTCGCAGCCGCCGACCTAGCCAGTAGCGCGTGCGGATCCTCGCCTCGCCGACCCAACCTGGTCTTCATCGCGCATCTGCCCGAGCATCGTGCTTGATTCAAGGGGTTGACGACGACATCGACAACATCGACGCTGGGATCCCACGCCGTTGCCTACGAACCCTCTTGGAGATTCCTCATGATCACAACGGAAGAAATCAGAAGCGTCACCGACGGCAACGTCCACGGATCGGACGGCGAGAAAATCGGTTCAGTGGGACAGATTTACCTGGACAACAACACCGGCCAGCCCGCATGGGTCACCGTCAAGACCGGTCTGTTCGCCAACAAGGCATCCTTCGTACCCTTGGCCGAGGCCACTGTGGAGGGTAAGGACCTGCGGGTGCCCTACGACAAGCACAAGGTCAAAGACGCACCGAACGTGGACGCCGGCGGCGAGCTCACCCCGCAGGAGGAGGACGAGCTCTACCGCTACTACGGCGTCGAGTCCGGTGGTCAGGACGGTTCTGACCAGCGCTCCGATGCTGGGGACCGCTCGCACTCGGGCCAGGACGAGTCGTCGGGCCGCGATGCGGCCGGAACCGCCGCCGCGGGCGGTGTGGCCGGAGGCGTCGCCGGTCACCGGGCAGAGCACCACGACGATCGGACGGAGCGCCGCGGAGACGAACGCCGCGAGGAGGCCGGGCATCGGGAAGGTCAGCAGAATGCCGAGCAGGGCGAACAGGGGCGCGAGGCAGAGCACCAGGAGAAGGGCGCTCACCGCCATGAGGGCGGGAGCGGCTCAGGAGGCGGTAGTGGATCCGAAGGCGGCCCGAACCGGCGGATCCGGCGGTACATCGTGACCGAGGAGGTCGTCACCCGCCGGGAGGAGGAACTACCCGAGGAGGGTGGTCAGCAGGAGCGCTCGGGGGACGCCAACCGCTGACGGATCGGCGCCCACTTGTCGCGCGAAGTTCTCGCGACAAGTGGGCAGCGTGTGGTCAGGGCTTGAACAACACCTTCACGGCGCCGTCCTGCTTTTTTTGGAACATCTCGTACGCCCGCGGCGCCTCGGCCAACGGCAGGGTGTGGGTGGCGAAGGAGTCCACGCCCAACGGGTCACCGTCGGTGAGCAACGGCAGGATGTCGGGCACCCACCGCAGAACGTTGGCTTGCCCCATCCGCAACTGGATCTGCTTGTCGAACAACGTCAGCATGGGCATGGGGTCGGCCATGCCGCCATACACACCGCTCAGCGAGATGGTGCCACCACGGCGCACGATATCGATGGCCGAGTAGATGGCGTTGAGGCGATCCACCCCGGCGTTCTTCATCATCGGCGCCGCGATGGCGTCCGGCAACAATCCCACCGCTTGGTGGGCCAGCTTGTTCACCGGTGAGCCGTGCGCCTCCATCCCGACCGCGTCCACCACCGAGTCGGCGCCGCGCCCGTCGGTCATGTCCCGAACCACGTCGCCCAGGTCCTTGGCGTGCTCGCGTCGGTCCAGCACCTCGATACCGCGGTCCCGCGCCCGCGCCAGCCGCTCGGGCACCAGGTCGACCCCGATGACCCGCGCGCCCTGGTGTTGGGCGATCCGGCACGCCATGTCACCGATCGGGCCGAGGCCCAACACCACCAGGGTGCCGCCCCTGGGCACGTCGGCGTAGGCGACCGCCTGCCATGCCGTCGGCAGCACGTCGGAGAGATAGACGAACCGCTCGTCGGCGGGGCCCTCGGGCACCTTGATGTGCGTGGTCTGCGCCTGCGGCACCCGCAGGTACTCCGCCTGCCCGCCCGGCACCTCGCCATAGAGCTTGGAGTACCCGAATAGCGCCGCACCCATGCCCTGGTCGCGGACCTGGGTGGTCTCACACTGGCTGAACAGCTTCGACTCACACATGTAGCAGTGCCCGCAGGACATCTGGAAGGGGATCACCACCCGGTCACCGGCCTTGAGGTTGCCCACCTCGCTGCCCACTTCCTCGACGACGCCCATCGGTTCGTGTCCGAGGATGTCTCCGGCGCCCATAAAGGGACCCAGCACCTCATACAGGTGCAGGTCCGATCCACAGAGGTTGGTGGTGGTGATTCGGACGATGGCGTCGGTCGGCCGCTGGATCTTCGGGTCCGGGACCGTCTCCACGCGGACGTCGCGCTTGCCCTGCCAGGTCACTGCCTTCATTGCCTACCTCAACTCGCTCAGGGGACGTGGGTCGCGTGCGTGCCGCGGTACTCAACGTTCTCCGATGACACCGCGCCCTGGTGCGTCTGTCAATTTGAACGGTGCTGGCATGCTGACGGCAGCCAACCATCCAGAGGAGATCGTCAGATGCGCACGGCCGTTCGCTGGACTTTGCAGCACGGGCTGCCCCGGGCACTCATGCGCCGAGCTGCGCGCGCGGGTGATCCCCAGGCCCGCCTGATCGTCGACCCCGGCACCAGGGACAACCCGTTCACCCTGCAGGACGAGGTCCGTGCCCGCGGACCCATCGTCCGGGGACGGCTCACCTACATCACCGCGACCCACAGCGTCGTGCGGGACGTACTTCGCAGCGAGGACTTTCGCGCCGGCGACATCTCCGCGGTGTTTCCGTGGCCACTTAACCGGGTGTACGACTGGGCCCACGACGCCACCGTCCTGCACCCGATCGAGCCGCCGTCGCTGCTGGCGGTGGAGCCCCCGGAACACACGCGCTACCGGCGGCAGGTCTCCCGCGTCTTCACCGCCCGCGCCGTCGAGGGGTTGCGTCCGCGCATTCAGGTATTGGCCGAAGAACTGCTGGACGAGCTGGCGGGTACAGGCGCCACCGCCACCGTCGACCTCGTCGACCGCTACGCCACCATGCTTCCGGTGACGGTGATCGCCGAGATTCTGGGCGTTCCGCAGTCCGAGCGCGCCGAGGTCCTTGCCTACGGCGGTGGTGCTGCGCCCAGCCTGGACCTCGGCCTGTCCTGGCGGCAGTTCCGGTCCGTTGACGCCTCCTTGCGTGGCTTCGACGCCTGGCTGGGTGCGCATCTGCAACGGCTGCGGCGCAGCCCCGGCGAGGACCTGCTGAGCAAGCTCGTCACGCTTGATGACGACGGGGACCGGTTGAGCGAGACGGAGCTCCGGGCGACGGCCGGGCTGCTGCTCGCAGCGGGTTTCGAGACCACCGTCAACCTGCTGGGCAGCGGTACCGAGTTGTTGCTGCGCCACCCCGAGCAGCTCGCGCGGCTCCGCGACGAGCCCGAGCTCTGGCCGAACGCCGTGGAGGAAGTGTTGCGGGTCGAGTCGCCGGTCCAGCTCACCGCCCGCAGCGCTCTGCGGGACACCGAGGTGGCCGGAATGCGTGTGCCTGCGGGCCAACGCGTGGTCACGTTGCTCGCCGGCGCCAACCGTGATCCCGAGGTATTCCGCGACCCGCACACCGTCGACGTCGGTCGGTCCAACGCCAAAGATCACCTGTCCTTCTCGGGGGGCAGGCACTACTGCCTCGGTGCGGCGCTGGCCAGACTGGAGGGCGAGATCGGTCTGCGGACGCTGTTCGGACGGTTCCCGGAGCTTGCGCTGGCGCCGGGCGCTGCCCGTCGACACACCCGGGTACTCCGCGGGTGGGAGCGCTTGCCGGTAGTGCTGGGCCTACCGAGCCGCGAACCCGTTCATTAGTCACTAGGCTCCCCCTGACCCCGCGCCAGCCCGCCCAGGAGGACACGTGAGCACCGCAGCCGACACCACGGGAGCTCCGCTTCCCGATCATGTGGACCCCGGGGCCATCCAGGAAGTGCTGGACGGCCGTTGGGCGCACGTGCGCCAGGGGGCACGGGTCCAGCTGTCGGGCACCAAGTGGGCGCCGGTGTACGGCGAGGACATCGAGACGGCCAGGACGCGGATTACCGGGCTGGCCAAGGACTTGGCGAAGACCGGCCAGACGGCGCTCGGCTTCCCCGTGGAGTACGGCGGCGGCGGCGACCTGGGTGCCTCGGTGGCCTCCATCGAGATGATCGCCTTCGCCGACCTCTCGCTGATGGTAAAGGTGGGCGTGCAGTGGGGTTTGTTCGGCGGTGCGGTACAGGCACTCGGCACCCAACGCCACCATGCCGAGCTGATCCCGGACATCATCAGCATGGAGCTACCCGGCTGCTTCGCGATGACCGAGACCGGCCACGGGTCCGATGTGCAACAGCTGCGCACCACCTGCACCTACGACCCCAATACCGAGATGTTCGACCTGCACACCCCGCACGACTCCGCGCGCAAGGACTACATCGGCAACGCAGCACGCGACGGTCAGCTGGCGGTGGTCTTCGCTCAGTTGATCACCGACGGCACACCTCGCGGGGTGCACGCCTGGGCGGTTCCCATCCGCGACAAGCAGGGCACCGTCGCACGCGGCGTGACGGTGATCGATGACGGCTACAAAGAGGGTCTGCTCGGTGTGGACAACGGTCGGCTGTCCTTCGACCATGTCCAGGTGCCGCGCGCGGCCTTGTTGGACCGCTACGGCCAAGTTGCCGTCGACGGCACCTACTCCTCCCCCATCGAGAGCGAGAGCGGACGATTCTTCACCATGCTCGGCACGCTGGTGCGCGGGCGGATCAGCGTCGGCGGTGCGTCGGGCAGTGCCACCAAGGTGGCACTGGAAATCGCCGTGCGTTACGCCGAGAGCCGCAGGCAGTTCAGCGCCCCCGGCCACGAGCGGGAGGTGGTATTGCTGGATTACCTTGCCCACCAACGCAAGCTGTTGCCCGCCCTGGCAACGACCTACGCGCTGCACTTCGCGCAGGAGGAGCTCACGGTCACCATGCACGAGCTGTTGGGTTCCTCCACTGTGGACCCCGAGCGCCAGCGGGCGCTGGAATCGCGCGCGGCGGGCCTGAAGGCCACCAACACCTGGCACGCCAACCGCACCATTCAGCAGTGCCGGGAAGCCTGCGGGGGTGCGGGATACCTGGCGGAGAACCAGCTGCCGCTGCTGAAGTCCGACATCGACGTGTTCACCACGTTCGAGGGCGACAACACCGTCCTGATGCAACTCGTCGCCAAGGGTCTGTTGACCGGTTTCCAGCACGATTTCGGCGACCTCTCCGGGTGGGGCAAAATTCAGTTCGCGGCCGATCAAGTGGTAGGCGCCGTGCTGGAGCGCACCGCGGCGCGCAGCCTGATCCAACGCCTGGTCGATGCCGTACCCGGCAACGACGAGGAGGCCTCCGTCCGCGACCGTGGCTGGCAGCTGGCGCTGCTGGAAGATCGGGAGAAACACGTGCTGGAGGGCGCGGTGAACCGGCTACGCCGGGCGGCGGATCAGGACAACGATACTTTCGACGTGTTCAACGACGCCCAAGACCACGTCCTGCTCACCGCCAAGGCGCACGTCGAGCGCACCGTGCTCGAGGCGTTCGTCCAGGGCATCGAGCGCTGCACCGATACCGACGCCCGCGCGCTGCTCAAGCGCCTCTGCGATCTCTACGCGCTGCACACCATCGAGGGCGACAAGGGGTGGTTCCTGGAACACGGTCGACTCACCCCGGCGCGGAGCAAGGCGGTCACGGCGACGGTCAACCAGCTGTGCAAGGAGCTGCGACCCTTCGCCCGCACGCTCGTCGACGCGTTCGCCATCCCGCGCGACTGGCTGAACTGCGCGATCATCAACGAAGAAGCCGCTCGTCAAGAAGCCATGTGGCACGAGGACTCTCGGGTGATGGCCGACGATCAGCCGGGGGCGCAGGCACCGGAGACCGAGGACACCGCCACCGACGTACAGGCCGCACCGCGAGACTGACCTCACAGCCGTGGCACGCCGGCGTAAGGCGGTGAGCGAGTAGGGTGAACAGCGTCGCACGCGCGGCAGCTCAACCCCCACTGGCACATACCTTCCGCTCACGAGGCGGAGAGGGACCGTGTGCCTGGCTCGTCTCATCGTGTGGCTGCAAGACAGCTCCCGCTCCGCGACGCGCCGCTGTCCGGAGAGGTATTCCGTGTCTCAGGCTGTCCTGAACTCCCCGCTCGATGACCAATCCCCCACCGAGGCCGAGGAAATCACCTTCGGCTCGCTCGGCTTGCCCGCTGCCCTGGTGAACGCCCTGGCGAAGACCGGAATCACCATTCCCTCGGCGATTCAGGCGGTGGCGATTCCCGACCTGCTTGCCGGTAAGAATGTCCTCGGCCGTGCGCAGACCGGGTCAGGCAAGACGCTCGCCTTCGGATTGCCGATGCTGAACCGGCTCGCCTATGGCCCCGGCGCCAAGCGTGCCCAGGCCAAGCGCCCGCGCGCGCTGGTCCTAGTTCCTACCCGTGAACTGGCGTTTCAGGTCGTCGACTCGCTGACCCCGTACGCGGAGGCTCTGGGCCTCAGCGTGAAGGGGGCGGTCGGTGGCACCCCGTTCGGTCGCCAGGCTGATCAACTGCGCCGTGGGGTGGACATTCTCGTCGCCACCCCTGGCCGCATCGGCGATCACCTGCGTCAAGGCACCTGCATCCTCGACGCCATCGAGATGACGGCGCTGGATGAGGCCGACCAGATGACCGATCTCGGTTTCCTCCCGGAGGTCCGCGCCCTACTCGCCGCCACCCCCGCCGACGGCCAGCGGCTACTGTTCTCCGCGACGCTGGACAAGGAAATTCAGTCCATCGTCCGCCAGTTTCTTCCCGACCACGTAGAGCACTCCACTCAGGATGCCAGGGCGAGCGTGGACACCATGGAGCACCACGTGCTGCTGGTCGACCGCGGCCAGAAAGATTCCGTGCTCGCGGAGATCGGTGCCCGCTCGGGTCGCACCATCATGTTCGCCCGCACCAAGCTGGGCGTGGAGGGCATCACCGACCGCCTGCGCGCCGTGGGCATCAGCGCCGAGTCGCTGCACGGTGGCAAGGCCCAGAATCAGCGCACCCGCGTGCTCGACCGGTTCAAGCGGGGCCGGACCCCGGTGCTCGTTGCGACGGACGTGGCCGCCCGCGGCATTCACGTCGACGGCATCAGTCTTGTCGTGCACGTCGACCCACCCGCCGACGCGAAGGACTACCTGCACCGCGCCGGTCGGACCGCGCGCGCTGGCGAGTCCGGCACCGTGGTCACCATCGTGTTGCCCAACCAGCGGCGCACCGTCCGACGGATGACGGGCATCGCCGGGATCGATCCCCAAGCCACCAGGGTCACTCCGGGTTCCAGCGAGCTGGCCGAGATCACCGGTGCCCAAGCCCCGAGCGGAGTCGCCCTACCCGCGGCCGAACGTGAGCGTGAGCGGCCCCGCAGCGGCGGCTATCAAGGGCGCAACCCCCGCTCGAGCGGGTATCAGGGTTCCCGCGACAACGCCAGGGGATCTCGTCGCGAGGGCGGCTACCAGCGTGAGGGTGGCTTCAACCAAGGTGGGCCCCGCCGGCAGGGCGCACCGGTGGGCGGCGCTCGGCGCGATGGCAGTAGCCCACGTCCCGCGTCGGCGCCCAGTTCCAGCGGCTTCCGCAGCCGCACCGAGCGGCGTTCGTATGATGGGTTCGACGGTCCGGCACGCCCTACGAAGGATTGAGGTCACCATGGCGTCGTTGTTCGACAAGGCAGCCGCTTTCGCGCGCAGCCCCAAGGCTCAGCAGATGGCGCAGCAGGCGGTCGCCAAGGGCAAGGAGTTCGCCGCCAAACCGGAGAACAAGCAGAAGATCGACAACGCCGTGGCCAAGGGCAAGCAATTTGCCGCCAAACCGGAGAACCGGCAGCGCATCGAGCAGATCCGGAACAAGCTCAACGGCAAGGACGGTAGCGGCGGCCCGGGCACCACTCCCGGTACCCGCTGACCGGCCCTGTCGTCGAACTCGGGCAAATGACGGTGTTGCGGCGCCGCCGAGCCCCCATTGGGCCGGCTGGCAGGTGCCCGTCGGTTCAGTCGAGGAAGATGTCCGGCACCAAGTGGTCCACAGCACCCGCGGAGTAGCCGGACAGATCGGTGACTCCGACGGTGGCCAGCACCTCGTCGTCGATCAACGCCTGCCCGGTCGTCGCGCAATCGGTGGTGGTGAGCACCACGTGCGCGGCTTCGGCGACGATCTCTGGGCTCCGGGAGCGCGCCATGCTGTCCTCGCCCCCCAGCAGATTCTGTACCGCCGCAGTGGCGATGATGGTTCGCGGCCACAGCACGTTCGACGCGATGCCCTGCCCGGCGAGCTCGGTGGCCCAGCCCAGGGTCAGCAAGCTCATCCCGTACTTGCTCAACGTGTAGGCGGGATGTGCCCCCAGCCATTTCGGGTCCAGGTTCAATGGCGGTGACAGCGTCAGAATGTGCGGGTTCGTGGCCTTGGCCAGGTGCGGGATGCAGTACTTCGTCAGCAAGAAGGTGCCGCGGACGTTGATCTGCTGCATCAGGTCGAACCGCTTCATCGGCAGGTCGAGGGTGCCGGAGAGGTTGATGGCGCTGGCGTTGTTCACCACGATGTCGATCCCGCCGAACTCGGCGACAGCCTGATCCACCACCCGCTGGACGTTCTCTTCCTTGCGGACATCACCCACCACAGGCAGTGCCTGTCCACCGGCGGCGCGGATGTCTTCGGCCGCGGAGTATACGGTGCCCGGCAGACGCGGGTCGGGCTCGGCGGTCTTGGCCATCAACGCGATGTTGGCTCCGTCGCGGGCGGCCCGCAGCGCAATGGCCAGGCCGATCCCCCGGCTTCCGCCGGACATGACGATCGTGCGGCCCGCCAGCGATCTCTGCTCGTCCGCCATGGTCCATCTCCTCAGCTCGTCAGGGGAACGTCTGGAGAAAAGGTATCCCGTGGTCGCCCGACACTAGGGTGGCACCCATGACCTCTGCCACAGCTTCGTCGCAACCCCGCGCTCAGATCGGCGTCACCGGACTCGCCGTGATGGGCTCCAACCTGGCGCGCAACCTCGCCCGCCATGGACACACCGTGGCGGTGCACAATCGGAGTACCGCGAAGATCGACGCCCTGCTCACCGAGCACGGCGACGAAGGCCACTTTGTGCGGGCGGACAGCCTGGAAGATCTGATCGGTGCTCTGGAGAAGCCGCGGCGGGTCCTCATCATGGTCAAGGCCGGCGACCCGACTGACGCCGTGATCAGCGATCTCGCGGCGCTGATGGAACCGGGCGACATCATCATCGACGGCGGTAACGCCCTCTACACCGACACCCGCAGGCGGGAAGCCGAGATGCGGGAGCAGGATCTGCACTTCGTGGGCGCCGGGGTCTCCGGCGGCGAAGAGGGCGCGTTGAACGGGCCGTCGATCATGCCCGGCGGCTCGAAAGAGGCCTACAAGGCACTCGGGCCACTGTTGGAGTCGATCGCCGCGCACGTCGACGGCACGCCGTGCTGCACCCACGTCGGGCCGGACGGTGCAGGACACTTCGTGAAAATGGTGCACAACGGCATCGAGTACGCAGACATGCAGCTCATCGGCGAGGCTTACGACCTGCTCCGCAAGGCGCTGGGCAAGACGCCTGCCGAGATCGCCGACATCTTTCGGCAGTGGAACACCGGGGACCTGGACAGCTACCTCGTGGAGATCACCGCCGAGGTGCTCGCGCACACCGACGAGCAGACCGGCAAGCCGTTCGTCGACGTGGTGATCGACGCCGCCGAGCAGAAGGGCACCGGTCGGTGGACGGTGAAGTCGGCGCTGGACCTCGGGGTGCCGGTCAGTGGCATCGCCGAGGCCGTGTTCGCCCGGGCGCTGTCCGGACACACCGAACAACGTGAGGCCGCACGTGGTCTCACCTCGGGCAGCCTCACGTGGAGCACCGACGATGTCGAGCAGCTCACCGAAGACATTCGCCAGGCCTTGTACGCCTCCAAGGTCGTCGCCTACGCGCAGGGTTTCGACCAGATCGTCGCGGGCAGCGTGGAGTACGACTGGGACGTTGATTTGGCCGCCATGGCCACCATCTGGCGCGGCGGCTGCATCATCCGCGCTGCCTTCCTCGACCGCATCCGCGAGGCGTACGAGGAGAACACCGACCTGCGCTCCCTTATCCTGGCGCCCTTCTTCCGGGAAGCCGTGGAGAACGCCCAGGACAGCTGGCGCCGGGTCGTGGCCGGTGCCGTCACCGCGGGCATCCCCGTTCCCGGATTCTCTGCGGCACTGGCCTACTACGACGGTCTGCGTGCCGAACGGCTCCCTGCTGCACTCACCCAGGCGCTACGTGACTACTTCGGAGCACACAGCTACCGACGCGTGGGCGCCGAGGGCAACTTCCACACCCTCTGGGGCGCCGAGCGCAACGAGGTATCCGTGTAGCCACAGCGCTGGTATTACCGTTGATGCACGCCTGACCGGCTTGTTACCGTCAAAACAAGACTGTTCTGGAGGAAATCAACCGCCGGCGCGGAAGCCTGGCGGGGTGGGCAACAGGCCTGGTGGTGTTGACGGCGGTGGCCGGCTGCGGCGGGGGCCAGACGTCGGCCGCCGAGGCACCCCCGCCCACCACTGTGGTCGCATCCTCGTCGCCGAGCCCCTCACCTACCCCGTCCACCGCGACCCAGCAGGCAAGCACCCAACCGACGTCGAAAGCCTCCACCACGGCTGCGTCCTCGACCACCGAGCCCCCGAACACCGAGCCATCGACCACCAAGCCCTCGACCACTGCCCCGGCACCGTCGTGTGGGGTGCGCAAGTCGGCCCCGGAGATCTCCGCCGCCGCCGCGCGGCTGCCGCGCGTTCCGGGTATCGACGCCGGTTGGAACCCAACGGCTTTAGAGAGCAACTACGATCCGTGCGCAACACTGTCGACAGCGCTGGTGACCATTCAAGGTGCGACCGGCAGCTCGCCCATTCAGGCGCTGATGTTTCACGAGGGCAATTACTTGGGCACCGGGACGACCAAGGCGTACGGGTTCACCTCGCTCAACACGGCCAAGACGACCAGCGATACGGTCGTGCTGGATTACCAGACCGGTAAGCGCTGCACCGGGTGTTCTGACGGTACTACCACCGCGGTGCGTTATCACTGGGACGGTCATCGCGTCGTGATGTTGGACCAACCCCCGCAATAACGGGTCGCCGCAACCCCCACGCCGCGCCGCTCGCTCACTGCGCACTCTCCTTGCTCAATACCTCGCCGCGGAAGAACGCCGGACGGGCGCGGGCCATCCACACCATCACTGGCAGACCCAGCAGCAACGAACCGACGCCGATGAGGAACACGCCCCCAATCTGCCAGTGCGGTGCAAACGGCAGGCTCCACGAGGTGAAGCCGGCATCGGGCGCCCACACCGTTACCGCGGTCCAGCCGACCGCGCCGAACAGCAGGACCCCACCGAGGCTGGGCAGCACGCCGCGCACCAAGAGATGCCGGGGGCTCGTCAGCAGGGTTCGGCGGAACAACCAGGTGCAGGCGAAGCCGGTGAGGCCGTAGTAGAAGCCGACGGAGATGCCGATGGCCGTCACCGCGTCGCTGATCACGGCTCCGCCGGAGACGAAGTTGAACGCCACATAGACGGCCGCCGAGACCACCCCCATGGCGACGGTGGATGTCGTCGGCGTCAAGTAGCGGGGGTGCACCTTGGCGAAGTGATCCGGCAACGCCTTGAACACCGCCATGGCGAACGTGGTGCGCGCGGTCGGCAGAATCGTGGTCTGGGTGGAAGCCGCCGCCGAGGTCAGCACCATCAGCAGCAACAGGTGGGTGAGCACGGTACCGACCCAGCCCGAACCGAACACCGCGGTGCCCACGGCGGAGAGGACATCACTGACGTTCGCCGGGTTGGCCAGCCCGATTCCCGACGCTCCCACTCCGGCAAAGGCCTGAGCCGCCACCGTCAGCAAGGCGTATAGGCCCACCAGCAGCACGGTGGACAACACCGCCGCAAGTCCGGGAATGCGGTTGCTGTCCCGGGTCTCCTCGTTGACGGACACACTGGAGTCCCAACCCCAGTAGATGAACACCATCAGCAGGGTCGCCTGCACAAAGGACGACGGCGAACCGATCTCCGCCGGATTGAACCAACTCCAGGACGGCTTCAGTGCTCCCGCAGGCGCGCCGCCGGAGTACACCCTGACCAAGGCGACTGCGGCAAAGGCCAGCAGCATCACCACCTCGACGGACAGCAGCACGCGTTGGACTCGGGCGGAGACGTCGAGGCCCCGGACGCACAGCCAGGTCATCACCGCGATGAAGCCAAGCCCCACGGCCAGCACCGCGCCGCTGGTGGCGTTGTGGCCGATACCGTCGGCACCCAGAAACAGGAAGGTGTACTGCCCGGCGATCTGGGCCAGGCTGGCCATCACCAGGACGTCGGCGGCCACGATCGCCCAGCCGCCCATCCAGCCGGCGCGGGGACCGAATGCTCGTGCGGCCCAGGTGAATGTGGTCCCACAGTCCGGGTCGAGCGCGTTGAGCTCACGGTAACCCAGCGCAGTGCACAAAATGGGCAGGAAGGCGAGCACCACGATCACCGGTGCCTGCGCGCCGACCGCCAACACCACCAGGCCGAGCGTCGCCGCCAAACTGTAGGCGGGAGCGGTGGAGGCAACAGCGATCACCACGCTGGACGTCAATCCCAGCGTTCCGACGGGCAGCCCCTTGTCCGGGATCTGCGTGGTGGAGCGCATCGCCGCACGCTCGACCATCGCCACCTCGCCTTCGATCGCCACGGTCCGGCGCACTCGTGTATGCCGGCCACGAGCAGCCTTTCACGCAGGCGCAGGCACCGCTGCCGGACGGCCCATCGCGTCGGCACGGCGTCGCTCTCGAGAGGTGGGTGGGTTGGGGCGCCGGGGCGGCTCTGCGCATGCCCGCAGGCCGGTAGAGGTGCGCCCGCAAACACAGTGCCTACGGGAGGCCCAGGCGTGAGCAGCCTCTCATGTCGGCCGTGTCCGCCCGACGGACCTGTAGTGTTCAGCCAAGGCAAGTAACCGTTCTGGTTCTCGCCTTCACCGAACCATCCCGCTGCACCGGCCTCACTGGCCGCCGCGCGACGTCCTCGTGACTGTCCACGCCTTGCGTGTGCCACCGGGACGTAACCACGTACCGGAGGTACACCCATGTCTGCACCCACATCTCGCCAGACGCCTTCCCGACGGCGCGGCGGTCGTCGCCCCGCAGGCGCCCCCCGAGTCGCCGTCGAGTCCGCGGTCCCCACGCGAGAGGTCGTCGTGGCGGAGGAGAACGAAACCGCCCGCGCGGACGCCACATTCGCGGAAATCGGGCTACCCGAACCGCTGGTTGTCGCTCTGCTGGCCGAGGGCAAGGTCGCCCCGTTCGCCATCCAGACGGTGACTATTCCCGACTCCCTGGCCGGTCGCGACGTGCTCGGCCGCGCCCAAACCGGCTCGGGCAAGACCCTGGCCTTCGGGTTGCCCATGCTGACCAAGCTCGCCGGCGCCAAGAGTTTGCCCAAACGTCCGCGCGGCTTGGTGCTGGTACCCACCCGTGAGCTCGCCTCCCAGGTCAGTGACGAACTCGCACCGTTGGCCACGGCACTGGGGCTCCGCGTCGGCACCGTGGTCGGCGGCGTGTCCATGGGCCGCCAGATCGAGCAGCTGAGCCGCGGCATCGACCTGCTGGTCGCCACCCCCGGCCGCCTGGCCGACCACCTACAGCAACGCACGGCCGACCTCGGCGACGTGATGATCACCACCCTGGACGAGGCCGACCACATGGCGGACATGGGCTTTCTGCCCCAGGTGACCAAGCTGCTGGACAAGACGCCGAAGGGGCAGCGCCTGCTGTTCTCGGCGACTTTGGACGGCGAGGTCGACAAGATCGTCAAGCGGTACATGACCAGCCCGGTCACCCACTCGACCGCGCCGTCCTCGGCCAGTGTGACCACCATGGAGCATCACCTGCTGATGATCCACCCGGACGACAAGAAGAACGTCGTCGCCCATGTGGCCGCGCGTGAGGGTCGCACCATCATGTTCGTGCGCACCAAGCACGGCGTCGACCGGCTGGCCAAGCAGCTGCGCGCCACCGGGGCGATGACGGGCGCGCTGCACGGCGGTAAGGCGCAGAACAACCGCACCCGCACCCTGGATGCCTTCAAGAACGGCGCCACCCCGGTGCTGGTCGCCACCGACGTGGCGGCTCGCGGCATTCACGTGGACGACGTCAGCCTGGTCGTGCACGTCGATCCGCCCGCCGACCCCAAGGACTACCTGCACCGCGCCGGGCGCACCGCCCGCGCCGGTGACCAGGGCATCGTCGTCACGCTGGTGACCCACCCGGAGCGGCGCGACGTGGAGACCATGACCCGCAAGGCCGGGGTGAAGGCGATTAGCACCACGGTGCGCGCAGGCGACACGGAGCTCGCTCGGATCACCGGCGCTCGGACCCCCAGCGGTACCCCGGTGATGACTCCGGCACCCGCACAACCGCAGGTCAGCCGCGGCGCAGGGCGGCGCGGCGGGGTCGGAGGAGGCAGCGTGGGACACGGTCGCAACGCAGCTTCGGGTGCACGCCGCGGCGGTCAACGCCGCACGCAGGGTCGCTGAAGCTGCGCAGCAAGCCTGCACCGCCGCTTGCACGCGCTCCGGACTTGGCCTCGCGGGCTACCGTGCACAGTGTCCCGCAGGCGTACCCCACCACCGGGTGCACAAGTACGCACTCACCTGAAGAGGGCAGCGTTACTCGATGCGCCCGACGGGCAGCAAGGAAACTTTGATGGCTGACACGGCTGCTGGCACACTACGGAAATTCGATGGCGTCCCACCGCCGTCGGCGGCGTTCCAGCGGGCCATGGCTGCTCGCCCTGATGACATAGCCCAGACGATCGCCCAGCTGTACCAACCGGTGCGTACCGAGGACGAGCTGGTAGAGGTGTTCAGCGCCGCCGCGCACCTGGCAGTCCGGTTTCTGCCCCAGGTCGACTGGTGCAGCATCACCACCCAACTCGACGGCAACCCCCTGACCGCTGCCCACACCGATGAGCGTGCCCTGGTCGTCGATGAACACCAGTACACCCTGGACGACGGTCCGTGCTTGCACGCGATGCGCACCCAAGAGCGGGTCGCTCTCAGCGACGCCGAGGTCGGTGAACGGTGGCCCGAGTTGGCCGCGGCCACCGAGGGCACCAACATTCGATCTTTCTTGGCTGCCCCACTGTCCGGTGACCCCGCGCCGAAGGGGTCGCTCAACCTCTATGGGAGTGCCCCGCCCCGCACCGACGAGTACACGGAGGACTTCCTCACCGTGCTCGAGGAGTTCCTCAACCACGGACTCGCCGACTACGCCGTCGGTCACACCGCCGATCAGCAGGTGACCCAGCTCAAGGAGGGCATGCGCAATCGGGCGGTGATCGAGCAAGCCAAAGGGATCCTCATGGCCGTGCACCAGATCACTGCCGATCAGGCGTTCGCGATGCTGCGTACCCAGTCCCAACAGCACAACATCAAGCTCCGCGACGTCGCCGTGAGCTTCGTCCAAGCCCACACCGCCCACCCCGTCACCGACCTCACCGAGAAGGCCGGCACCGGAAGCTTCAGCGACTTCCACAGCGCGTTCGACCACTCCCCCATCGGGATGGCCATCACCGACGTCGACGGGCAGCTGCTGCTGGTCAACCCCGCGCTCGCGCAGCTGCTGCACTCCAGCACCACCGAGCTGGTCGGGAACACCCTCGAGGACCGCGTCGCGCCCGAGCGCCTCGAGGCCGCCAAGGCTGCCATTGACCACTTAGTCTCCGGTGGCGCGGCGATCACCCGCCGACGCACCCGGCTGCGCACAGCCGACGGCACCCCCGTTCCCGTCCTCAGCTCTGCCGCACTGGTCTACAACGGCGACCACAGCCCGTCCCACCTCGTGGTCCACTACGAAGACGCGACCCACGACCGACCCTGAACACGAGATAGGTGCGAGTTCGGTGGGCGGTGTAGTCGGCGCTCCTCCTGCGGGTGGTGCACCACCCGCAGCAGGCACCGCGGCCCTCCGGCTGTCACTTCTCAACCAGGACGGTCAGGACAGACTCTTCGCCAACTGGCGTCCACGGGCGAATTGATCATTCGAGCTCACGCGGCAGCCGTCACTCCACACTGGACTCCCGCTGCACCGAGGACAGCGGCATCAGCAACAACTCGCACGCGAGTCGCACGTCGAACTCTGCGCGTTGCAGCGTGACCAGTCCGCTAAGGCAAGACTGCACGATGGCAAACCACTGCTGTTGCAGCAATCGGAGAACCACCACATCATGTTCAGTCGGCTCATGTACATGCGTGGACGCGAGCAGTACCGCCTCGAAGCTGTTGTCGACCCGCTGCACGCCGGGCAACCGCGACACGTGCGCAGCGTTGGCTGCGTAGATCATTGACGACGCCACCCGCGGATGGCGGTGCAGCGCGCGCAACGCGCGGATCAGCGCGTCGGCTCGCCGACTCAATGGGTCCCAGCTCGGCGAGCCGACCGTTGCGGCGCTCCAAATTGTGGCTCATCTTGGCGATCTCGCTGAGCATGACGTTCACGAAGAGGTGAGTCTTGGACGGGAAATAGCGGTACAAGGTGGCGATCGCGACCCCTGCACGTCTGGCCACCTCGTGCATCTGCACGTGGTCGAAGTCGTACACCGCCCCCAGTTCGGTGGCCGCTTGCAGCATTCGCTCGTACTTGGCGCGCTGGAGCGCTGAGCTGGGTTCGGCGGGTAGTCGGATATCCGCAAGTCGTGGCATTCACCCCCCTCTCCCCGCGCGGATCTCCGCCGGACCTTATCCGCGGCAGGCGGCCATCCGCGGCGCCACATTCCGGTCAGTAAGACGACCGGAAGCACACACACTCCAACAGTCCCGCCCAGTGAGACGCCCCGGTGAGGCCGTGCGATCCGGCCCTACCGTGAACTCCACGCGGGTGCACACTCCGCACCACCCCAGCGGTCTGGCGACCGAT
>JAABUH010001754.1_pt1 | contig 22720 bp, 16 predicted proteins | sample 5559121 | NCBI WGS metagenome assembly JAABUH01 (sample SAMN10711871, study PRJNA513364) | rock metagenome | isolation source: Antarctica rocks | place: Antarctica: Victoria Land, Battleship Promontory nord | collected 2015-12-28
CAAAACTGATGAAGATAGTCAAATAACACGTCGTTCATATAGTGTTGATAGAAAGTCGAGCCGTTGATTAATTCGAAAGGCATCACGTGATATTTGTAGAAATCAAAAGAGGTGATAAAGATAGTCAAATCTTCGCTGCTCGAATGCATACGCAGTTTGTTGAAGGCGACAATGATGTTCAATCGAGTCAGATATCTGCTACCTTGAATACGAGCGAGAGTTTCGTCTATTAGCGATAAGAGATAGCGATCTCGTTTGATCAAAGCATTGAGCTTTCTGTAGTCTACACAGAAACGCAAGCTATTATCTTTCTTTTCGGCGAATAGTATGAGCGAAGCGTATGAAGCTGAGCTAGAAGATATAAAGCCTTTATTCAGATGCTTGATCAGGTAATTCTTCATCTTTTGAAGCTTGTAGTCAGACATATGATAGAGGCGACTTCGAGAAGATGTTCTCTCGCCGATCAACTCAATTTTATGATCGTAGAAGCGATGAGAAGGTAGTTGATCAGCCATCGCTCGGTCAAACACGTCTAGATAGTCATGATATTTCGAAGAAAGCTTAGCTTTGACTTCTTTCAAGATCTCTTCGTGTGAAAGCTCTTGTAGATTTACATCTTCGAGTTTATTTCTAGCTGTTTTTAGAAGTCGATCAATTTTCGTGACGATGATCGCGAAAGTAGTCACATTCGATCGTTTGACTAGTGATCTATATGCTGCAGTCTCTATTATTGCTATGTTCATTGAATCGAAAGACGAAGCGAAGTTGACTGAATTAGATGATTTCACGATTTTACTGAATGAAGATGACTTCTCGCTGAGTCGAGTGACGACAGAAGAGATAGATCTCTTTAGTATTTGAGTAGAAATCGAACTCTTCTGTTCTATCGCGATTTTCTTGCTCGAAAGAACAGCCGAATGAGCTTTGATAGAAGCTTTGATATGAGCTTCGGAACTAGAAAATTGAAGACGATCATCTCTCATATCAATAGTCATCTCGATCTTGTTCATTCATGTTTTTCCGAGAATCATCTGATGTTGATCTAATCGAGTGATCAGCATAGAGACGAAACGTTTCATATGATCTTGAACAGTTAGATTCGAATAAATCGCATGAATAATGAGCTTTTTTGCATAATGATCATCGAATTTCCTTATTGATTTGAACTTGATTAAAGATAAAGATTCGATTTGCAAATGATCACAAACATTCTGCGCGATTAATTCATCAATGAACAAATAGTCAGCTGCTTCAGTGTCAATCAATGACTTTAATGAGTAACTAATTTCATTGCTAGATAGTACACATTCAGTAGTCAAAGATTTCGAAGCAAAGAGATCATCTGAGCTGCTCGTTGTTGAAGAAATTAACACATCTTTCATCGCGCCTTTGATGAAAGTCACTAGTTTTTTGTCTCATTCTTCGATTTCTCTGTAAATAATTTCTTCTCTTCTTTCGACATGATGATCTCATTGAGGCGAGAAATGAATGCACGAGATGTCGAAGTACTAGCCTTCAGCTGAGAGCAGTTCTTTGAAAGATGATCCGATACTTTGCAGTTGAAGCAGATGATTGACTCGTTGTTTGTTATTCACATCTTGAAGAAAGATCTTGAGCTTATCAAGCGAGCTAAACTTTATGAGGCAAACTGACAACGCGTTCTGAAGACGATTGTTGATTTTATTCTGAATGTCGTTCATCAGAGTGACATCGTCGTAGTTCAGAAAGCTGAATATTCTAGTGAATTCTGAATAGAAAGAGCTGAAGAACTTGTTGAGCTGCTTCAGAGCGACGTATTCGCGACGACACTTTCGAATCAGGTTCTGATCTTCGTAAATTTCTTTCAGATGTTTCAGTCGCTCTGATAGTGATTGATAGAGTGAGAAAGCGTCAACACGACGCTTTGCATAGATTTGCTGATCAGCATCGCCTTCTAGTCTGAAAACCACATAGGCAATACGAATCTTTTCAGTAGAGTAATGATTCGCGTTGACATCGAGCTTGTCAGCTATTTTGATGTTTCATGTCTTTCAGATAGAGTCATCTGTTTTGATGAAGATGAATGAATTCGGAAGCTTGACGAACTTGTGATGATCGTTCCCGTTTTCGTTACCAGATAGAGTAGAAGATTCTCGTTGAGAGTGAGCTTCGAAAGTCGAGCTTCGTTCAACTTCAGAACGACGAATCGAAGCTTCTTTCTGATTGACTCGTTGTTCAGCTGACTGAGTATCTTGACGAGGCATAGATCGATCAGCTTGACGTTGTTTCGCTCTGAAGTTCAACCGCTCGCCTTGTAGCTGATTGATCTTTTTCTCTAGCTCATCGTTTTTATCAAAAGCGACTTCTAGTTGTTTCGCTCTCTTTTTGTGATCGTCTTGTACGAGAAGTCAGTGTTCATTGAGTTGTAGAGTCAAGTCTCGCTGACTTCGAAGCTCGTTCAGCATATTGATGACTTCGTCGAATTGATTGCTGACTCAATGAAACAGTTGTTCTTCGATGTTTATGTTTCATGAGATGACAGTTTTCTCAGCTTCAACTGAAGCATCGATGAGTAGAAGTGAAACTCTTCTATTGACAGTGCTTCTAAGCAGGCGAGTTGTTCGAGGTTCAACTGACTCGACGTCGCGTGTCATGATGAGAGAAGATAGAAGTTGTTGAGGTAAGAATAGATGAGAGATTGATGTTTTGAATTGATGTTTTTTGATGAGTGGAAATTCAAAGAATCTCTTGTGAATTTCAGGTAATAATTGAGTGCTTTATTCGAAGAATTTCTTACGAATAGAATGATGAAAATGAGTGTAGAATCGAAGAATTTCTTGCGGCCTAAAATGGTGGTGCAAATTTGAAGAATCTCTTGCAAATTTTCCTTACTGAATAGATTGTTTCGTATTGTCTATTCGTCGATAGCAGAATAGTAGATGATGAGCATTTATCTAATGTTAGGGACCTGTCTAGAGCGAGTCAGATAGAAGTGTCATTTAACTAGAAGATAAATGCTAAGGAAGAAAGATAGCTACGAGAAAGAAGCTGGCTACATATGTGTGTTTCTCAGCCGACGCTAGGCTCAATAGGGACTAGTCAAGGTGACGAAGCGAGAATAGACCTGGTAAGGCTAGAAGGCTGAGTCTGACAAGGCTAGAATCGTGACACTTTTGATAGTTTATCATGACTTTCTGAACGTTTTTGATAGAGAAAAAGCAATTCAGTTGCCTTCGCATCAATCATATGATCATAAGATTGAATTAGAAGATGAAAGTCAATCTTCTAGAAGTCAATTGTATCTCATGTTGAGTCACAAGTTACAGAAGATCAAGAAGTATCTAGAAGAGAACTTGAAGAAGAAGTTTATTACACTCAGTAAAGCTTCATTCGCTTCGTCAATACTATTCATCGAAAAGAAAGATGATAGTCTTCGCTTTTGCGTGAATTATCAAAAACTGAATGCTCTGATCAAAAGAGATCGTTATTCAATACTCTTGATAGACGAAGTACTCGTTCGAATTCAAGACAGTAAATATCTGACTCAACTTAACATTATCGTTGCGTTCAATAAGCTTTGCATGAGCACTGAAAGTGAGAATCTAATCACATTCATCACTTTCTTCGATGTCTACAAATATAGAGTAATGCTCTTCAAATTAATCAACGAATCGACATTCTTTCAGCACTATATCAACGACGTGTTGTTCAACTGTCTGCATAAATTCTGTCAGATTTATCTGAATGACATTCTCATCTACAGTAAGATCTTGAAGAAACATAGAACTCATGTGAAGAAGATGCTAGACAAGCTTCATGAAGTCGATCTGCAGATAGACATTGACAAGTGCGAATTCAAGATTCAGAAGATCTCGTTTCTAGAACTACTGATATTCATCAATGATCTACGAATGAACTCTTGAAAAGTAGATGTGATTCGAAGCTGAAAAGTACTTCGATCGTTGACTCATGTACAGATCTTCATTGACTTCTGCAATTTCTATCAATGATTCATAAAAAACTTCTCGAAGATCGCTCGATCTATGATAAAGCTGACTTGAAAAGATCATTCATTTGAATGAACAGAGATCTGTCAGACGATCTTTGAGAAACTGAAGCAACAGATGACAACAGCTCTCGTTCTGAAGCATTTCAATTCAATCAGAGAAGTTATTCTGAAAACAAACTTCTCGAACTATGTTAACGACGAAGTATTGTCTCAGTATGACGATGAAGACATTCTACATTCAATGATCTTCTACAGCAAGAACATGATTTCTGCAGAATGCAACTACAAGATCTACGACAAAGAGCTTTTGACTATTATTCGATGCTTGAAGCACTGATGCTTCGAATTGAAATGTACTGATATTTCGATCAAGATCTTCATTGATCATCTGAATTTGAAGTACTTCATGATCATCAAGAAACTGATCAGACGACAGACTAGATGAGCTGAGAAGTTATTCAAATATAACTTCAAGATTATATATCAGTCAGAAAAGCAGAATCTGAAAGCAGACGCGCTGATCAGAATGTCAGACGTCAAGTCAGTTGAATCAAATGATAATCGAAAGCTATATCAGCATCAGATGCTATTGTCAGCAAGCACATTTGAACTGCAATCAATAGAAGATGATCAAGATCTGACTCAGATCTTGCTCATATTTAGCTCAGATTCAAAACAGAAATCGAAAGCTAACGAGAATTCGATCGAAGAGATGATTTTCATTCAGAATCGAATTATAGTTGAAAATCGAACGAATCAACAATGTATCAATATTCGAACAGTCATAGAACAGAACAGAAAAACTTGTCAAGATATAAGTCTAGACAATTGCAGAGTACTGAACGAAGTACTCTGAAAGAATGATAGACTGTGAGTTTCTCAGTCAATGATCATTCAATTGATAAGAAAAGCACATGATCTTTCAATCAGTGATCACTCTGACATGAATTGAACATTAAACTTGTTAAGACGATCATATTGCTGATCGAAGATGAGAACAACAATCAAACGCTACATTCGAAACTGTTACGTTTGTCGTAAATCAAAAGCATCAAGAGATCGAATCAATGAACTATTGAAGTCATTGTCTATATCTGAACAACGATGACAAGACATATCATTGAATTTCATTATCGATTTATCAAAAAGTGATGAAAGCAACGCGATTCTGACAGTAATAGATCGATTATCTAAAGAACATCACTATATACTCTGTTGATCAGATGATGAAGAAACTTTCGCTGAACAAACAGTTAAGCTGCTGCTGATATGAGTCTTCAGAATTCATGAACTATCAAGATCAATAATGTTTGATAGAGATTCACAATTCATATCGATTGTCTGAAAGTCTTTATATCTGAGACTCAACATTAAGATGAAACTATTCATTGACTATCATTCACAGATCGACGATCAAACGAAAAGAGCGAATCAGAATGTAGAACGATATCTATGAAGCTACTGCTCATACATGCAAGATGATTGATTCGTCTGACTATCTATGACTGAATTCGTCGATAACAATGCTATTTCGTCGTCAATTAAACAATCAGCGTTCTTTCTGAACAAGAACTTTCACTTTCATATGAGCTTCAATTCAAATTCAACTGAATATGAGATCACTCGAGCTAAAATTCAAGCGAGCAAAGCAGAGAATATATTCAAACACATGAAATGATTATTAGCGTTGATCAAGCAGACATTAGCAAGAGTCAGAGTCACAATGAAGAAACAGACTGACAAGCATCGAAAGAAAATGATCTATAAGATGAGTGACATGATGTTTCTGAATTCTAGAAACATTACGATCGCAAAATCATCAAAGAAGCTGAACGATAAGATGCTAGAATCTTTCAAGATTCTGACTGAGATCGAACATGCATATCGACTGAAACTGTCATCGACAATGAAGATTCATTCAGAGTTCATCTCGAATCTGCTACGACTGAATTCAAAAGACTCTCTTGAAGAACAATGAAATGAGTCGTCTGATTCTATAGTGATAGATGACGAAGACGAATGAAAAGTGAAGAACATACTGAACTTCAGGCACTACGGACGAGACAAACGACTGCAATATCGTGTCAATTGAAAAGACTATGACGTCGATCTACATTGATACAATGTCGATGAAAATGAGTTCGAAGACTGCTCGAAGATCGTAAATGACTTTCACCAGAAGTATTCGAACAAGTCAAGTTAGAAATCGGCTCAACAAGAATCGACCGGCCGGACTGCAGCAATGAGAACATTGCTAGATGGAGAGGGGGGGGTAATGTTGCGAGCATGCACCTCTGTTACCCCTGATTAGCCTGATTAGCCTAACATAGACTAGTATAGGGCTGTGGGTAGGGCTGTTGTTGACACGCTAGCGGCCTAGCGTGCCTTCGTGGGTAAAACCCACGCCGTGTTGCACCTTTTTCCTACTTCAGCTTTGAACTCCTAGTTAGAATACACCCATATGATCCGCTCTATGCAGGCCCATAACAGTGATAGTGTTAACCAAGTCATCCTCGTCTACAATCTCTTGATCAGCCATCCCAACTGGGATGCAATGTTCAAAGACTACCTTTTCTGGACTCAGATAAACACGCCTATCAAAGGCGACGGTCAAAGTATTCGTCATCAACAATACTTTTCCTTGGAATCTGATTCAGGCTTTTTTGATGGCGACATTGCATACAAACGTCGTGGATAACCTCTTTGACTGACATGGGTATCCTATCCGGGGATTTTCTTTCGTTACGACATGAACAGCTCGATGATTTTCATTGGTACTACTCTATCTTTTTTGTCCCTATTTTTTCGCAAAGCCGGATAAACCCAACCAGGCACACACCATACAAACCACACACTCACCCAAAGCCAGTCAAGAATTCTCCATAACCGACTAGCTTCCCCTCGGCCCCGCCATTTCCGCCATTCGTTCACTACGGAATCCTCAAGTAAGATTTCTAAGGATTGCTATAAAAAGAACTGAAGTGATCCTTGCTGACGCCATGTAGTGCCTTCTGCAAGACTGTTGCTTGCGTGCTGAAGACCAGAGACAAGAAAAAGAGGAATACACAGAGATAACGAGCCGGTATACTGCCTCTACGGAAAGGAAGTAGATTGTATATCAGGTATGTGGTGGGAGAAACAAATTTCCGGCGGTTGAATTGGTGACAGATTATAGTACAGAAAAAAGTGTAGAATAAGCCAAGCAGTACTGGTTCGCAAAGCAAATGAAAGATCACAAAGAGATGCAGATTTACCTCCAGGAGCGACGCAAAGTATAGGCGTCATTGAGGGACTTATAAATTGGTCGCCAATATTCCGGATCCGGTATGTGAAGACCCACGCAAGCAATAGCAACGACACCACACATGATCTGGATTGTGCATGCAATCTGGATTCCGAAGACCACAGTTGTCGTGGGCCTTACTAAATAGCCGCTCTTTGGTAACCTCCTGTAGAAGTCGGAAGACGTGAATGCGAACAGATGGGTACAGTGATGAATTTTCCATCGCATGAATGCCCAGTGTCAAAAGACTGAGTGCGAGGTAGCAGTAGAAGAGTCTTAATGATCGTTGGCAGAGAAAATCGGCTCGAGTGGGTATTTATTCAGGATGGGTATCCAAGGATGGTGGAACGCCTTTGACTTCCCCCGGAGTACCGTTGCAGCGCATATCAAAGGTTGTTGAGAATCCGAACATAAGGCGCTGGCAAAAACAAATAAAGCGTTCATGATGAGAAAAGATTTGATCAAGCCTACGTGCCTCGCTTCTCGGAACAAGAACGTCATCTGGATCAAGCTCGATCACGTCTGGTACTTCTTCCTCTACAAGAACTGGTAAGTTCCTGGAGTTTGTTATCACCGTCGGGTCTGCGCTCTTTGAGATTCCATTTGCTTAGTATTGCGACCTCGACGTAATAGAGTAGGGAATTTGGGCTGAAACTCCCCAGCAAATCCTCCTTTGTCAAGTAACTTCGAAAAAACCAACCAGAAAACCGTGACTATGACTTGGATTGCGCAAAGGAATAACGGATGAAGAGCGGTCGATAATAGCAACGATATTAACGCCATGCTAAACTTTCTTGGAGATACGGAATTGCATACTCAGACCCAGCGATTGAAATTCTCCGAGGATCAAAGAGATATATGAAAGAGCCGAATCCAGAAGAGAAGAGATTTAACAAGGAGCAGATTTTGAAGACGAGATAACAAGGGTATAAAAATGCTTCCACGGGGCGCAACGACCTGGCTCTGATTTGGGCCCCACAACTCCAGGAACAACATTTAATTATTTTGGTCTAAAGACTGGTCGATTGAAAGCAAAATGGCTTAAGCAACTGTGTGGGGTTGTGGAAGTAGATCATGTCCTTCCTTGTCAGACTCTGAAACACTGGGCAAGCTTCTGCCACCGGGAGAGAGTCAAAACGATTACCGGATGTTCCTCTAGAGCATGGCCGTAGGCTAACTCATAAGCCACAATCTTGCCATATCGTTGCGGGTAATCACATACTTCACTTCGAAACATCTGAACGAACAACCAGTCTTATCGGGTATAAAGGCGATCGACTCGAGTTGAATTGGGAAGCATTTGCGACACCGAGATTTGGACATTGGGGCACATGGAAATATCTAATCTTGGTCTTCTACTCTGGCCATTGGCCTACCCATTGGACCGATTATCGAATACTGGTCCCCGTCTCCTACTGGTGTGCCTATCTTACCTTACCCTTTTGTCATAAGATTCTCCCCAATCATGATCCCAATGTGCTTGACCAATTAGATAGTTTGATCCCATACAAGGCAACGGTGCGTCAGTACTAGTCTGACATCGTATGCATGAAAAATTACGTTACAATACCTCGAACGCATCGACAATCTAGTATCCTTGCAAGTTCATCAGCCTCGATGGTACTAGAGAAGAAGATAAACATTTCGGTAACCTAGTCGAGTCCGCCAATCCGTCACTTATGCATGTGCTCGCCTGCATGCATATGGCACATATTCTTCCTTATAGCTGGGCTCTACACCTTCACGATCGATACGCTCTTCGTGCTCGACAGAAGCCTGGTCTTGAAGGTGTAATTTAACACCATGGCAAAGATTCCCCCGGAGCTCAGGGGTCGGACCCAAGATCAGGCTTTCTCAACGATTAATCCCTTACATGTTGATACTGAGCTCATGGATGCAAGGGATTTCAAAGCCTCGATACTAAAGTCAGCTCTTCTCCTGTTTTCAAGACTTGACAAATTGAATGCTAGAGATGGAGTACAACACAGTTTGGATCCACCCCACTGGGTTGGAAGCTGCCGCGTTGAGCACTTCTTGGATCACCAACTTTAGTACCCCTACTTATGAGTTTCAACGCCTAACAGTACTGTCGCAGCCTAGCTATTCCCGCATCGCAGGATTTTTGATGTCTCTTGTATTTTCTTTGCTACTTTCGACCTACCTTGTGACCTGGAGTCGATATAAGCTTGCGAGCCATGACAAAAAGACGGGCAAAGATGCTCCGATGCTACCATATTGGGTACCATTTCTTGGACATGGCCCTAGTTTTGCATGGAATGCTGGGCATGCTGTCAGTGCCTTTACGTCAGGATCCATTCTGGAATGTATAGAACAATATGCTGACAATGGCAGCTCTCAATGTACCGACTACAAACCTGTTAGTATCAAGCTCTGGGAAACTCAAATGTACTTCATCACTGGGGCTCAGAATATCAGAGCAATATTCAGCAATGACCGCACCACGATATCGGCCAAAGAAGGCCCCATACACGCATTGAAGGTGCTATTCCCTGTTCCGAAGCAAACCATCGCCCTGTATGAAGCGGACGATTCCGGGGTTGGAGCCCAGCCTCAGCTAGGGAGTACAGTGCATCCAGATCACCGTGTGTACCATGCGCTTTACAAGATTTCGACCGAAACCCTCTCCGGCTCGAGTATGCAGCCCATTGCCGATCGTTTCATGGTAAAACTCTTTTCTTTGATTCGAGAGAGTGAGATCGGTCAGGATTGGGTGGCAATGTCTGATCTAAGCTCTTTTATCAAAGAACCGCTATTTCAAGCAGCAGTGGAATCAATCTGTGGACCGCACTTGTTCGCTCTGAACCCAAATTTGGCGCAAGATTTCTGGGCTTTTGACAAAGAAGTCGTCCCTTTATGCAAAGGGTATCCAAGATGGCTTAGCCTGGGATTCTGGAAGGCGCGAGACAAATGCGTGGAAGCCATGCGGAAATGGAACAGACATGCTAGAGAGCATTTCAAAACAGAAAAGCCAAACAGTGATGCTGAATTCGAACCCCTCTTGGGCACACGGTTCGTCAGAGCTAGGAGGGAGTTTTACTCGAAGCTCGAGGCCTTTACCGATGATGCTATAGACGTGCTTGATTTGGGTGCTATATGGGCGTAAGTCTGTATTTTATACGACATAAAAGCCTTGCTAATGCCTCAACCTAGCAAAAATAGCAATACCATTCCAGCCTTGTTGTGGTGTTCAATCGAAGCAGTGCGAGACCCATATCTGCTCTCACATCTCCGAAGCGAGATCTCTAGTACAATCTGTTCCGGCACTTCTGCTGATCTACGTTTTGACTACTCACAACTTGGTCGCCAACCACTTCTCCAGTCAATGTATGCAGAGGTACTCCGCCTTCGTCTGTCGTTGTTTAGTTTGCGCAGCGCCCAGGGCGCCGACTTCCAGCTCGGGGACTATACATTGCGCCAGGATCAGACCATCATGATATCTAGTTATACGTCTCACATGGACCTAAACGTATGGAATACGGGTACCAACGATGATCCTCACCCGATCGATGAGTTCTGGGCTGAAAGATTTCTGGTACACCCAAACGATCCTAGTAGCGGGCCTCTGAAGAAGGCAGTGCCTACACCGCAAGAGCATGCGCCGTTGACTTCGGTCAAAGACGACGTAAACAGGTGTGTGCAGCCAGTAGAAGGACTACGATTCTCGACCAAAGGACTCTCGGGAATCTTCATTCCCTTCTGTCCAGGGCGGCACTTTGCAAAGCAAGAAATACTCTTGGGTTTAGCTTATTTCCTTACGGCGTATGATTTTCAACTCAATGTTCCAAAGGGATGGAAGGCGGAGCCAGATCTGACGGTGGTGGGTACTGGGACCCTGCCGCCCAAGGACAAGATTCCTTTTAGCGTCCGTAAAGGGACTACGCGATCTAGAGATCGATACGGAGTACGTCAGGTACCAAAAACAAGTGGCGTTTTCGCTTGGTCTTGGCCCGTCGCCCATCTTTGTGCCTCTTCTTCCGAGGCTTTTTCCCGTACACACTACGCGAACTAGACCAATTCAACGATTAAACCTTCTCAAGAATCCAATGAGACTATATGTCGATTTGAGAAATGGATAGCGATATACCGTACGTGATTGTTCGCAACGGCACAGCCCGGCTGCTGTTTGTTCTTATGGGCGGCTTAATCAACACTTGGCCAGTCTTTGAAGATTGACTTTTGCTTTCCCCTCAGTGAGGCACAGCTAATAATCACTATCCCATCGTGTAATGAAGTGGATCCTAGATCTCGCCTGCCCCTCAGATGTTGGATGTTGGAACGGCGGTGATGCACGTCATTGGTAGGTCCTTCACGAGGCAGAGCTCATGGTCAACTACGGTCCAGACCGTGGGGCTGATTGATATCTGAGATTGTGAGATTACCATCGGGCTTACAGTTGGTGAGGGGTTGGAAAAGTTGAGCCAGGGCCGGAAATTTTTTTTTTTGATGCCGGCCCCGGCTCAACTTTCTGCATATGCTAACCATGAGTTCAAAATTATTCCAACCCCGACTCAGCTTTCTGCATATGCTAATCATGAGCTCAAGAATTAATATTATTTAGCTAAAGTAGCTAGAAGACAAACAGCTTGAGCGAAGTGTTGAAGCCGTGCATATGCACAGCTTGAGCGAAACATCACATATATCATGAATCTACTTTGCAGCAAGACGAGCGAAGATTCTTCTACATATGCTTAGCATATGCACAAAACATGCGAAATCATGAACTCAACTTCTCATTAACAAGCTATCGCTTACGTTATTCTCGTCAGATCTTTCTCGTGCATTTTCTTCTTCATTCTCATCGTTCTGCTCCTGATTTGCACTATCACTTTTCTCATCGTCTTCAACATTTGCGTTGAGAGAATCTTGAGCGAGCTGAGTTTCTTCTTAGAACTAGTATATGCGCGGCATATGTGAAGCGCGACACTCAAATCATTTAGTCAACTCATTATCTCATTCGCTCAATTTTGAGCGTTGATGCTTTCGTCGTTCATCGATGTTTCTTTATGCTCAGTTGATGCTGCGCATATGCTCAGTCGAGGCTTTGATAACCAAATGTGAATTTTTTTGTGATCTCGCTTAATGCATAGGGCCCGGAGCTTTTCCAACCCGACGTCAGATCTTGGATGTGCGGGGCATATGTCAATTTTAAAGTTCAACCCGACGTCAAGAATTTTTTCCGACCCCGGCTCAACTTTTCCAACCCCCCGACCAGCTGTACCCCCATTACGATCTGCTCAGCCGTTGCACACTAGTGGAACAGGCCCCAGGGGACATGGCAGTTGCCGATCCAGGGACTCGGACGCGGGATACCAAGCGAAAGGCGCGCATTAGCGGCGGATTACTCCGACCGTCTGGGGAAGGTCATTGTTATCTTTCCCAACTAAAGGAGTCCATGACGTATGAAACACGGTTCTGAATGTATTCTATATTACCGCGTATTCTATTGGCAACCAGGTCAGAACTGCGCCAGCAATCTAAGGAAGACAACCGCCATCCAACTCGCTCCGAATTTCCTTCAGCTCCTATTCGATGACGGCACAAGTTCGCATGCTCCGTCTGCGCGGAAAGTCGTCGGACTGCACTGCATGTAAGGATGCTGACGATAGACACGCAGAGAGTTCACCATTTACTGCACACGCCGCACATGGCTTGCTGTATAGCTCATGGCATATGCGAGTCAGAAACTCTGGTCGATGATGATCTTTGCCAATCTGCAGATAACATGCTTACGAAACAGCTACTATATGCCCAGTCAAATGCGCCCGCTTCAGTTTCGCTAGATTGAGAGGAACTACGGCCGAGGGTTAGACTCGTCTGATGTTGGTGGCTTGTTCCGACTAGAAGACACGACGGATTGATCCTGGATTTGTCGATGAATCAAGGCTGTCGAGAGTCTTCATCTACTTGAATCAATGCCTGTCATCCTACCTCGATTGCACGACTGAACATAATCCATGGCGAGCTTGGGACACAGCGACACTGGACTGATTCCCGAGAAGCTCACCGAGTATCAATTCAAAGTAAGTCCAAGTCGATAGTCTGGTTCGTAAAGGCATGAGGAGAGACAGACTGCTTAACAGATTCCCAGGTAATCATTTGGACGTTTACAATTACCGCATTCCCGTTTGTACCATTTCGGCTCTGTGTTCGCTGGAAAGTCTTCCACCGGCTTTTCGTCGACGACGCGTTTGTAGTGCTTGGATTCTTACTCCTCTTAACGTACACAAGCATATGGAGCAATCGCGCCAATGATTTGTACGCTGTTTTCGACGTCGGAGCCGGCTACACCAAGCCCGGTCCAGATTTCCTTTCACATTTGGACCGCTTTAGAACCGCGGAATTAGCAGCCGTCATTCTATATGGATGTTGTCTGTGGTCCATCAAAGCGGCTTTTTTGCTCTTCTTCCGAAGACTGGGAAACCAGGTTAATCATCAGAGAACCATCTGGTGGTGCATTGTGGCGTGGAATGTAGCTACCTTTATCGTGTTTCTCGGTGTCCGCAATTGGAGATGCACAGCCAACTCTACCAAATATACCGTTGGTGAGGCCGTTCTGGTCGTATACTTGGTTTACCGAAGAGCTAATATAGCATTCAGCTCATTGCGCCGACGTCGCAACCGCAAAGTTCTCACAAAGGGCCCTTGAGATTCAAACAGCAATGGACGTCCTTTCGGATGCCTCAAGTAAGTTCCAATCTTTGCTTAAATTCCGCCTACTCCTAACTAGGAATTGTGTCACGTCCTTGCAATTCAAATCCGACTATATTTACTAACAGATCTCAGTGTTCATAATCCCCATGACCCTTCTCTGGAAAGTGCAGATGACAACGCGCAAAAAACTCGCTCTCGGCGTCATCTTCTCCCTGACAATATTCATCATGGCCGCCTCCATCACCCGCGTTCTCATTGTCAACCAGAAAAACTCCTCCATCGACGAGACCTGGATGGACAGCTGGAGCGTCATCGAAATGTCCATAGGTATATCCAATCATATTCCCACCTCCTCAAACCCACCACACACAAGCTCCGTCACTGACCCCCAACAGCTGTCATAGTCGCCTGCCTAGCATCCTTTCGCGCCCTCTTCACCTCGCAGACAATCTCCCAGCGCCTACCCGATTACAACGGACGTGACCCAGAACGGCGGGCCCTACACAACAAAAGGCGTATTGGCTGGTCCTCCACTAGTCTGACGCATCACGAGGAACCGCACAGACTGGAGAGGTGGGATGATGGGTCAAGGACGGGGCGGGGAGGAGATGAGCGGATAGGGAAGGTGCTGATTAGGGGGGATTTTACGCGGCAGTAGAAGCAGGGCCATGAATGAATTAGCCTTGGAAGTACCAAGGCGAGTAAGCTCGTGAGTCAACATATAATGTCGAAGGCTCGCTCGAGGCGGTCATCAAGCCCATCATGACTCTCAAGCATCAGCGCCCTAACCCGTCCCACCACCTTCCAACTCGAGAAATTCAACTCTGCATTAACCCCCGTCTACATCCTCAACCTCAACCCCCACCCCCACCCCCAACCCTTCACCGTATCAAGAAACGGTCGACCCTTGGGCAGCAGTTTCTGTAACTTCTTAGCCCACCCCTCCTTCGTCTGTGTAGTCCACGCCGCCTTTCGCACCAAGCGCGATGGCGCGAGCAATCTTCTCTGCAGAGGAAGACGTCACAAATACGTTGCAGCCCTTGGTTGATTGAGCGTAAAGGAAAAGTTCAAAGGGAGGAAGGGGGCTTTGAAGAATGAGAGGGGACGTAATCGATGGTGCGGGTGGCGGTATAGTGGGGACTACTTGGGAGCTGTTGAAGATGGGGGCTGCGATTGTGAATTATGGGATGACCGGCTTGGAACAGCCGGTCTTTCCCATGCAGGCAGTTATGAAGAACGTTGAGTTGAAAGGGAGTACGATGGGCTCGAGGAGGGAGTTCGGGGAGATGGTACAGTTTATAAGGGAGAAGCGGATCCGGCCGGTCGTGGACAGAGTGGTGGATGGAATCGAAAATCTGGAGGAGATCGAGGGGCTGTTTGAGGATATGCGGAAAGGCAGGCATTTTGGGACGTTGGTTGTGAGGATTAAAGGAGTCAGAAAGGAGTACTCAGGCGGGAGTAAGCTGTGAGCTGGGTGCTGTCGATATGGGGTTCTAAGAGATGATAGTTACATTCATACTTGGGAAGTCTATGTTGAGTGAACTCATGATGTGCAAGACTGGCTGGCAAGTTCGGACTCTGTCCCGAAGCCAGTAGCATCTAGAATGTGTATCAGTAACAAGCAACATGCTCAGACCAAGTAGATCCAAAACCTCGTCTACTCTTGCGGAACGTTTTCAAACAGCACATTGAATACTGCCGTGCATAGTGTATCCTGGTCTACTGACACAATCCTTCTACGCTACGCCTGTCAGGTTCCCAGGACCCGCATAAATCTCTGCGACTGAGATGAGAGGATTGAGCTTCTCAGATCTGCGGAAGGGAAGAAAAAGGGGGCAGGTTGGATTTCGTTGCTAAGAGCAGGCTAGGAAAGAGGTCATATCTGTAAAAGCACGCTGGTTTGTTTTCGGACCGTAATGTATAAAAAACTGGCCATCAGCGAACATGACTGGTTTTTAGTAGACTTGGAACGATAATGTGGATTTGTGATGACCTGAAACTATGAATCTTACGCTTTAGCACGTCGGCCTTTTGCTCTTATTTGCTCAAGTTTGGTCTTCAGGTATGTTACGATCATGTCGGTGCAGCTTTCTTGCGACGAAGAAGATGAAATATGTACAACGGTGCAGAGCGAGACTCGTTAGATTTCGGGTCTTTGACCGTTTCTCTTTTCTTTCAAAACATAAGTCAAGAAGCCATATGAGATCTGAATATGATGAGATTAATGTAAGCGTGTAAGAGTAGCATAGAGAGACGAGATGACTCGAGTGGTTCGTTCTCCTAAGTCAAGGAAGCCTTGTTATTGAGGGTTGCTTGTAAGCTTTTGGTTTCGTGGCTTTTACTTTTGTCGAGGATAGAGGTTTTGAATGTACGGCTGGTTGAGGGTTGGGAATGGTTTCTCTTGTATGAGGTTGTTTGAAGGAAGGAAGTTGATGGGAACAGCATTGGTTGAAAGAAGTCGATGAAATTAGTTAGTGGGCTTTGCGTCGTAGACTGCGGAACTTTTAAATAGCTTGCTGAAGTGTTTGAGGCAAATGTTATCGCTTGAAGCTCAGGTACAAAATCGAGAGTTTGGGTTCTTGTTCTCTTCTTTGCAGTTGCTTTCGACTTATGATAAAGTCTACGTATCTTGTACTGTTTGCTCATCCGAGAATATATCATAGTAAGATATGTCTGCCGTTATTTTCACATTGTCTTGTTGAAATTCGCATACTACTTGCACCTTATTCGTAAGCAGATTAAAATTTATTTCATATAGGAACAGATTCCCGAATTCGCACCAACCCTCATGAGGCTGAGAACCAGCATTTCTGGAACTTCTCAGTAGCAAGTATTTCGTTCTAATCAGCTATCCCATCTTCAACCTGGAAATCGTACTCTCTGCGAGACTCAGGATCCGTCAGTATATCCGCCGCATAGCCGACTTCTACAGCCGTGACATCAATCTTATCGGATTCTTCCCGTGACAACCCTTCCTTTCTCTTCAACTTGTCCGGATGGCACTCAATGCGCTTCTGCTTTGCCGCCCTCTCAACAACATCTTGAGGGCTGAAGATGTCGATGCCAAGCGTCTCATAAAGCCGGGGTCGTTTCCGAGTCCGCATATTTTGCCGGGCTTGTGGCCGTGGCCGCAGCTGCGACCGGTTCGCCCTCGTTTTCCCCCAACAGGTACTATACATATGGTCTCGAAGGCCCGCCGCGTCCGGGAAGTTGATGTTACACAACGTGCAGTACGTTTTGATATGCACGGCCGAGTTCCGCCAGTGCTTCTCAAGGTCGTGTACAGTGTGGGCCCAGAAGCCACATGGGCAAAAGTTCCATTTATCTTTGTCGTGCGTGGAACGGTGCCATGATACCAAGCCTGCGAAGGCTTGGTTTTCCTTGCAGAATTGACAGTATTCGCTTGCGTGATCGGTCAGACAGTGGCGATGGAGTTTGTCTTCGGATTCGAAGTCCGTGGTGGCGCGGCAGAAGACGCACATGAAGTGCTCGGGAGAGTTCCATTTGTGGTAGACTAATTCGGGTTCATATCTGAAGACAAGTTCGCAGGTGAAGCATTTGTATCCAAATTTCCTATGGGTTGTGATGAATTCATTCGGGTTGTCGTCAGTTCTTGATTTATGCCACATGTTGAGGTTGGTTTTGGCACACCGAAGACAACTTTCGTATGATATTCCCTTGAGGCGAGAAGGTCGAAAAAGATGTAAAGCGAATGAGCTTAGCTCTTTGAAGAAATATCGATGTTGCTCCTGAGTTGAACAAGAGCCGTGTAATTCGATTTTCCTGAATTTGTCCTCTGATACGGCAGATCGATATTTGCGAGCGAGTTGTGCTTTAACATACTATGCCAGCATTAACCTGTATATAATCGTTTACAATATCTTTGTTGTGCTCTTTGATCGTTATCTTTGTACTTTGTGCTTTGTTGATCCTGCTCTTATATAATAGGAAAGGCAATCATATAGCGACAACGCTTTGTTCGATAATTTGGGAAAGGTCTTTCGCAGAACAATCATACAGCAATGCGAGTATCAGTGCTGAGAGTGGTAAATAGTTGCGGATTGAAGATAGTATTGCGAGGAGAGTCCTACAGGGACCTAATATGCGCATGCAGAGAGTGACGTCGAAGATTTTCTAGCAAAACAAGGAACAGATACTTCAAACTTACAAGATGGTCAATTAAAATTCATCACGATGGAGAAGTCATGAAGAGCTTGAAGTTACAGCAAAAGCGCATCGATGAACCCCGAGCTACGAAAAATTGACGTTTCGTTGAAAGACTCACCATCCCTTTCGCACGCGTTCCTTGGGCCGCCATCCTTGCTGTGCATACATTGCAGCGCGTTCCTTGGCTTTCTAGGCAGCTACTTTCTGGTCGTACTTCCCACGATCTTTAGGGTTGGACAGACCCACCGCTGCCTCGCCTATCTCCTTTGCGACGGTATCGATCTCAGCAAGATCTTTCGGAGACAACCCTTCCTGTCTCTTCTGCCTATCCGGATGCACATCGATCCGCTTTTGCTTTGCGACCTTAAGCAGTTCTTCGTGAGATATGTTTGGATCGTCGATTCCAAGGGCGCCGCAGTAGTCGGGTTGGTATCGTTTGTTGAGTTTGGGCTGGTTTGTGCACTCGGTCGCAAGGTGCATGCGGAGACAGAACCGGTGCTTGAAGTTTACTTCGCAGCCGTGGTAATATGTTTCCCCGTGGTTTTCCGAAGTCGCCCAGTGTTCCTTGCGGAGTTCAGAGGTGTCGAAATGCTCCCCGCAATAGCATATATTATGAACTTGGTCTAGATGTTTGCCGATCTAGTGCATATTTCTCTGGTGCTGATTGCAGATAGTACAAAATGTCTTTGAGTGATTTGTGTAGGCCCTCTTTTGAACAGAAATCGATGGCACTCATACAGTGACAGCACATGACGTGTTTGCTTGATTGAACCTGATGCTCCCATAGTGCACGGCCAGATGGGTATTACTTGTTGAACTTTCTGCACCAAACCTTGCGTCCTTGTCGTTGCTTCAGGAAGAAGTTCCCCAAATCGGGGTGGATCTCTGGTTTGCGAGTTCTGGTGGCCGTGTCTTTTGGGATGCTTCCAGTATCTTTGCCATTCTGAACAGCTAAGAGGGTCGAGAAAGATGTTATAGGTTGAAGGGCGGAGGAAGGGATTGTCGAGAAGGGTATCTGAGTCATAACTAGGCTCTTCCGGGCATTTTTGGTAGACTTGCGCGTCTTATTGCCAAGAGAATTTACATCTAAAATGGAATTTGATTCTCATGTACAAGTCGATAGATACGGTGAAAAGTTCATCTCGCGTAGAAATTATGATAGCTCTGAAGTAGCAACAAATCCTGCTATATGATCCTAACTCATCCTCATCGCGCTCCATTGTTCCTCTTGACTGTTTGCTGTGTTGCGCGAAAAATTACAAACGTGACTATTTGTCCCTAGAAGGTTTTTTTGGCCATGCGACAATCCATATGTTATTCATCTCTGGCTGAATGAAGCTGTATACGCCTACAAATAGTAGATAGTGCAGAATACTGAGTGCTGTTGGAAACAGGGAACAGTACTGTTACCCCTGTGGTTAGTAATCTCCGCTCCACATTGATCCGGATTGATCCGGCGCTAGTGAATTCAGGGGATTCAGGGTATTTACCTGATTCCCACTTCTTCCTTCCTCCGTAGTTCACCTACTAGATAGTTCAGTCAATATATCTACATGCCTCTCTGCCCTCATGTCCTCGTATACCAAGAAGTGCATCTTGAGGAAAGATCAGAATGTGAGATGATGTTACTTCCCTGTAGAAATACAATTACAGAACCCGACAGAAGAGCACAACGAGCTACAGTAGAGTTGAAAAGAGGAAGCTAAAGTAGAAGCGACAAATGTAGGTTAAAGACAGTACCGCACATCGTTCATTTGCACCAAATTAGTATGGTATGAGTAGAGGTTCAACTCATAGTGCATGCCCGAGTGAGCTTTCATAATTCTGTAGCAAGAGACATCAGCATCAGGAGAGAAGATGGTCAGGAACTTCTACAAGGTCTCAATCATTGATGAATGAGGTCATGTGGGGCAAATTATACTAAATTAGCTGTTGCTTCTCGAGAAAACTCTGCAGGCGGAATCAGTTCATGATTCGCTAACCTATAGGTATTAAATTTTTGTTCTAGCCCACGAGCTGAAGACATGATGAATATGACACGTACATCAATGAGTTTCTTAGAATCAACCGAAGATCATTTCAAGCTATTTTCAGATGACGAACCGACCAGCGAGACATTTTCACTATTCCATTAAGGTAACTGTGATATCTAGCGCTCGCATCAGCGTTTGTCAAAACCTTCAAAGGCGATCTCAAAAGAAAGATAGGCAATATTGAAAGCCGGGACTGATCGGTCTCTTTGGTGTTCCTTTTTGCATTTCGAGGCTCAACTGCAAGTTTAGTTGTTATATACGATATCTTATGAAAACCGAAAAGTGCAATGTTCCGAATATGCTCATTCCGAGCCAGGCTTGCGGATGTGGCTGTATGTCTGAAGTATCCGGGTGAGAGTTCATAGAATAGACCATTTCTGATAACATTACGGACAGTGCGAGAGAGTATGTTCTTGAGGTGGCCGGTCTTGAAGCAGAGCTTCGGTATGAAAATACTGGCTTCGAACAGAACATTCTGAGGAATTTTGAATCGAACCACGATGCCTAGGTTGACGGTACCTGTGACCTACAGCAGCATAATCAGCGACTTCTTAATGATATTAATATGTAGAAATGGTCAGCGATGAAATTCACCTGTACGCGATGCTGGCTACGAACCTTCCGACTAGTTACAGAAGAGCCTAGAGGTTACCAAACAGACAAATCGACATGTCGATTGAGATCGAGCATCGCGACGCGATGCTCACAAACAACAAGTTCACATGGCTAGATGACCATGTGGCCGAACAGCGAACGGAAGCCCACGTCGAAGTGGCCAGCTTCCACATACACAGACCAAAAGCCCATCTAGCCCTGTCAGCTAGGTGGTCATACAACGAATTTGGAAGCCCACGTCGAAGTGGCCAGCTTTTGCTGCTGTGGGAATCAGTTGAGGGTACGACATTGGACCAAATCCAAAGTCTCAATTTCAGAGACGCTGCGGAGCGATATGGTGTGCCATTAATGGCAATACATCGCGTGGATTTGCACAATGAGCTGTTAAGACTAGCTTTAGACGGAAAAGACGCAGCATCTCTGCGCCAGATAAGATGGAAAGTGACGATGCGCTGAGGGAGTTGCTCAAGTGGAAGGTCCAAGGCTCGACTATTAGGGCGGATACAACAGATACGGTTAACGAGCGTCATCTCGTTTGGTATAGTTGCCAAGGGTACAACTTTCAACGCTGTGGCTAATGTTACTACTTATGCTCTTCAATAGTGGCGAGGTTCAGAACTTTGAAGGGATTCATCTCACGCGAAAAGAGAACAACGCAAAGCAAGGTTGGTTTGCAAATCAAATTGCTTCAAAGGAGTTAAGGCCTAATACCATTGACATGAAGAACCGAAGACTTTGATGCTTCAGGAATTCAGCCATTTCCACCCCGACATTCTGAAATACTACGTTTTGGATTCCCCTGAGAAGAACTTAAGGTATGAGGGTCTGATGGTTGGCTCTAGCTTATCGGAGGATGTAAAGTGCTAGCATCTATCCATCAATGACCCTTTGCTAAGTTAGATATATGGAAAGGTCGTCTTTGTTGGTGATGCTGCTTATCTAGTATGTTGGAGAGATTTATATATAAAAAGTAACAAAGTCACCCAACTGTAAGAGCTAATTGCTGGGCATCCACGATAGATGCTTCCGTTCGATGGTCAAGGCTCGAATCAAACGATCGAGGATGGCGGCGCATTGGGATTTCTCCTTGAGGGCGTTTTGGAAGCAGCTGACGTTTCAAATCGGCTTCTGTTGTTTGGCAAAGTAAGCAGAAAGAGAGCGTCCAGAGTGCAAATTCTGTCAAAGGTTAGAATTGACAAGGAGAAAGAGGTCCAGCAAGAACTGAAGCTTTACACCGAAGTTACCGAATCGGGTAAGCTTGGCTGTCTCTCTCAGAGCTGTCAGTATGTATACTTGTGTTGACAGCTTATGACGCATTGCCAACTTCGTTCGCAGAACGAATTGCACACGATTTCGAGTAAGCCACTATCAACTTTCAATCCGCTAATCAAGTTCAATAACTCAAATTGTGTCCAGGTTCGACGTGCGCCAAAACTGTAACGACTTGATGCAGGCCCAACTTCTTCCCCCAAGTGATGAAGAGGACGTCGTGCCTTTGAATCTTCGCCCTTCGGACCAAACGAACTTGGTTGCTACAGCCAACCTCAGGCCCACAAGCGGCATCCGAGTGAGGGCAATAAGGCTGTTTTACTCTGGTAAGACCCTTTGCATCCTCATAGCTTCATCCCATAGATCTTGGCCGGACTTGTCCTGTAGTTTCCCAGCCCAAGCAAAAGTCTCCAAAAAACAATTTCGCATCGCACCAATTCGATAGTGAGAGCTGCGAGACCGCTTGAACGAGAGAACAGACGAACCATGATTTCTCGGCTGGATCGAGGACAAGACAGCCCGCGATGAAAACGAGCCACAGGCGCAGAGCGTGCGTAGAATCAGTACCGAAGCTCTCCATTTGGAGACAAGACTTCAACTGCCAGATTAATCGCTTGCTGATTGGCGAGACCCAGAAATCGTTCTGGATGATACCGACGTAGAGCCAGACGCCTAGACGACATGCCTTGAGAA
>JAABUH010001755.1_pt1 | contig 22716 bp, 13 predicted proteins | sample 5559121 | NCBI WGS metagenome assembly JAABUH01 (sample SAMN10711871, study PRJNA513364) | rock metagenome | isolation source: Antarctica rocks | place: Antarctica: Victoria Land, Battleship Promontory nord | collected 2015-12-28
CCAAGGGGCCGGGCGCGGGGGGGCAGGCGATGCGTTGAGTCATGACGGTGATGGAACCTCCTCCTGTAGTGTACCTCCCCTTTTAACAAAGTACCGTAAGGGACGTCGTGGTGCCACTCGTCGAGGAACCGGCGGAAGTTGCGCTGGCTGCGCCGGTCGCGCTCCTCCGGTGGAAACTCCTGCCAGCCGCGGTGCTCGTGCAAGACGGCCGGCAGGTCAGGGATGCGGATGACGCGCAGCCCACGGCGCTTGAACTGGAAACAGGTGTAGATGTCGAGGTTGCGGTAGAAACGAAAATGCTCGTCCAGGCCGCCGAGCCAGCCGAGTTCGGCGCGACGGAAGGCTAATACGTATCCTTCGATGGCGTCGACCTCGATCGCGTCGCTGGCCGTGAACGCGCGCAGGTCGAGCGAGCGGACACCCCAGCGCCCGACGACACCGACCGTCGGATCCGCGAGCGCCGTCAGGAGCGGCCCGACGACATCGCCGGTCACCTCCACGCCCGTGTCGAGGAGCAGGACGACATGGCCGCGGGCGCCGCGCAACGCCACGTTGCGCCCCTCCGCCTCGCCGAGGCGATGGTCGGTTCGTATCACCCGTATCCGTGCGTCGCGCTCGGCGAACTCCCACAGCACAGTGCGCGTCGCGTCGTCGGCGTCGTTGTCGACGGCGATAATCTCAACGCAGCGCGCGCCCGCGTGGCGCAGCAGCGCATCCAGGCAGCGCCGCACATCGTCGGGATAGCCGTGCGCCAGGATCGAGACCGACACGTCGCAGGTATCTGGTTCGCCGAGGGTCGACGGGGCGTCCGAGGCCGCGGAGAGGGGAGCGGGCCAACCGCGTGAGGGCGCCCAGGGGGCGGGATGTGCGCGGCGCCCCGCTTGGCTGAGCGGGTGGACGCCGGCGCCGCGCAGGCCCGCGAGCAGGTGGTCGGCGGCGCCGTACTCTTTCGTCGATCGCGCAGCCTGCCAGGCGACGGTCTCCTCGACTCTAGCGGGCTGGTGGGCCGCGCCGATGAGCGCGGCCAGCCCGAGGCCCAACACCTGGTCGAACTCGAGGGCCAGCGCGAGCTTACGGTCGGCCCTCTCGTCGCCGCGCGCCAGGCGCCACAGGGCGGCCAGCGCCCCTGACACATGCAGGTCGTCGCGCAGCGCCGCCCAGAAGGGCGCGCGATAGACGGCCGCCCCCGCGTCGTCGGGCGCGAGCGGCGGCGCCGACGCGGGGGTGAGACCCTCCGTGTCGAGCAGGCGCAGCAGATGGGCCAATCCGTGCTCGGCGCCGCGCAGGGCGCGGAAGGTGAAGTTGAGCCGCGAGCGGTAGTGCACCCCCGCGCAGAGGTAGCGGAAGGCGGCCGGGCTGTAGCCGCGCTCGACGAGATCGGTGAGGGTGTAGGCGTTGCCCTCGGATTTCGCCATCTTCAGCCCGTCGGCCAGGAGGTGTTGCGCATGCATCCAGTGGCGCACGAACCGCTGGCCGGTCGCGCCCTCGCTCTGGGCGATCTCGTCCTCGTGGTGCGGGAAGATATTGTCGACGCCACCGGTGTGAATGTCGATCTCTTCGCCCAGGTAGCGCATCGACATGGCCGAGCACTCGATGTGCCAACCGGGAAACCCGGCGCCCCACGGACTGTCCCAGGTGACCAGGCGTCCCGGCTCGGCGGCCTTCCACAAGGTAAAGTCGCCCGGAGCGCGCTTGAGCGGATCGACCTCGACGCGGACCCCTTCCAGCAGCCCCGCGAGGACGTTGCCGGAGAGGCGTCCGTAGGCCGGGAACGAGGTGACGTCGTAGTAGACGTTCCCACCGGCGTCATAGGCGTGGCCGCGCGCGACCAGCCGCTCGATGAGCGCGACCATCTCGGGCACGTGGTCGGTCGCCCGCGGAAAGACGTGCGCCGGCAGGATATTGAGCGCGGCCTCGTCGCGGCGGAAGGCCTCAGTGTAGAACGCGGCGATCTCGGCCGTCGTCTTGCCCTCGGCCAGGGCGGCCGCGATCATCTTGTCCTCGCCGCGCTCGACGAGCTCCTGCCGCATGTGGCCCACGTCGGTGATATTCTTGACATGTGTCACGGCGTAGCCGAGGCCGTCAAGGGTGCGGCGCAACCAGTCGGCCATGAGGTAAGTGCGCAAGTTGCCGATGTGCACGAACCGATAGACGGTCGGGCCACAGGTATAAAGGCCTACACGGCGGCCGTCGCGCGCCGCGAACTCTTCCAGGCGGCGGTGCGGCGTGTTCCATAAACGGAGTGCCGCCGGCACCGGACGCGAGAGGCGAACAACGGGCAAGGAGTCCATGTCGTAAGTGTACCCGTGGCAGGCTCACTCTCCTATCTTGAGCATATCGGGCTTCACGTGGCGCGTCACACAGGTCTAAATGGCGACGGGAGCCTCGACAGGCGCTGGTTATTTTGCGCCCGCTACAGCAATCAAAGGGTAGCAGCGGACAAACGTAGTCGTACACCACACGTCCCGGGTCCACTACGCGCAAAAGCTGCTTCGGGGGCAACGTGTAGGTTAAACCTACACGTTGCCCCCGAAGCAGCTTTTATTAGACGAACACAACCGGCTTATCGCAAGCCGATGAATATCGGTCTAGTAGCGGCTAGAACTCGTGTCGCGCTGCTTGCTGAAGCAGTCGCTGCAGTAGACCGGCTTGTCGCCACGCGGCACGAAGGGGACGCGCGCGACGCCTCCGCATCCGTCACAAACAGCCTCGTGCATCTCACGGGGGCCACGATCGCTGTAACCACCACCGCCGCCACGGCCATAGCCACCGCCGCCCCCACTGCTGTAGCTACCACCACCACTTTTACGAGCGGCGCGGCACTCAGGACAACGGCCCGGAGTATTCGTGAGGCCGCGCCCCGCGTAAAACTCCTGCTCACCCGAGGTGAAGGAAAACGGCTGGCCGCAGTCACGGCAGGTCAGGGTCTGGTCGGTGTAGTTCATTGAATCCTCGTATCCTCTTCACTATGCGCCAAGGCGCTGAATGGTCCAGGGCTATAGGCGCGCCAGGTCTCGGCTTGCTCGTACGATCCGCGGCCAACCCCTGGAGAGAGGAAAAACGACGACGAGGAAGAAATACCAGGGTCTATACTGCCCACGACAATAGTATACCTACCGTTGGTAAATGTGGCAAGTGTGTGGACCTGTCCGCCGCCATCATACAGGAGAGGAAGGCGACCTGCAACTCAAAAACAATGGGTCGTTGTATTACAGCCCCCGGTGTATTACAGTAAAGGCGTGCAGCGACCCGGGAGCCCCGCGCCCTCTTTGGTCAGAAGCACCGTCGCGTTCCCCAGCGTCCCCAGTACGACGACACATTGACGGTTCCGCGGGCGCCGCCGATTCTGGACGGCGCCATGCGCGTAGCATGATGAGGGAAGTTAATGGGACAGCACGTCATGGGGCAACGACACCGCACGCGACGGTCCTTCGGGAGGGCTGCGCTCCCGCTCGGCGCACTGATGTTCTCGGGCGCCGGACTGGTCTCGGCCCGCGCGGCGGACACGCGCCAGGATCTCGCCGCGTTGATCCTGCAGCGCCAGGCGTTAGAGGGGCGCGTGCTCGCGGTGGACAGGGCGCGCGGCGCGGATCTGACGCGGCAGGGCCTGGACCTCGCGCTGACCAGCTTGCGCAACGATCGCCTGACGATCGTGGAGGCGCTGCGGCTCGCCTTGAACGCGCAACAAGAGGCGGACCGCGAGATCGCGCTCGCGCACTCCATGATCCCGCGGTGGGGCGAGCGCTGGTACGAGGCGGTCGAGGCGGCGCAGGCGCGCGCGATCCAACCCAGTGTCGCCGAGCTCCGCTCCAGACTCCGCGCGGTAAGCGACGCCGAGGCCCTGGTGCGCACGGTCGCGGCCAGGGCCTCACGCTCCCCTCTCACCGTCGGCCTGGACGGGCGTAAGACGCTGGCGGACGTGGGCGACATCGCGGGCCTGGACCGCTGGGCCGGGGATGTATCCGTCGGCGCCCGCGTGCGGGGCGCCGTGCACATCCGGGGTGTCGTGGGGGCGGTCGGGAGGCGTACCGTGGCCATGTCGTGGCTGTCCTTACCGTCGTGCCATAGCTGCACATCGTGGCAGCCGCTCGACGGGGTGCGCGCTCCGTTGACCTGGGTCGTGTTCGATACGCGACCCAGCCGTGGCCGCGTCGGCCGGGCGCACGTCGGCTTGGCCGTCGATCGAGGACGCGCCGTGCTGACGATCCGCGGGGGTCGGGCCGGCGGGGCGGCGTTCAACCTCGCGGTGACCATGTCTGGACCCGCGCTGCGCGCCGAGCCACGCCGGTGGACGGAGCAGCGCGACCGGCTGATCCACCTTGTCGCGACGGGACACGGCCTGTACGCCGGGCTGCGCGGCGAGTACACTGCGGCGCTGGCGGCGTACGAGCGGCAAGCGGCCGCGGTTGCTGCGCTCAATTACCAGGCGCAACACGCCTGGACAGGGCGCGTCAAGGCCTACACGGCGTACATGTGGGCGCAGAGGGCGTACAACAAGCGACGCGCCACGTGGAACGCCTACGTCGCGCGCAAGGATGCCGCCGTCGCGCGGCACACGCGCTGGGTCGCCGCAAAGCTGGCGTGGGATCGGTACGCCCAGGATCTCCACGCGTATAACCAGGCGGTGCGGGCTCGAGCGGCGGCCAGCGCCACGGCCACGGCCGGCGCCACGGCCACGCCGACCACCGTGGCCACCGCCAGCGCCACGGCCACGCCGACCACCGTGGCCACCGCCAGCGCCACGGTCACTCCGCGGTCGTCGACCGCGACCTCCGCCCCCACGGGCACGGCGACCTCCGCCCCCACGGGCACGGCGACCTCCGCCCCCACGGGCACGGCGACCTCCGCCCCCACGGGCACGGCGACCTCCGCCCCCACGGGCACGGCGACCTCCGCCCCGGCCACGGCGACCTCCGCCCCGGCCACGCACACACCTATCTCTTCGACCGCGACATCCGCCGCGGCGACCGCGACACTCACGGTCCCGGCCGTGACATCTATTGGGGCGACCGCGACACCGGCATTGACCGGCGCTGCGACCACGCCGCCGAGCGCGGTATCGACCGCGGCGCCGGCTAACCCGGCAACCGCCACACCGACGAACCCGCCAACTGTGGCGACTCTGGCGCCGGCGAACCCTGCGACCGCTGCGCCGACGAGCCCGCCGGCGCCCACTATCGCCCAGGATACGGCTACGCCCGCCGCGGGAGCGACTGGCGCGACTGGCGCGACTGGCGCGACGGATACAGCGGGCTCAACCGGCGCACAGGCGACCCCGGCCCCGACGAGCGCGGCGCCCGACGTTGTAGCGCCGACGACCGCGGCGTCCAACGATGTGGCTATCGGCGGCGCCGGGGCGCAGGCGATCATGATCCCGCTGGATTTGTCCGAAAAAGCTCCCACACAGGCGCCGCTACCGCCCAAGCCGGTCGCGCCGTCATGGCCGGGTGCGGAGCCCGCGCTCTTCACCGCGGCCGCGCCGGCCGCGCCGGGCGTCCCGCCCGCCCCTGTCGTCCCGGCCGGCCCCGAGCCGGTGGGACTTCCACTACCGTCCGCCCCGGCCGCGGTCCCGGTATGGGATAGGCCGGCCGACTTCCCGACCCTCGGCGCCGGCGCGCGCGCCGGTACCCCCGCCGGCCGTCTGGGCCAGGCTTTCGCAGGCGAGTTGTTGGGCACGCCCAACGCTCTCGGGCATGAGAACGTGTCGCGCGATCAGGCGATCGCCGACGGCGCCCTGGACGGCGCGGGGGCGTACGCGGACCCGCTGCACGGCGTCGTCACGACCTACTTCGGCGGGAGCACGGTCTTCCAGTCCTTCCACCCGGCCGTCGACATCGCGGCGCCGCTCTACACGCCGATCCACGCCGCGGCGGCGGGCAAGGTTGTGTGGGCCGGCCTGGCGGTACCCGGCGATCCTCACGGCAGCTACGGGGACTGCGTGATCATCGAGCACAACGAGCGATTCTCGACGCTGTATGCGCACATGGACAACCAGCAGTTCCCGCTGCAGGTGCGCGCGGGAGACCAGGTGCAGCAAGGGCAGATCATCGGCTACGAAGGTTTGACAGGGTGGACTACCGGCCCCCACCTGCACTTCGAGGTGCGCGACGCGGGGATGCAGATCGACCCCTTGCTGCTGATCCCCGACCCGCAGCAATAAAGGCACCTCCCTACCGCGGGCGGTGGCCTACCAGGGCTTGTAAAACGTCGACAGCGCGTCCTCTGGGCAGGAGAGCGAGCCGCGGGCGCCCGCGGCTCGCTCTCCTGCCCAGCACAATTCACAGACCCCGGCCCGGGGCGGCCTACCCGCGATAGACGTCCAGCACCGACCCCTCGTGCAGGTAGCGGGCGGAGATGATGAAGGAGCGTATGGTGTGGCCGTCGAGGCGGGCGTAGCGGAAGCGTCCGCTACCGTGGCCGACGACGGTGATGTGGTGGCCCAAGCGCACCAGCGCGCCGCGGCCCGAGCCGGGCGCCGCGCGCAGCACGAGATCCGCGGGGTGGCCGATGCTGCCCGAGTCGTCGACGCCCAGGTAGGCGCGGTAGAGCGCCAGCAGGTACATGCGCGCGCCCCAACCGTAGAGCGAGGCCCCGCCGGGCGTCCCGTCTGCGGTGTACCACTCGTTGAAGCCGGTGGCGTTGTTGGCGCCACGCGCGGCCAGACCGTCGAGCACGGCCGCCGAGGTACCGATGGCGTCGTTGCGCGCGGCCGCGATGGCCAGCAGGCCGCCGACGGTCGGCCAGTAGGCGCTCTGGTAGCGCCCCGGCGCCATCCAGTTGTGGATGGCGCCGTAGTCCTCCGGCGCGTAGTCACCGTAGAGCACACGCGCCGGCCCGCCGCCGTCGCCGCCCAGCAGATAGCGCGCCTGACCCGTGACGGCGGCGAGCACGCTGCCGCGGCGGCGTGGGGTGGCCACGCCTGCGGCGACGAGCAGGGCGTTGGCGTCGACCTCGAAGTAGTCGCGCCCCGCCGGGGCCGGCACGGCGCCGTAGTGGCCGAACGACGCCAGGGGGGGCGCATCACGGTGCGCGGGCGCGGCGACGCGCCAGAGCTTTGTGTTGGCGTCGTACGCGATGCAGGAGGCCGCGCGCGCGTAGGTATCGGCCGCCTTGCTCGCCTTGCGGCCCCCGGCCAGCAGCTCCATCGCCGCCATGGCGTGGGTGGCGCGGTACCACAGGCCCTCTAATTGAGGCGTGTAGCCCTGGCGCGACACCTGATCGGCCCAGTCGGCCGCCCAGTGCTGTCCCGTGGGCCTCAAGGACGCCCACAGCAGGCAGTCGCTGCCGTGCCGACGGTCGACGTAGGCCCCATGCATCCAGCCCCAGGCCCGCCGCAGGGCCGGCAGCGCGCGCCGCACCAGCCCCACGTCGCCCATGAGCCGATACGCATCGAGCACGGCGGCGATCATGATCGGCGTTTCGTCGTACCAGCCGGAGTACTCGAAGGTGATCCAGCCGCCGGACGGCTGCTGGTGGGCCAACCAGTAGCGCAGTTCGCCCCGCGCGTACGTTGAGAGTGTGCCGCTGTCGTCAGGGACCATGCCCCACGCGTAGCTGTCGCGAATCCACAGGCCCTTGTAGAAGGGGGCGGCGCGGTGGCCAATCTCGGTCTGGTTGGCGGACAGCACCGCCAGCGCGACCCGCTCGGCGCGGTCGAGCACGGGGTCGCCGGTGACGACGGGGAGCGCGGCGGGGGCGAGCGGCGGGCGGGCGGCGGTGGTCAGCAGCAGGGTCTGCAGGAGGACAAGTACGAGGAGGAAAGCGCGCGCCTGTCGCGTCATAGCTACTCCGAACACTACGCTTCTGTCACGTTGTTACTTACAGAGTATAAGCGGTTAGCGATTAGCTGCTAGCAATCGTGGGGCAAGGCGCGCCCCGTGATCGTGATTGTGAGCGCCGTGGGCCTGGCTCTGGAGGACAGGGACAGGGGCGTTTTGGGCAGGTGGGCGAAAGGTGTTGGGACAGCATTAGGTTTATGATACAGGCGCGACAGCAGGGGAGAGGGCCGCTCCGTGACAATAAAGCTTTTGCCCGCCGGCTGGCACTTATTAAGTGAAGCTTCACAAACAGGCCGGTTCGAACCAGGAGTTGTCGATTGGACGGGGACGGGGCACGAGACGCGGGGCAGGACGGGGCGCGAGAGCCCGACCTTTTCGAGGGGCTGATCGGGCGCTACCAGAACATGGCGTTCGGCTACGCCCTGTCGCTGCTGCGCGACTATCACCTCGCCCAGGACGCCACGCAGGAGGCCCTGTTCATCGCCTACGTAAACCTACCCAAGCTCCGCGAGCCCAAGGCGTTCCCCGGCTGGCTGCGCGGCATCGTGCATCATCAGTGCTGCCGCTACCTGCGCGTGCGCCACTTCGACACGGTGTCGCTCGACGAGGCGATTGGCGTGCCGGAGAGCGCCGTCGGGCCGGAGCGGCAGCTGGAGATCGCGGAAGGGTTCCATCGCGTGCTGGCCGCGATCAGGGCCCTACCTGAGCCCCAGCGTGAGGTGGGGCTGCTGTACTACATCAAAGACTACTCGCACCGCGAGATAGCCGCGTTCCTGGAGCTGCCGCCGACGACGGTCAATAACCGGCTGCACGGGGCGCGCCAGACGCTAAGAAGGAGGCTGGCAATGATAGGCGACAAGGTTGGCCGCGTGGTCGCGACCGACGGCCCGGTGGTCGATGTGCTCTTCGCACACGGGGATATGCCCCTGATCCTGAGCGCGCTGGCGCCGGCCGGCAGGGAGGGGGACCAGAAAGAGGCGTTGCAGGTGGTGCGACGCGTGGGGGATGGCCTGGTGCGGTGCCTCGCGCACGGCGCTGCGGGCGCGGTCCCCGCCGTTGGGGCTATGGTCGCCGATACGGGCGGCCCGATGCTCGCATCCGCCGATGCGCGGACGCTGATGGAGGCGCTACCTTTGTTGGTCGCGGCCACCCACGACGACGCCCGGCGGCCGGGGATGCTGGAGACGGGGATCAAGGTGATCGACCTTCTGTGCCCCTATGCGAAGGGGGGCATGGTCGGATTCTTCGGTCCCGCCGGTACCGGGCGCATGGTGGTGAGCGCGGAGGCGCTGCGCAATACTGCCCGCGCCGACGACGGCGTCACCATCGTCGCTTTCGTCCACGGCGCCTCGGAGGCCAGGGGATGGTACGACGCGCCGGACGAGGTACCGCACCCGACGGGCGCGGGCGCGCTCGTCTGCCTGCCCATCGATAACCCGATCGATGCGGCCTCGCCGGCGGCGCTCGCGGCCTCGTCGCTCCTCGACGCGCGAACGTACCTGTCGTCTGCCCTCGGTAAGGCCGGCATCTGGCCCGCCGTCGACCCGCTGCTCTCGACCTCGCGCCTCATGGACCCTGCTATCATCGGGCAGGAGCACTACGATGTGGCGCGCGGCGTGCGCGATCTCCTGCGCCACTACAGGGACCTGCAGGAGGGCGCGCCCGACGGTGCGCCGCGGTCCCTCACGCCCGAGGATCACATGATCGTGGCGCGGGCGCGCCGGGTTCAGCGATTCCTCACGCAGCCGTTCTTCGTCGCCGAGCCCTTCACCGGGCGCGCCGGCCAGTATGTGAGCCGCGCCGAAACGATACGGGGCTTCAAGGCGCTGCTGGAGGGCGCCTACGACGATCTGCCCGAGGACGCCTTCCTGTGGTGCGGCCCTGTCGAGCAGGCCGTCGAACGCGCCAAAACCTCCAATATATAGGTAGTGGGCGAGGGGCGGGGGCCGCTGGGGCCCCCGCCCCTCGCCCACTACCTATATATTGGACAGTAGCTGCGCTACTTGCGCTACTGCGCGAGCCCCTCGGTGCTGCGTAGGGTGCTATGGTTGGGGGCGAAGACGGTCTGCTCGGCAATGAAGCCCTGTGGGCTCGTCGAGGAGAGGATCGCCCCGTGGATCGGCGCGAAGCCGGGGATGAGCCGGTTCACGTCGAGCGTGTAGCGCTGCGTCGGCTGTACGTCGATGCGCTTGGTGATTTGCTGGCCGTTGCTGCCGTAGAAGGTCGCGTCGACCGGGACCGTCGCGGACGACGGGTTGTAGAGCAGCAGGAACTCGCTGTTGCCCTCCGTGTTGCCGCCCGGGAAGCTCCAGCGCACGCTCGCGCCGTTGCGCCCGAACACGTCGGAGCCAGGGATGCCCGCGGAGTTGGGCGAGCCGAAGTACTCGGGCCGCTCCACCACGACCGGCTGGTCGCTCGTGACCACGCTAGCCACGCCGCTGGCGCTCAAGATGTCGTTGAGCTTGATGTTGGCCCGGCTGCGCGCCGCCACCAGGACGGTGCGGCTACCCAGGGGATTGCCTCCGCCGCCGAAGAAGCTGGCCGTGACCAGGGCCGGCGTCAGGTTGGGGTTGAGCACGGTCAGGAATGTCTCGAAGCGGTTGACGGTCGTGCCCTCAGCGAAGACCCAACTCGTCGCGGCGGTGTTGGTCCCGGCGCGCGTGGTCATGCCGTAGCCGTTCGCGCCGAAGGTCAGGGTGCGCTCGACCACGACCGGGCGGTCCGACGTGGCGACGATGCTGACCGACTTGCCGGGGAACTGCGCGTTGATGTCCACCACGCCGTTGCTGTGCGCGGGGACCGTCACGGGCACGCTCTTGCCCGCGCCGCCGCCCAGCGGCAGGATCTGCAGCTGCACGTGCGCCGGGGTGGTCTGGTCGGGATTCAGAATAGAGACGGTCTCGCGGAAGGAGAGGCCGGTGTAGCCCTCGGCCAGGTACCAGGTCTGCCCCAGGCCGGTATTGCCCAGGATGGCGTCGCCGTCCTGGCCGGGGCGGTTGATGTTGAGCTGCGCCGTGATGCGGCGGTCGGCGCTCACAACGAGGCCAAAGGCGCCGCTGAACGGCTCGAGCGAGGCGACCGCGAGCGTCTCCTGCGAGGTGGGCTTGACCGTCACCGTCTTGGTGTCGGTCGCGCCGTTGTTGAAGTAGAAGGTGAGCTTGACGGTGGCGGGCTGGCCGTTGGCGTTGAGCAGGTTGACGAAGGACTTGGCCGAGGCCGTCTGAAGGCCGCCCGCGAAGTAGTACTGCTCCGCGCCCTTCAACTGGCCGGTCAGCGACGCGACCGCGCTCACACGGCTGCGGTTGCCGATGGCGCTCACGGTGTTCAAGCCCTGTAAGAGGGCGCTGGGCGCCGTGAACGAAGCTGTGAAGGCGCCGTTGTTCGTCGAGATCGGCGCGGTGGTCGAGATGGCCGCGCCGTTGAGCGCGAGCGTGACCCGCTCCTCCCGCCCGAAGCCGCTGCCGGTGACCATCTCAGTAGCGCCAGGGGCCGCCGTGGCCGGGTTGAGCGAAATAGAGGGTGTGAGCGCCTGCACGGTCACCTTGGCCTGGGCCGAGCGCTTGCTCGTGACGCCCAGGGCGCTGAGCGTGTAGACGCCGGGTTTGAGGCCGTAGGCGAAGGTCACGCCGGTGGGCGTAAGGGCGCCCGCGGCGGTCGCCTTGGTCGTCGTGGCCGTCTTAGCTCCGTTGATGAGGATGACGACGGTCTCGTTCGCGGCGTAGCCGGTCCCCGAGAGAGTGACGAGGCCGCCGCGGTTGGTCGTGGTCGGCGTCACGGCGAGCGTGGCCGTCACGACGGGCGTCACGGTCGCCTTGGCCGTCGCCGTGGCGGCGGGCGCCTTGGTCGCGGGCGCCTTGGTCGCGGTGGCGGCAGGCTTGGTCGCCGTGGCGGCGGGCGCGGTCGCCGTGGCGGCGGGCGCGGTCGCCGTGGCCGCCGCGACCGCGGCGGACGCAGGCGTCGCCGCGGCATAGCCAGACATGACCAGACCGCCCGTCAGCAGCACGGCCAGACCAGCCCCTAAACGTGGTGTAGAACCCATGATAGCGTAATTCCTCCAAGCGCCCATGTGCGATATCGATAAGTGCACGGGCCTAGCAAGGCGCGCCGGCTGAGATCTATACCCGGGGTGAATACTCGCCGCGGCGCCTCTCGCGCTGTCCCGGTGCGAACGACCGAGACCAGCAGATCAAGACAAAGCTTTCGTCCTGGCTGTCGACAAGAGCTCTATCTTCACTATAGACAACAGGTGGCGGAATAGCATGATATAAAACTCACCTGTTGCGACGGTGATAAAGGCAAGAGTGGGACCACGACACGGCGATTAGCCGTTAGCTTTGGGGAGCGGGCGCATCCACAATCGCTTCGGCGGATGCTCATTCGGTCGCCTGTCGCCGAAGGTCGCCCCCTCGGTCACAGATAGCTAGCCGTTAACCGCGGTCCACGCCACGAAGAGCAGATAGGCCGCGATGATCGCGCCGCCACCCGCGCGCGTGAGGCCACGCCGGCGCGACAGCAGCGCCAGCGCGACGACGGTCATGCCCAGCAGCCAGGGCAGGTCGGCCCTTCCGGGGCCCCGCGTGGCCACGCCGCCGAAGACGAGCGCCGGGAGGGCGACGCCGGCGAGCGCGTTGATGGTGTTGCTGTTGAGCGTCTCGCTCACGACCGCCGCGCCGCGCCCCTGCAGCGCCAGGCGCGCCGCGGCGTAGGCGTTGGGCAGGCTGGTTAGGGCCGCGAGCGCGACCGTGCCCACGAGCGCGTCCGGCGCCCGCCACGCCGTGGCGAGCGCCAGTGCGGCCGACACCAGGGCAAAACTCCCGCCGACGATGAAGGCCAGCGCCACGAGGATCAGGGGGGCGAGTAGCCACGAGCCCGGCCCCGCCCCGGGCGACGCCGCGGCGCCGATGCGCGGATCCTCGGCGGATTCGTGGTCGACCTCGCTCACGGCGACGGCGAGGAAGGGGGCCAGCCGCCAGGGCAGGGGCAGGCGCGCCAGGCGCCGCGGGGGCGCGCCCAGCACGAGGCAATAGGGGATGAACAGCACGACCAGCAGCGCGGCGGCCGCGACGGGCGCGAGCAGGCCCCACACGAGTCCGGCGATGATGAGCGTGGAGAGCGCGGCGACCCCGCCGTCGAGGAGCAGGCCCTGGCGATGCACACGCACGTGGCCAGCCAGCACGGCGCCGAGACCCAACAGGGCGGCCAGGTTGAAGATGTTGGAGCCGAGCACGACGCCGAGTCCCACGGCGCCGTTGCCGGCGTGCAGCGCCACGAGCGCGGACGAGACCTCGGGTGCGTCGGCGCCCAGCGCGGTGAGCAGGCCGAGCAACCCCTCGGAAAGACCCAGGCGCGCGCCGAGGCGGTCGAGCCCGCGCACCAGCGCATCGCTGGCCACGAGCGTGACCGCCAGTCCGGCCGCGAAAACGAGCAGGGTGAATCCGGGAGACTGCATACGCGCTATAGCAGTGGGCGGACGGCGCCGATGAGGATGAGCGAGCCGGTCACGACGAGGGGGAGGCCGTGGGCGCGCGCCAACTCTTGCGCCCGCGCCAGCGCCTTGGTATGGTCCGGCACGAACGCGACATCGGGCGCGGGCACGCGGCGCAGCAATTCCTCCATGACGATGTGGGCTCCGCCCGCGCGACGCTCCCACGGCGGCTCGGTCACGACGACGGCCGCGGCGAAGGGGGTCAGCGCGCCGACCATGGCCGCGATGTCTTTGTCGCCCAGGATGCCGAGCAGGAACACCGCGCGCCCCCCCGGCTCTCCCCGCGGTCCCGCCACCCCCGGGAGCAGAGCGGGCAGGGCGACGGCCAGCGCGCGCGCCGCGTCGGCCGAGTGCGCGCCGTCGAGGAGCGTGCGCGGGTCGTCGCCCATCCACTCCAGCCGGCCCGGCACGCGCGTCGCCGCCAGGGCGCGGCGCACGGCCACCTCGTCCGCCCGCCCGCCCGCCCGCGCGACGCCCAGGACGCCGAGCGCGTCGATCGCGCCGACGGCGCAGGCGGCGTTGGCCCGCTGGTGGGGTCCCAGCAGGCCCAGGGGCAGGTCGACGTACTCATGGGCCGGCGTCGCGATGCGGAAGCCGGAGGGGTCATCCTCGGCCGCGTAGCGCACCTCGCCGTCGCCCTCCCCGGCGGTCACGCGCCACAACAGGGCGTCCAGGCGCGCGCACTCTTCGGCGATGATGCGGAGCGCGGTCGCTTCGGTCGCCGCGGTCACGACGATGCCGCCCGGCTTGGCGATGCCGGCCTTGTGGCGGGCGATGTCGGCCAGGGTCGGGCCGAGGAGCTCGGCGTGCTCGAGCGAGACGTTGGTGATGATCCCCACGCGCGCGCTGTTGACGGTGGTGGGGTCGTAGCGCCCGCCCCGGCCGACCTCGACGACGGCGATGTCGACCGCGCGCTCGGCGAAGTAGAGCGCGGCGAGCGCCCACAGCACCTCCATGAACGCGGGTCGCCCGAGCGTGTAGCCGGGCGTGCGGTCCGCGGCAAGATCTTCGATGGCGGGCCGCAGCTTCTCCAGCAGGCGCGCCCAGTCCGCGCGCGCGATCGGCGCGCCGTCGACGGCGATGCGCTCGGTGTAGTCGCGCAGGTGCGGTGAGGTGAACAGGCCGGTGCGGTAGCCGGCGGCGCGCAGGATGCCGGCCGACAGCGCGGCGGTCGAGCCCTTCCCCGCGCTGCCCGTGACATGCAGCGTGGCGAAGCGTCCCTGCGGATCGCCGGCGCGCGCCAGGAGGGCGCGCGCGCGGGCCAGCTTCGCCTCCGGGGCGCCGCGCACCGGCGTCGCGACCAGGCGCTCCAGGTAGGCGATGGCGTCGTCGTAGCTCTCTATCATCAATCTTCTATGCAGTATCGCGCATTAGAGGTCTTTCTCACCCGCCCCCACCCTATGTGTGGCATAATGGCTGACGTACCAACATACAACGCACCCTGAAGAGGAGAGAGGGCGGAGGGAGGGTGGTGTCCTACGATGGAGGAGAGGGCTGTCGTGGCACGGAGAGTGCGCGTGTGGGGCGGGAAAAGAGCATGGGCATAGATCGACAGGAGTGTGTGATGGAACTGTGGCCGGGCATCCATAGCCTCGACGCGTCGCGCGTGAGCAACGTCTACCTCGTGATGGGCCCCCCCATCACCCTCATAGATACCGGCCCGCCCGGGGCCCTGCCGCGCATCCTGGCCGCCCTCGACAAGGCGGGGGTGCGCCCGTCGACGCTGGGACGCATCGTGCTCACGCACTGCGACGCCGACCACATTGGCAACGCCTACTCGCTGAGCCTCGTCGCCGACGCCGAGATCTGCGCGCCCGAGGGGGACAAGTCCTACATCACCGGGGAGCGCGGCTTCCCGGGGCCGGCCGCGCGCCAAATCATCGATCTAACCAGGGGGCGCCACCTGCCCCGCCCGCGCGTCGACCGTGTCCTGCGCGAGGGCGACGACCTGGACGGCCTGGTCGTGCGGCGCCTGCCGGGCCACACACCGGGGCACATCGGACTGCAGCAGGGCAGCGTGCTCTTCGGCGGCGACGCCCTGTTCGGCGGCCGCAAGCTGCGCCCCGCGCCCGGCTTTCTGACGTGGAACAAGGAGGAAGCGCGGCGGTCGATCGCGCGCATCGGCACGCTGGAAATCGACCTGCTGCTGCCCGGCCACGGCACCCCCGTCAACGACGGCTCCCGCCGCGCCGCCGCGCTCGACCCCTATCGCTAGCGCGGGCGCGATCGGGAACATCGCGGGCCTCTCACCCTCGACTCACGGACTCTGTACGCCAGATTGTGGCCCCCGGGCACGGTGACGCAGGAGGGACGAACAGAGCTCCGGTTCCATAGCTTGTACCCTCGTTTGTACCCTCGTACGGCCGGCGTTGACGCGCGGGGCCACGTTTGATAGGCTACAGCCGTTCCCCCCTGTCCTCTGAGATCGCGCTCACCACTGTTTGAGATGGCTCAACACTAGGGGAAGTCTGTGCCCGCATTATCTTCGTCGCGTCGAACCCTGCTTGTTCTGCTTGTTGTCCTAGTCCTCCTGTCGGCGTTTGGTTCCGGCCGGGGTAGCGCGGCGCAAGGCGGGCGCGCGGGGATGGCCGATCGGGTCGCCGCTAGCAGGCCGGGCGCGGGGGCCCCGCGCACGCGTATGGCCGCCGCGGACTACGCCGACCGGCGGGTGGATTACCGCCTCGTCGGCAACGTCGTGCAACGCTCGACCGACGGCGGCCACCACTGGAGCCAGGTGCTCGATCCGGGCGGGCGCCCCCGGCTGCGCGACAACTCGTGCCACCCCGCCCGCTACCACGACGTGGCCAATCTGCGCGTGGCCGGGCTGTTCCCGGGCGCGCTGCTCGTCGCGGCGCGCGGCGCGCCCGGCGCCGCGCGCCGCGATAGGCGCGACATCGGCTGCGACGCCGCCACCGGCGGCCTCTTCCTGCTCCAGCCCGATGGGCGCGGAGGACTGCGCAGCACGGCCGCCCTCGCGGCCGGCCTGCCCTATGCGCAGGCCCCCGTGACCGGCGCGGGCAGGGGGCGGCCGCGCGCGGGGGTCCCGCGCGCCTACGACCTGCTCGACGTGGTCACCGACCCGACAAACCCCGCCGTGCTCTACGCCGAGGCGGCCGCCGGCGCGGGGGCCCCCGCGCCGGGTTCCCCGCCCCCCGGTCTCTATCGGTCCGACGACGGCGGCCTGCATTGGCGCGCGGCGATGCGCGGGCTGCGCGGACGTGTCTCGGGCGGCACGATCGTGATCGACCCCGCGCACGGTGCCACGCTTTTCGATGCCGTCGGGACGGACGCCGGGACGGCGCTCTATCGCAGCGTCGACCGCGGCGCGCGGTGGTCGGCTGCACGGGGCATCGCGGCCACGCGCACGCTGCGCCTGTTCATCAATGGGGCGAACCCGGCGCTCGCCTACGCGCTGACGGACCGTGCGCTCTACCATAGTCGAGACGCGGGCGCGACGTGGGCGGCCTTCGCGCCGCGGGGCCTGCCGGCCGCCAATTCTATCCGCACCCTCTCCTTCGACCCGCGCGACCCGGCGCTCCTGCGAGTCAGGACGGCCGGGGGCGCTACGCTGTGGCTGCGCGAGACGCGCCCGCCGGCGGCGCCGCGCTTCGACCTTGCGCTGACGCTCACGCCGCAGACCGGCGACCGCGTGGCGCTGGCCCTGCACGCGGCCCCGCTGGCGGCGGCCCATCTCGCCGTGGTGGCCGGAGCCAACACGACAGTGGCGCGCCTGACCACCGACGCGGCGGGCTTCGGCTACGCCGAGGTAACCCTGTCCGGCCACGTCGCGCCGGCCGCCCTGCGCGTGCGCGTCGAAACGGGCGGCCGCGGGACGGTCCTGCGTCCGTGGGCGCCGCGCGGGTACGCGCCGGGACGGGCCACGCAGCGCCCGCGTCCCACGCCGACGCCCAGCCCGACGGGGACCGCCACCGCCACGGCGACCGTGACACCGTTCCCCACGAGCACGCCTCCGCCGACGGCGACGCTCACCCCGACGGCGACGCTCACCCCGACGGCCGCCCCGGCCGCGACGATTGCCCTGCCCACCCCCTACCCGCCCGGCACGCTCGCCCAGGTCTGGGCGTGGCAGCAGCGCGCGCGCACCCTCCCGGTGTGCCCGCAGCCGACCGTGGCGCCTCCGCCCATCTCCGCGACGGCGACGCTCGCGCCCTCGCCCACCGCGATGGCGACGGCGACGCCCCTGGTCTTGCCTTCGCCGACTCTGCCGCTCAGCGCCACGGGCACGCAGACGCCCCCCGCGACGGCGACGGGCGCGCCCTTGCCCACGGCGACAGCCGTGCCCACGGCCACGCCCACGGCCACGCCCACGGCCACGCCCACGCCGCCCGGTCCGTGCGACGCCGGCCCGCCGCCCCCGCGCCAGGACTACGCGGCGGGGTGGGACAACGCCAACCGCCGCCTCTACGTGTTCGGAGGGACCGACAACAAGACCTCGACGGCCTACAACGACCTCTCGGCCTACAGCGCGATCACCAACGCCTGGACGCTCATCGCGCCGGCCGCCGCCCTAGCGCCGCCGGGGCGCTACGGCGCCGGCGCGGCCTGGGACGCCGCGCAGGGCCTACTACTCGTCTTCGGCGGCATGCGCGGCGCCGGCCCGTACGCCGCTTTCACGAACGACGTGTGGGCCTACGCGCCGGCTACCAACGCATGGACGGCGCTCTCGCCGAACGGGGCGTCCGGCGCGCCGAGTCCGCGCGCCCACGCCGCCGTGTCCTGGGACGCCGCCGGCAATCGCCTCCTCGTCTTCGGCGGCCAGACCAACGACCTGTCGCAGTCGACCTTGACCAACGACCTGTGGGCCTTCACCCTGAGTCCGGGTGGGGGCGGGAGCTGGACGCAGCTGTCGCCGAACACCGGCGACCAGAACGCCCCACCCCCGCGGCAGTGGGCGCAGATCGCCTGGGACGCGCCCGCCGGCGCGCTGCGCCTCTTCGGCGGCAAGAACCCCGGGAACGGGGCCATGAGCGATACGTGGACGTGGACGCCGTCCTCGGGCTGGGGCTACGAGAACGCGCCCGACCAGCCGCCGGGGGCCGCGGCGGCCGGCTACGACTGGGACAGTACGCACGGGCGCTTCCTGGTTGGGCCGGGCCTGGCCCTCGCAGGCAACAGCAACGACGTGTGGGACTACGATCCGTCGGCTCACGATTGGGCGCAGGTCCCGGTGGCCAACCCCGCCGCGCCGCCGTTGCGCCAGATGGCGCGGATGGTGTGGGACGCCGCCGACAATCAGTTGCTCTTGTTCGGGGGACGGCAGATCGGACCGGGCGCGGTCCCGAACGTTTCCAACGACCTGTGGGCGCTGACGCCAACGGGCGCGGCCGGCCCCGCACCGGTCCCGGCGACGCGGGCGCCTGTGGTCAAGGGGATCGACCTGGGGCAGACCGTGCACGCGTACGACAACAAGCTCTACCTCACGGACAAAACGGTGGCGGCCGCGGCGGCCAGTGGCGCGGCCTACGCGCGCGTCTCCTTCTACATCGGTGACGGGGCCATGGCCTGGACCGACGCGCGCTTGAAGGCTTACGACCAGGTGATCGGCATGCTCGACGCGAAGGACATCGGCGTCCTGGCCGTGGTCGGGAATGGCATCACGGCCGGCTGGTCGCCCGCCAGCTGGGCGCAGAACGCGCAGGAGACGACGGGCGGGAACGGCGACAACCCGGCGATCAGGGCCTATGTGCGCGAACTGGGCATCCTGGCCGGCCATTTCTACGGGTCCCCGTCCAACGTGCGGCACTGGGAGCTGTGGAACGAGCCCAACGTGGCGCTGGCCGGCTGCACCGACATCGATCCCACCGCGCAGTGCCTGCAGCACCCGGGCCTGCAGCCCTCCAACTTCGCCGCGCTGCTGGCCGAGTCGTACACGGCGATCAAGGGCAACGCCGCCACACGCAATGCGCAGCTCATCTCGGGCGGCATCTTCGGACACAGCATCGCCGGCGCCTACAGTGCGACGGCGTCGGGGGCCGACTACATCGCCCGGACGTACGACGAGGGCATCAACCGCGCCGGGACGTGGGGGGCCGTCAAAGCGCAGTTCGGCGCGTACCCGCTCGACCTGGTAGGCGAGCACCTCTACGTCGACCAAGGGCAGCGCACCACGCCCGCGCTGCTGCACGCGTATCTGGGCTGGTTCCACGCGGCGTACGCGGGTAGCGACCCGTCGCGCGGGATCGCCATCACCGAGGCGGGGTGGAGGACGGGCGACGCCAACGAGCCCCACGTCACGGACGTCATGCAGGCCTTCAACCTCGACACTCTTTTCGAGGTGGCGCGGCGCAGCCTTTTCGTGCAGGACCTGCTGTGGTTCGAGTTGCAGGACAACCCCGGCGATCTCAACAGCACGTCGTGGGGGCTGCTCGACAGCGGAGGCGCGTCCAAGCCGGCCTATACCCGCTTCCAGGCGCAGTGATCCCTTCACCCACCCCGACACCCCGACACCCCACCCCCCCAACCCCCTCTCCCGGACGCGAGAGATGCCGGTTGGGCTCTTGGCCCGCGGCTAGGGCCGCTCCTCAGAGGAGCCCCGAATTCGCATGGAGTGGGGGGTAAAGGGTTGTTATCCCATGGCATGATGTCTGCCGTTTTCGGGATGTCGGGAACATCGAAGCCAAGGATGTGGCCGTGCAGTGCGCTACACTGATGGTGTCACCAGCGGTTTTTTAGATAGGGAGCTACCAGCGTGCGCTCACCGACGGCACGAATCCTCGTCATCGAGGACAATATGGACATCGCGACGCTCTTGCAGAGCGTCCTGTCCAGCCACGACTACCACGTGGACCTGACGGATGATCTCTCGGCCCTGATCGCCAGTCGCGAACACCTGCCCGACCTGATCGTGACCGACCTGCTGATGCCCACCATGGGCGGCGACGAGGCTGTGCGGCGGCTGCGCGAGTCGCCCGAAACACGCGACATCCCAGTCGTGCTGATGTCAGCGTCGCAGGATCTCCCGCGGCATGCGGCCGAGTTAGGGGTCGCCGGCTACCTGAGCAAGCCGTTCGACCTCGACGATCTCCTCGCCGTCGTCCGACGCGCCCTGGTCATGGCCCGCGACGGCTAAAAACTCTCAGCCTGTGACGATTCTATCGCCCCTATCGCTCTTTTCCCCGATCAGATAGCATCAGAGAATTGCCCGAACGCGACGGAGGCCCGCGACCTCAGTGGTCGCGGGCCTCCGTCGCGTTCGTGGAGAGTAGTAGTGGGGCAGTTAGGGCTTGTTACGCTCCGGCGGGCAGCGGCGCCGACACGTCCTTGATATTGTAGCCATTGCTGCCAGCTGTGCTGCCGATCGAACTGACCGAACTGTTCAAACCCGCGATGTCGGACGCGCTGCCCTGCCCCTTGGCAAACTTGCCGCGGATGCCGTCCATGGTCGTCGACAACGACGCGAAGGGCGACGCGAGCGCCTGCAACGTCTTGCTGTTGCTGTTCTTGGCAATGCCGTAAGCAACCTTGGCCTCATGGACGCCAATCGCAAGCGCGGCGGCCGCCACGACGAGATGGCGCACTCGGCCCGATGTGCCGGCGCTGAAGTACCCTTGCTTGTAGCGGTTGTACTCGTGGTGGATGATAAAGAACGCGACGCCCGCGTGGAGCAGGAAGCGCGTCTTGTCAAAAATTGCCGGGTGCGCCGCGGGCGCGCTGGCGACGGGGACGGTTCGCACGGCGGCGCTGGCGCGGCCGGCGAACGACGGCCCGGCGATGCTCACCATGAGCAGCGCGAACAGTCCGATGGCGAAAAGCTTGATCTTCATTAGTCCGGTCCTCAAATCCTTCTGGTTTTCTTGTGGTTGGGACGTTCGTCCGACCGTTGCAACTACTCTCCACGGTCCGTGAGACCGTTGGGACTCACCGGGTATTACTCTACCCAAGCGCCCACTAAAGCACAATGCGTGCCAGCGAAACTGCCGAACAACCAACGGGCTATTGACCCGTAGCCCTACAGGGCGTATCATATAGTTGCATGGTGACGCAAGTGTTAACGCGAGAAGACGTGGCGCCGGGCGACGGGGTCCTCGGGCCGACTGCCGACGGTGGAGGTATCGGGCCGCACCCGAACGGCTGGGGCAACGGGCAGGACCTGCCGCCGCGCGTCGTCGATACGCTGGCCGGGGTCTTCGCGGCCCTCGGTGAGCCGGCGCGCCTGCGCATCGTCCACGCCCTATCGCGCGGCGAGTTGTGCGTGGGCGACCTGGCGACCACGCTCGGCATGGCCGTCCCCGCCGTGTCGCAGCACCTGCGCGTGCTGCGCGACCTGCGCATCGTGCGCAACCGCCGCGCCGGCAAGTCGATCTACTATGCCCTCGACGACAGTCACGTGTCCGACCTGTTCCACCTGGCGTTGGCGCACGTGCAAGGAGGCGAGGACTGATGGTGGCCTCTGCCCACGACCACGACCACGATGGCCACGCGCATGGCCGGCGCGACCACGGTGGCCACGCGCACCCGCATGCCCGCGGCGTCGAGGCTGGGTTGCGCCTCGCCCTGGTCCTCACCTTCGTCATCCTGCTGGTCGAGGTCGCGGGCGGCCTGCTCTCGCACTCCCTCGCCCTGCTGGCCGACGCCGGCCATGTACTGACGGACGCCGGCGCACTGGCCATGGCGCTCTTCGCCGCGCGCCAGGTACACCGGCCCGCCGACCAGACGCGCACCTACGGCTACCACCGCACCGGCATCCTCGTGGCGCTGCTCAACGCGGCGATGCTGATCGCCATCACCCTCTTCATCGTCGTCGAGGCCTACAGCCGGCTCGCGCACCCCGAAAAGGTGCAGACCGCGCCTATGGTCGTCGCCGCGGCGATCGGCCTCGTCGTCAACCTGTTCACGGCAACCCGCCTGCACGGCCACGGGCACGACCTCAATACGCGGGCCGCGTGGCTGCACGTGGTCAACGACGCCGGGGCCTCGGCCGGCGTCATCGTGGCGGCGCTGCTCATCGCCTTTACCGGCCAGACGGCGCTCGACCCCGTGCTCTCGGTCGCCATCGCCGCGCTCATCGCGGTCGGGGCCTGGCGTCTGCTCAACGAGGCGCTGACGGTGCTAATGGAGGCGGCGCCGCGCGAGATCAATATGCCCGAGTTGGTGCGCCAGATGCTGGGCGTATCGGGGGTGCGCGACGTGCACGACCTGCACGTATGGAGCATCGGCAGCGGTCTCACCGCGCTCAGTTGCCACGTGCGCATCGACGATCAGCCGCTCTGCGATGGGCTGAGTGTCGTCGATCGGCTCAACGCGACGCTGCGCGATCGCTTCGGCATCGCGCACTGCACGATCCAGCCCGAAACGACCGGCTGCGCCGCCCCCGACCTGTACTGCGCGCTGCCGTGCGGGTGCTGCGAGGAGCCGTCAGCCGTCGGCAATCAGCCGTCAGCGGTTGGCGAGTAACGATGGCGCTGATCTACTGGGAGCGCGAGGGCGTCGCGC
>JAABUH010001756.1_pt1 | contig 22674 bp, 23 predicted proteins | sample 5559121 | NCBI WGS metagenome assembly JAABUH01 (sample SAMN10711871, study PRJNA513364) | rock metagenome | isolation source: Antarctica rocks | place: Antarctica: Victoria Land, Battleship Promontory nord | collected 2015-12-28
CCCCCCTGTGTCTCGGTGTCTCCTGTTCTGGCCCCTTCTGGTACGCGACTTGCCTTGCCCACCCTGTCGCCGACGCCGCGTGGCGGTGGCGGGTGGCCGGATGGGGAGGGATCGGGATGTTCGAGGGACTTGCGTCGCTGGTGCTGCTCGGCATCTTCGCGGTCGCCGCTGGTGTGGTCTGGCTGGCGGGGGTGCGCCTCTCCGACACGACCGATGTGCTGAGCGACCGCTTCGGCCTGGGGCAGGCGCTCGGCGGGGTGATCGTGCTGGCGATCGCCACGAATCTGCCGGAGATCGCGATCACCGTCAGCGCTGCGCTCGGCGGCAATGTGGACGTGGCGATCGGCAACATTGTGGGCGGGATCGCGCTGCAAACGGTCGTGCTGGCGGCGCTCGACTTCGCCGGGCGGCGGCGGCAGGCGCTCCCGCTGACAGCCAGGGTCGGCTCGCTGGAGGGGGCGCTGAGCGGCCTGCTGGTCGTCGCCGTCCTGACGCTGGCGATCCTCGGCCACCAGTTCCCCGCCGACCTGACGTTCGCGCGCCTCACGCCCGATGTCGCGCTGATCGCGGTCGTCTGGCTCGCGGGGATCTGGCTGCTCAGCAAGGGGCGGACCGGCCTCCCCTGGCAGCCGCAGGGGACCGCGCCCGGTGGGCGGCGGGGCCAGGACGGCGACAAGGCACAGGATGGCAAGGACAAGGACGGCAAAGAGCAGCAAGGCAAGGGACAGCAGGGCAAGGATCGGCGGAGCACCATGCGCGTCGGGCTGATCTTCGGGGTGGCGGCGCTCGCCACGCTGGTCGCCGGGGTCATCCTGGAGCGGAGCGGCGGTGTGCTGGCCGACCGCTTCGGCCTGAGCGGCGTCCTCTTCGGCGCGACGATCCTCGCCGCCGCGACCGCGCTCCCGGAGTTGGCGACCGGGCTGACCGCCGTGCGCCTCGGCGACGACGAACTGGCGATCGGCGACATCTTCGGCGGCAACGCCTTCCTGCCGGTCCTCTTCCTGGTGGCGGCGCTGATCACCGGGCAGGCGATCCTGCCGCGCGCGCAGAAGAGCGACATCTACCTCGCGGCGGTCGGCATCCTCCTCACGGTCATCTACCTCTACGGGCTGCTCTTCCGTCCGCAGCGGCGAATCCTGGGCCGCGGCCTCGACTCGCTGCTCGTCGTCCTCTGCTACCTGCTCGGTATCGTCGGGCTCTTCGCCGTGTCGCAGGGGGGGTGATTATTCGCGTTTGTGGGGGCGTATGTCGTGCGTGCGTTGGTGGCGCGTTACTTGCGGTGTACGGTCGGTGACCGCGCAGGCGGCAGGGGCGGGCGGCAAGAGCTGCCATGTCGGAGATCGGGCAACACCAGGGTCAGGGTTTATGGTCGCGACGATTCTGATCGTCGATGACGAGGAATTCATCGTCGAGCTTCTCGCGACCTTATTGGAAGATGAGGGCTATCGCGTCCTCCGCGCCCACAATGGCGTGGAGGCGTTGCGGCACCTCGAACGGGAGCGTCCGGCGCTCCTGCTGACCGACAATATGATGCCCCGGATGAGCGGCCTGGAGCTGGTGCAGCATTTGCACGCCAATCCGCATCTCGCGGTGCCGGTGATCATGATGAGCGCGGTGCTGTTGATCCCGCCGCCGCCGATCATCTGCGTCCGCAAGCCATTCGATCTCGATTGCTTGCTCGCCACGATCGAGGCGTGGCTCGCCGTCGTCTGAGCGCGTGCCGGGGCAGGCGAGCGACACGAACGCGGCGGGGGCGGGGCCAGTTGGCCCCGCCCCCGCCGCGTTGCGCCCGGTCAGCTCCGGTTCTGGTAATTGGCCCACCAGTCGGCGTTGGCCTCCTTGTAGTCGTCGCCCACCCAGTCGTCCGGCGGGCGATTGCCCGGATCGGGCTGCCCGATGTCCGTGATGTGCTTGCGAAAGGCGTCCCAGTCGGTCGCGTCTTCCTGTTTCTCCGTGCGCGCGCCGCGCCACCAATCGTACTGATTGCGAATGTCGGGATTGACTTGCTCCATGTCCGCGAAAGAGGCCATGATTCCTCCACCGTAAGCCCACGTCGGCCAGGGACGGCCAACAGCCCCGCCGCTGCACGAGCGATGCCACCACCTTGTGGCCGCGCGCGATCGACAGGCCAACCGCACCGCTGGACCGGCGGCGGACGATCCGCTCGCATCAGCGCCCTGCGTCGCGGGCGAGCGCCATGACGATCCCGGCGACGTGATCGACGAAGAGATGCTCGGCGCTGCCGGTGATGATCGCGGCGGCGGGGTAGCCCCCCAGCCAGGGATAGCGATCCGCCGCGAGGAGCCCCGCCTCGGGCAGGGCCAGCAGGGCGGCTTCGAGCCGGTCGAGCGTGGCGCGCGAGTCGCGCAGCACCTCGGCGACGGGGCGGTCGCGGCCCTCCTCGTAGAAGCGCTGGTTGATCCGCTGAATGTCGTCGGCATCATCCTCGTCGCGGTCCGGCCCCCACGGCGGGGGCGGTCCTTCGTCGCGCACGGCCCCTTCCAGGCGGGCCGCCGACCACCAGCGCCAGGCGGTGAGGTGCGCGATGACGTCCTTGATCGTCCAGTTACCCGCCGCGCCGGGGATATCCAGGCGGGTCGGCCCCGCCTCGGCGACGAGCCGCTCCAACTCGGCGCGCATCCGCCAGAGGAGCGCCTGAAGCTCCACCGTGGATGATGGGCCATCATACGTCGGCGTGGCGTGGGGTTGTGTCGTCATCTGTTCCTCCTCTACCGTTCTTTACGCGCTACGGCCTCGTTTCTCTCACGGTTAGCCGGGGTGAGCGGCGTCCCTGGTGTGGGTTAGCGAGGGGATTGAACACCCCGCTGCGGGGGTACAGCTCCCCGCAGGGGGCAGCCATAGGCGGCACCGGCGAAGCCCGCCCACGACTCACGACTGTTCATGGGAGGAAGAAATCGTGCAGAGCCTGGTAGGTTTCTTCCGGCGCTTCCTCGGGGAGGAGTGGCCGCAATCGAGGGCGTGGCTGCGCACATCGTCGGCCCAGTCACGCCAGATGGCGAGCGGGTCGTACCACGCCGCCACGACCCCCCGCCCGCCCCAGAGGGCCAAAAGCGGGCAGGCGATCCGGCGCGTCCCCTGATCGGCGGCGTCGTGTTCGCGATCGAGGGTGGCGGCGGCGCGGTACTCCTCGCAGATGGCGTGGATGGTCGCGGGATCGCGGAAGGCCCGCAGATATTCGGCGCGCACCGCCGGGGTGAAGGCCCCCGGCATGGTCGCCCAGCTATCGAGCATGTGGTCGAGGACGAGCTGCGGCTTGGCCCCGATCAAGCGCTCGGGGACTGGATGCGGCGCGGCGAGGAAGGACCAGACCCAGTAGTCGAGCGCGAAGGCGGCGTCGGCGCGACGGAACGCCTCCCCGGTCGGGACGATGTCGAGGACGGCCAGCTTGCCCACCGCCTCGGGGTGATCGAGCGCGAGGCGATAGGCGCAGCGTCCCCCCGGTCGTGGCCCGCGACGTCGAACCGCGTGAAGCCGAGCTCGCGCATCACCGCGACCTGATCGCGCGCGAGGGCGCGCATCGCGTAGGGCGCGTGGTCGGGCGTGGTCGGTGGCGTGCCGCTGTCGCCGTACCCGCGCAGATCGGTGGCGACGACGGTGAAGTCGCGGGCGAGGGCCGGGACGATTTTGTGCCACATGAGATGGGTCTGCGGGATCCCGTGCAACAACAGGAGCGGCGTGCCGCTGCCGCCGTGCCGGACGTGGATCGTCGTCTCGCCGGTATCGATCGTCGTGAGCGTGAACCCTTCGAACATCGGGCCTCCTTCCCAAGCCGCTCGGCGAAAGATACAAGAGAAGGGACGGGACAGGAGACACAGAGACACAGAGAGGGGCGGGAGATTTTAATAGATGGCGTCGCCGCCGCATTCGTCTGCCGCCTGGCACAACAGCTGTACCGGCACGATCCTCCCTCAAATCGTGCCTTCTCCCCCTCGTTCTCTGTGTCTCTGTGCCTCCTGTTTCGTGCCCTCGTTCCTTACAGGTCAGGCGCGGCGAGGCCGTGATTGCCGAGGGTCAGGGAGAGCTCGCCACTGTGATGGAGATCGTGTTCGATGACGTGCCAGATGATCCACTGGCGCGTGCGGGTGGCGGTGCCGTCCGGGCGCTGGTAGCTGAACGGCGTGTCGAGGTCGGCGGGGGTCCAGCGGTCGAGGCACGCGGCGATCATCGCCCAGGAGCGCTCCAAGCCGTCGATCAATTCGACGGCGCGGCGCGGTGGCGCATCGTCGGCGTCCCAGAGATCGAGCGGTGCCAGGTCGGCGGGCACCTCGCCCAGCCGCTGGAACCAGCCGATCCGCGTGCCGACGATGTGCGCCGCGAGCAGCCAGAGCGGGCGCTGGCCGGGACTGGCGTGCAGCGCCAATTGCTCCGGGGTCAGCGGCGCGAGCGCCGCGATCAGGAGGCGCTGATACTCCTCCCAGCCGTGATAGAAGGGCGCGAGGGAGAGGGTTGGGGGCGTCTGGGGCATAGGGGAACCTCCTTGGTGCGATGACGAATGACGAATAGGGACGAAGTGGGCGAGTGGTGAAGTACGAAGGACGACGTGGCACGGGGTGACGGTGACGAATAGGATCAGTGTAATGCGGGTAGCGGTCAGGGTTGGCCCTGATCGAGCGGGCGAAGTGGGCGAGTGGGGAGCAACGAAGCGCCGGGGGCGTGAGGCGGGGGTGGAGGTAGGGGTGGCGTGTAGCGCCGAGGTGAGGGCCGCACCGGCGCTACACGATTGCCACGTGGGTGGTGCCGTTGGATTAAAATCCCGGCTGGATGGCCTGCGGCCACGAAGTGCCCCGGAGGGCAGCCACTACCCGTGAAGGGCACAATGTCCGCCTGCACAGACTGGAACGATCCTGGCGCATTCCCGATCTCGAGCCAGGTCTTGGGGCTTCACTGGATACTTTTGGCGGCTACCGGCTCGCGTTCTGCACCGCCGCCATCGTGACCGTCAGCAGGCAGATGACGATCAGCGAGGCTACGGCGAGGATGATCGAGGCGATGATGAACGGCTTGAGGTTGGTCTTCGGGCGCTGCGGGTCATGCTGCATCGGGGCTCCTGTGGGCGAGTCCGTGGTCCGTGGTCCGTGGTCCGTAGAGAGGTGAGACGGCGGTCGGCGGTCGGCAAGCGGGAGGGGGCGTGTGACGACGCGGCGGTGTTGTAGGGGAAGGATACTCGGAATCGTGGCGGGATGTGGTGCAGGGAGCCTGCGGGCAGCGGATACGCATGATGGCGTCGCGCGCATGGGTCAACCGAGGGGTTGAAGTGCCCCGGAGGGTAGCCACTGCCCCGGCGGGCAGCCACTACCCCGGCGGGCACCCTGTACCCTGAAGGGCAGCCACCACCCCTGAAGGGCAGCCACTACCCATGAAGGGCACACTACCCCGGCTGAATGGCCTGCGGCCACAAAGCCCGCCTCGGCGGACTGGCATGGCGCGACCGCTCCGGGTTGACGATCAACGCGCGTAATGGCGAGACCCCCGCTCCTCGGATGGGGAGAAGGTTGCCGAACGCAGGCGGCGGGGTGAGGGTGATAGCGTCGCCGCCACGTGGCTGGGATACCAGGGACTCAAGCACCCTAAAGATTCTCTGCTGGGGCTGTCTCATGGTCCCCCGGATCAGGCCAGGCCCCCGGGGATGGGAAGAAATGCGGGCGGGGAGCGCTACCCCGTCCGCGCAGCGCTCGACCACCGCTCCGTCGTCGCGCCCATCGCTCAGAGCAGCTGATGATTCTCCGGCTGTAGGACGATCTCCGCCAGCACCGCGCCCTGGCGCTGCCGCGCGGCGTAGAGGATCGCGTCAGCCGCCTCGCCGACCGTCAGCATCTTCTCGCGCTGGACGCGCAGCCCGGCGTCATCCCAGAACGGCGAATCGACCCCGCCGAGATAGAGCAGGGCGAAGCGCACGTTCGCGCGCCGCAGATCGAGCGCCATCGCTTTGGTCAGGCCGGTCACGCCGTACTTTGAGGCGCAATAGCCCGCCGCGTTCGCCATCGGGGCGCGACCGAGCACGCCGGGCAGATTGATGATCGTCCCACCGCCCGAACCCTGCATCGCCGCCGCCGCCGCCTGTGAGACCAGGAACGTTCCCTTGAGATTGGTCGCAATCATCCGGTCGAAGTCGGCCTCGGTCAGGTCGGCGGTCGGTTTGAGGGTTCCGACACCGGCGGCGTTCACCACGATGTCGAGTTGCTCGTACTCCCGGATCGTCGCCGCGATCAACGCGGCGACCTGCGCCGTGTCGGTGACGTCGCACGGCATCGGGATCGCATCGCCGCCCGCCTGAGCGATCTCCGCTGCGAGCGCTCCGAGCACGTCGGCGCGTCGCCCGGCCAGCACCACGGCTGCACCATCCGCCGCCAGCCGTCGCGCCGCCTCGCGCCCGATCCCGCTGCTCGCCCCGGTGACGATCGCCACCTTCCCATCGAGTTCCATCGTGTCCATCCTTCCGGGCCACACCCGCGATCGCGCGGACGCAGCCCCGCTACGGTTTCCCCTACGCACGCGGAAGGATAGCACCAGGAGTGTTTCTGCACAATACATGCACAAGACACGCACAGTAAAATGGGGTGATATTGCGCGGCGCACGTTATCGGCGGCACAGTGGCGACGGTCGCACATGCCGGGACTACCGCGACAGTGGCACTATCGCTCGGCCATCGCCTGGCGCGGGATCAGGGTGCGTCTCGGTCGGCAACGCCTGTCTGGACGAAAGTAAAGCCGGAGAAGCGTATGGCGATTTCACCTTCCGGCCAGAGCAGCAGGCTATGCGTGTATAAACCGCTGCTGTCGATGTCAACTTCATCGTACAGGATTTCGTAGTCACGATTGTTCACCGGTGCGGGTAGGCCAATCGCTGGCTCGATGAGCAGCGTGGCACCGAGATAGGTGAGAATGAGGTCGAAGTACCCGGAAGGGTGGTCGCCACATCGTAAACGCAGGGTACGTTGTCGTGAAGGCCGATGATCGGTAACAGCTTTGAACAAACCATCGTGTAGGGATAGGTGCGTGGCAAGGAAGAGGAGATCGGCGGGGAGGTCTTGGCCTATCCGGGCCAGATGTGTGCGCTAGGCGATGGCGGGCTTATCGGCTTCCGCATCGGTCAAGGGCGCGTCGGCAAAGAAGTGTGCCTGGATGCGGTCGTACCAGTGACGTGTAAAGAAGCGCATCCGTCTCTCCATATCCACGCGAGCGAGCAGCGGTGCGCTGTATTGTGCTTGTGTCAGGAGTGGCGGCGCTAAGGCACCGTCGCCCAAAGTGTCCCTGTGATGATAGCGAAACCTCGCCCCTCGCTGCGTCTCTGCGCCTCCTGTTCCGTCCCTTCTCTCCCGTCGCTCCGCGTCTCTGCGTCTCTGCGATGATCCCTCTCGTCCCCTACCCCCCGATGGTGACGCCGAAGAAGCCGAGGAGTGTCAGGGCGAGGTAGACCGTGGAGAGGACGACGACGAAGGCGACGGTCGCCCAGGCGAGGACATTGTAGGCGCGGCTTGAGAATACCTCCCCTCCAGGGACCGGAGTGCCGCTATCTTAATTGCCACATGCATCCGCAAAAAACGATAAACGTTTGCAATGGCATTTCCCCGCTCCTCGGATGGGGAGAGGGTGAGGGGCTGAGGGTCCCCCGGAGGCATTGCGCCCTTCATGGGTGGGGGCTACTGCCCGCCAGCACCCGCTCACCCCGATAATGAAACCCCTCTCCCAGAATTGGGAGAGGGGGTGCGGGCCGTCCCCGGCTGCGAGTGCCCGCCATTGTCCCACCCGCACGGGCCTAGACCTTGAACGACGCGACCACATCCATCGTCATCGTGCCGAGGCTCGTCATCTTGCGGACGATCTTGAGGTAGGTGCGGAAACGGCGGTAGTAGTCCACGCCGACCAGTTCCCGCAACTCCTCGCGGTGCGCGCGCATGTTGCTCAGCCAGTGATCGGCGGTCTGGTGGTAATTGCTCATCGCCAACTGGCGGATGTCGCGCTGAGCGAAGCCCGCCCGGTCGAGCAGCACCAGCTCCTCGCCGAGGGTGCGGTAGTTGCCGGTTAACCCGTAGATCTCGTTGACGAAGACATCCGCGCGCGACAGTTCCTGGTGGCGGCTGTTGGTGTAGTGGAGCTCCTTGTTGAGCAGGCACCCGCCCGGCTTCAGCAGCGCGTGCGCCTTCGCGAAGAACGCCGCGATATCGTTGAAGTGAACGATCACCTCGTCGGTGTAGATCGCATCGAACGGCTCGGCGGCGACATAATCCTGCCAGTGGCACTCGTGGATCGTGACATCGACGCCGAGCTTCGCCACCCGTGCCTCGGCGTGCTGCCGCTGCGTCGACGAGAGGGTCAGGCCGACCCCGCGCAGGCCATAGCGCTGGCTCAGATAAGCGAGCGGCCCGCCCCAGCCGCAGCCGACATCGAGGATGCGCTGACCGGGCTGGAGCTGCATCATCTCGGCGAGCAGATCCAGCTTCGCCTCCTGGCTGGCGGTGTCGTCCTCGGCCCCGGTCGCCCACAGGTTGCAGGAGTAGGTATTCCAGGTGCCGCCGGTGAAGGCGTAGAAGAACGCGGGCGGCTGCTCGTAGTGGACGTTGGTCTGGACCTTGTCCTCTCCCACCGAGAACCGTTGCCCCAGGCGCTGATCGGGCGCGGGGCCGGTCCACGCGGCGGATGGCAAGACGGGACGTGGTTGGTTCGGCATCATGCAATGCTCCTCTCTCCTGGTGTCGGGCGACGATGCCCCCCATCGCCCCGACCCTTGCTCATCTCCCGCGAGCGCTTGTCGCCAGCGCACGTCGCCCGTCAGCGCGCGTAGCCAGGTCAGCATCGGACGGGTGCCTGCCCCATAAGCCGACGAAGAGGACGCCGAGACGCACATGCGATGCACGCCGGGACAAATAGCGACACACGCGCGATTCCCCGCCCACGATTATGCGCCTCTGCTATGTCCGGTGCAAGCCGCCACACAATGTTTATGGCGCGCAGCGAATATCCCCGCAGATTCTTCCTGCCCTATGAAGCAAACACGTTCTCTACGAACGTGTTTGCTTTTGCGAACATGTTCGTGCTATAGTTCGGGCATGAGTTAACCCGGCTATACGGGAATAATCGCCGGTCGCGCTGGTTCGCTTGGATAGATGGCCCTCGTGCGGGCCGCTGACAGCGTAGAAAAGGGGAGCAGACCGATGAAAGCGGTGCAGTTTGCGGAGTACGGCGGCCCCGAGGTATTACAGCTTGTCGAGGTCGAGGAGCCGCACGCCGGTGCGGGTCAGGTGCGGATCGCGGTTCGCGCCGCTGGCGTGAACGGGATCGATTGGAAGATTCGGGCCGGCTACATGCGCGAGCAGATGCCGCTCCCGCTGCCTGCGGGGACCGGGATGGATGCGGCGGGCGTGGTCGACGAAGTCGGCGACGGGGTCGGCGGTGTCGCGGTCGGCGACGCGGTGTTCGGGTCGGGGTCCGCGACGTTCGCGGAGTATGCGGTGCTGACAAGCTGGGCGGCGAAGCCCGCCGGGCTGTCGTTCGAGGAGGCCGCAGGCTACCCGATCCCGGTCGAGACGGCGATTCGGATCGTCAAGCAGGTCGGGGTGCAGCCGGGCGGGACGTTACTGGTGAGCGGGGCAGCCGGGGGGGTCGGTTCGGCGGTGCTCCAGATCGCGCGCCAGCGCGGGATCACCGTCATCGGGACGGCAAGCGAGCGGAATCAGGACTATCTCCGCTCGCTCGGTGCCATCCCCACGACCTACGGTGACGGTCTCGTCGAGCGGGTGCGCGCCCTCGCCCCGAACGGGATCGATGCGGCCCTCGATATCGCGGGTTCCGGCGTCATCCCCGAACTGATCGCGCTCACCGGCGAGCCCGCCAAGGTGCTGTCGATCGCCGACTTCAGCGCGCCGCAGCACGGCGCACAGGTCTCGGCCACGTCCACGAATAAGGCGGACGCCTTCGCGGAGGCGGCACGGCTGTTCGCGGCGGGCGCGTTCAGCATCCCCGTCGAAAAGACCTTCCCGCTCGCGGCGGCGGCGGACGCACAAGCAACAAGCGCCGCCGGACACATCGTCGGCAAGCTCGTGGTCACTGTCCCGTAGGTTTGGGGTTTAGTAGCGAGACGATCCGGGCGGGCGTTCCCGAACGATCCCCCCGGATCATCTTTCACGAACCATGATGCGAACGTATTCGTTACGAACGTGTTTGTATTATGGTTTTGGTGAGGAGGGAAAGATGCCGGTAAACGGGAATATTGCGACGCTGCGGAGTCGGCGCGAACGTCCGGCGAAACCGGCCCTAACTCGGCAGGGCATCATCGACGTCGCGCTCGCGATCCTGCGCGACGAGGGTTTGAGCAAGGTGACCATGCGCCGCATCGCCGCCGCGCTGGACACCGGGGCCGCGTCGCTCTACGTCTACGTCCGCGACACCGAAGACCTACACGCGCAGATCCTCGACGCCCTCCTGGGCGCGGTCAGCGTAGCGCCGCCCGCAAGCGGAACGTGGCGCGAGCGCTTGAAGGGACTTCTGACGAGCTATATGCGCGTCCTCTTCGAGTACCCGGAGATCGCACGCATGACGATGCTCACGCATCCGAGCGGACCGCACTACCTGAAGCTGGTCGACGCGATCCTCGCCCTCCTGCGTGAGGGGGGCGTCCCCGACCGGGACGCGGCCTGGGCGGTCGATTTGCTCCTCCAGTTCGCGACCGCCACGGCCACCGAGCAGGGCGCACGACACGCCTCCGGGCGCGCTGCCGAGGAGCTGTCCGACCTGGCGACCGCGATTGCGAACGCCGACGCCGCGTCGTACCCGCAGATCGCCCGCCTGGGCGACGAGCTGCTCTCCGGGCCAGGGGCCACCCGTTTCGCGTGGGGCTTAGATGTCCTCATCGCCGGCATCCTCGCCACCCGCCGCCCGCCTGCGGAAGAGGGGTCGCGCTGACCGCACCGACTATCGGGGTTATCGGGAGTGGCCTGGGCGACCGCGTCCTCTCGCCTCGCCTGGGGGGCGCTGTCCGCATCAACGGCAGCGCGCCCACGCCGTGCCCGAACCCCGAGCGACGACGCGAGCCCGACGGGAGCGACAACGATTCATCGCGAAGGAGAACCGACCATGTCTGCAACACCATGCATCGCCATCATCGGCGGCGGCCTCGGCGGCCTCACCCTCGCGCGCATCCTCCAGGTACACGGCATCGCAGCGACCGTCTACGAGCGCGACGCCTCCGCCGCCGCGCGGCACCAGGGCGGCTCGCTGGATATCCACGAGGAGTCGGGCCAGCGCGCCCTGCGCGATGCCGGGTTGTTCGAGGCGTTCCGCGCCATCGTCAATACGGGGGGCGAGCACCTGCGCGTCCTCGATAAAGGGGCGACCGTGCGCTTGGAGGAAGGCGGCGACGGCACCCGCCCCGAGGTAGACCGTGGCGCGTTGCGCGACCTCCTGCTCGCCGCGCTGCCCGCCGACACCGTGCGCTGGGGCGCGAAGGTCACGGCTGTGCGGCCACAGCGCGATGGCGGACACGCGATCACGCTGAACGGCAGCGAAACCGTCGCCGTCGATCTGCTGGTCGGCGCGGACGGGGCGTGGTCGAAGGTACGACCCCTCGTGTCCGCCGCCACCCCCGCTTACGCGGGCCTGTCCTTCGTGGAAGTGCATCTCCACGACGCCGATCGTCGCCATCCGGGCAGCGCCGCGCTGGTCGGGCCGGGGCTCCTGTTCGCGCTCTCCGACGAGCAGGGGATCATCGGGCACCGCATGGGCGACGGGAGCCTGCATCTGTACGTCGCCCTGAAGACTCCTGCGGATTGGACGACGTCCGGCGCGATCGACTTCGCCGATCCCGATGCGGCGAAGGGCGGCCTGCTCGAATCATTCAGCGACTGGGACGCGGGGTTGCGTGCGCTGATCGCCGATGCCGATGGGGAACTGATCCCGCGACAGGTCCACGCGCTCCCGGTGGGGCATCGCTGGGACCGCACGCCGGGCGTGACGCTGCTCGGCGATGCCGCCCATCTCATGTCGCCGTTCGCGGGCGAAGGCGTGAACCTGGCGATGCTCGACGCCGCCGAACTCGCGGCGGCCATCGTCGCGTACCCGCAGGACCGGGAAGCCGCACTCGGCGCGTACGAGCACGCCCTCTTCCCGCGCGGTGCGGCGGCGGCGGCGATGTCGGCGGAGAGCCTGATCGTGTGCTTCCGCCCCGATGCCCCGCAGGGGTTGATCGACCTGATGACGCAGCCTCCGGCAGAAGGGCAAGAAGCACGGGGGCGCTGAGAATAGTGCCAACGGGGGACCGGTGCCGCCTGGGCGTGGGGACGCGAGCGCATCCTTTCATGCGCCGCGAATATCGCGATCCCCGCCGTATTCTTGCTCGCCACACCGGCCTCCACCGCCCCCTGATGCGCGGCGAACGGCGCGGCGCGGTTGTCGGGCAACCGCGTTATCCGGTGCGAGTACGCCTGCGGGCGTAGGTGGCGAGCGTAGCCAGGCGCATGTGCAACCCACATCAAAAACCCCCTCTCCCACACGGGGAGAGGGGGCGAGTTGGGGTAATCGGGCTGGGCCTCGCCCCCTACGTCAGCGGCTCGTTGGCCGGGACGCCGATCTGGTACAACTCCTGCGCCGGGGCGTAGTTGCTCTTGAAGGACATGTCGCGGAGCACCTTGCCGTTCTTATCGGTGACGTGGGTGTGGTGTACCGCGTCGAAACCGTCCTCCGCCGCCTCGATCAGCACCTTCTGCCCCGCCGGCAGATCGTGCGTCTTCTCGGTGGTCGATTTGGTATCAGCGGGCTTGGGGTTGCTGATGACCGGCTGGTCGTTCGTCACCGTCCAGCCCGGATCGACGCCGCGCAGGGCGATCGTGACCCAGGAGCCGTCGGCGGTCGCCTCGATCGCGAGCCAGCCGCCGGTGGTGTTCTGGAAGCGGAGGTCGAGCCCCGCCTGGTCGTCCACCGTGGCGTCGAGCCCCTTCATGCCGGTCGGGGAGGCGGGCGGGCCGTAGCTGGGGAGCCAGACGGCGTGCCAGTTGCGCTCCTCCAGGGGGAGCCCCGCCTGATAGACGGCCTGGAAGATGGTGGTGGAGACCTGGCAGACCCCGCCGCCGATCGAGGGGACCGCCTTGTATTGTCCGCTGCCATCCGCGTTGCCGCCGATGAGCGCGATCCCGAAGCCCTGCAAGTAGCCATTGGCGACCGTCTGCGCCCCGGTCGTCTCGTTGAACGAGAAGATGCCGTCGGGCGGGATCAGCGCGCCGTCGAGGCGGCTGACGGCCAGCTCCACATTGTGCTTGCGGTTGGGGATCGAGCCGGCGTAGGGGGTCTTGCCGAGGCCGAGCCGATCGCGGATCACGATCGTCGCCTTGTCGACGGTCGGCACCCTGGCCTTCGTCACCGTCGCCGCGATCGTCGCCTTGCCGGTGCCGCCGAGGATCGCCGCCTGCACGGCGGCGAGGGTCGGGTCGGTCTGCACTTTGCGCCCGTCCTGCCCGCCCGCCACGTCCTGCACCGCGCCGTTCACCCAGCGGAACTTGGCGTCGCGCGGCTCCTGATCGAGGGTCGCGGCGAGGTCCGCCACCAGCGTGGCGAGCTTCGCCTTATCCGGCGTGAAGACCACATGATCCGGCGCGCTCGCCTGCGGGGTGATGACCAGCAACGGCTGGATGTCCGCGCGCGCGTAGGTGCGCGAGAACTCCTGGAAGGAGACGACGAGCGGCGTGTTGAGGATGCGGTTGAGGCGGGCCAGGGCGGGCGCGAGGTCGTTCGCGGTGAGCGCCGCGCCGCGCGGGACGCGCAGGGCGGTCGCCTCGTGGGCTCCGCCGCGCAGCGCCGCCTCGATCGCCGCCAGGGTGCCGCCCTCATCGAGGACCGTGCCGTCGCTGGCGGGGGCGATCTGATAGGTGCCGTTCGCGGCCTGCGCGATCTTCGCGTCGGTCGGGGGGGTGGCGATCGCGCCGCCGACCTCGGCGATGAAGGCGTGCAACGGCCCCGGTTGCAGGCCGAGGACGAGTTCCTCCCCCTCGCGCTGGTAGCGCAGGGCCGCGCCGAGCGCCGCCGTGCCGAGGGTCCACCGCTTGTCGGCGAAGCGGAGGGTCAGCGGCTGGCCGACCGCCGCGCTCGCCGCGCCGCGCACCGTCTCCAGGTTGGCGGCGGTGATCCCGGCGGGCACCGGCACGAGCGCCAGTTCGACCGGCGCGGTCGAGAGTTGGGCGAGGCGGTCGCGGAAGCGGGCCGCGCTGGCGTCCGGGGCGATGCCGCGCCCGTCCTGATCGGGGACGATCGTCAGGCCGCCGGCCCCGTCGGCGGCGAAGGTGGCGTCGGTCGGCATGGCGGTGACAGCGGGTGCCCACGCGCGCAGCACGGTGTCGAGCCGCGCGTCGTCGAGGGCGATGGGGAGCGGGAGGCTCGTCCCCGCGAGGCGCGCGCCGAGCCAGTCACCGAGCTCCTGGAGACTTGCCCCGGTGCGCCCGACCGCGAAGGCGGCGGTCGCCGCCGCGTCGTAATCGACGGTCGCGCCGAGCGCGGCGGGGGTGACCTGCCAGCGCGTCGCGTCCGGCGGCGTCCCGACCGGCACGGATTGCTCGGCGTAGACGGCGAAGGCGGCGGTGAGCCGCGCGATCGCCGTCTCGCGATCCAGGCCGCTCAGATCGACCCCCGCCATGCGGACGCCGCCGAAGACCGCGCCCCGGTGCGCGGTGGTGTAGGCCACGCCCGCCCCGCCGAGGAGGACCCCGCCGCCGCCGAGCGCGCCGAGGCCGCCGAGGCCGAAACGGCGCAGGAACTCGCGGCGACTGACGGCGTCGCTATTGAAGCGGGCGAAGGCGGCGGCGAGGGCGGCGGGGCGGCGGTCGGTCCCTTGCATACTCCTCAATCCTCGTGCTAGTCGCGTGCGGCTACCCGATCGAACGCCCCGGCGGGTCGTTCCGGTGCAAGGCGGCGGGCGGGGACGGTACGTGCGGCCCGGTACGCTGGAGGTCGAGCTGGTAGCGCGCGCGATCACCCCGGTAATAACGTTGCTGGTACGAAATGATTCCGTCGTCGGCGGCGAGCGAGGTCCGGTGCAGGAGCAGCAAGGCTGACCCCGGCGCGACCCCGAGCCGGGCCGCGAGATCGGTCGGGGCGTTCAGCGCCTCGAACTGAAAACGTCCGCACCGGATCGCGATCGCGTGGTGCGCGGAAAGCTGATGATAGATCGTCTCGGTCGTCAGCGCATCACGGTCGAGCAGTTGCCCATAACGCACGGGCAGGAAGGTGCGGTCGAAGGCGAGCGGCTGGCCCGCCGCGAGGCGCAGCCGGTCCAGGCGGACGATCGGGGTGCCGATCGGCAGGGCGAGTTCGCCCGCGATCGCCTCGCTGGCCCCTTCCTCGGCCAGGTGTGTGACGACCGAGGCAGCGGTCAGTCCGGCGGCGTCCATGTCCGCCGCGAAGTCGTTGAGCGTCACCAGGTCGTGTTCGACGGGCGGCGCGGCGACGAAGGTGCCCCGCCCGCGCTCGCGCCGCAGCAATCCCTCGGCGGTCAGGCGATCGAGCGCGCCGCGCACGGTGATCCGGCTGACACCGAACTCCATACAGAGCGCGCCCTCGGTCGGCAACTGCGCGCCCGCCGGATACTCGCCCGCAGCGATCCGACCGCGCAGGGCAGCGGCTAGCTGCCAGTAGAGCGGTGCCTTCGTCTCATGCGCGTGAACGGCCATTCCCCCTGCCTACCAACCGCGACGATAATGTTATGACATTATAACAGGACGCTCGATTCGCGCCAGGGAGCGCGGGCCAGGAGCGGGACGGTTACGGGCATTGGCCGCACGTTAAGGACGCGGAGCAGCTTCACAGGGGACGGGGTCCGTATCAACGCGCCGCTGTGGTGACGCATGGTCCACAATCTCAACCATGCCACCCAACATCGCGGCGACGCCGCCCAGATGCTCACCGCTCTCGGCCATTCGCCGGGCGACCTCGACCTCAGCGAGATCCCCCCGGCAACCCCGATCGACCCGACGACTGCCGAGGGCTGAAACGGTTACGCTTATGTGCTGCGCTTGCATATTCCGCGCGCAGGCGACCCGCCGATACGCTATCCGAGACCGCCGCGCCAATGAGGCTTTTACGGGCCATTACCCGGCCATAGGCGTGGGAACCTCCCCCTGCTGAAGGCAGGAGCGTTGTTCGTGCGATGATGGCATGGAATATGATCGTCTCTCTAGCGGACCGGGAGAAACGGACGCTGTCGTAGGAGGATGGCCATGCTGACGATCATCACCGAATCGACCATCGAGGCGGGGAACGAGGCCCGGTGGGACGCGGCGTTCGAGACCCGCTTGCAGGCGGCGAGGGAGCAGCCCGGCTGGCTGGCTACACAGGTGCTGATCCCCGAGACAGAGCCCCAAAAGCGCGTCATCGTCGGCACCTGGGAGAGCCGCGAGGCGTGGGAGGCGTGGCATCGGGCAGACCCGTTCCGACAGACCCGCCAACAACTCGACGCCGCCGACCAGTCGGATGGGCGCGAGCGTTGGTTCACGGTCCATAGCATGGCCAGCGCCGAGGACTGAGACAGCGCCCTCCGGGGAGAGGCGGCACTAGCGCAAGGAGGACAACCATGATCCGCCATGTCGGGCTCTTCATGCTGAAACAGGGGACCACCGCCGCGCAGGTCGAGCCGTGGGTCGGCGCGATCAAGGCGATGACCGTGCCGGGATTACTCAACCACACCTGGGGGCTGGATCTCGGATTGCGCGAGGGGAATGCGTCGATGGCCGCTATCTTCGACTTCGCGGATGAGGCCGCCTACCGTGCCTGGGACACGGATGACGAGCACAACCGCATCCGACGAGAGCTGATGCAGCCTATCCTCGTGCGCGCCGAACGCTGCCAGTATCGCCTCGACTGAGCTGCTGTCATGCCCGACCCCTGGCTGATACATCACCTCCTGTCGGCGCGGGATGACCTGGTAAGCACACGCCATCGTCACTATCCACGCCTCGATCGGAACCTGGCGAACCAACGGCCCCTCGGCCGGCGCCTTGTCGAATGTCGGTGCCTGCCTGGCTGCCCGGGCGACCCGGCATTTCTTCCCCAGGCTTTGGACACAGGTTTTACGCGGTAGCACAGACTACTCATTCCTGAGGCAGCGTATGTCTTGAAGAGGGAAGGCTGGTTTTGACCATGTTACCTCCTCGGCCGTTCCGTGATACTGTCCGCTAGGCGGACATACAAGTACACGATAAGAATCGCTGTCACGGTCTCGCCGCGAACGGGCTGAGCATCTGTAACGAGATACACGCCCACGATAGGGAGGGGTGATCACATGCGCGAGAATCGGCTTCGGACCTTGCTCAATGAAGGCAAGCCGACATTTGGCACGCGGGTCCAGAGCACGTTGCCACTGGCGATCGAGCTGGTCGGGCGGAGCGGGCAGTTCGACTACGTCGAGTTCCTGGCCGAGTACGCCCCGTACGACCTCTATGCCCTCGACAACATGGGCCGCGCCATCGAACTCTCGCCCAACTTCTGCGGCATGATCAAGATCGAGCAGTCGGCGCAGTGGCATCTGGCGGTGCGGGCGATGGCAGCCGGCATCCAGAACTTGCTCTTCACCGACGTACGCACGGCGGCGGACGCTGAGGCGGTCGTGCGGCTGGTCCGCCCCGAGGGGCTGGGCAACGACTACACGCATGGCATGGCCGGCGGGCGCATCCGTGTCGATAGCCAGGCGGACTACGTCCAGTACTACAACGACGCCGTGATCGCGATCATGGTCGAGAAGCGCGCCGCCGTCGAGAACTTGGAGGCGATCCTCAAGGTGCCCGGCATCGACATGGTCCAGTTCGGGCCGGCGGATTACGGCCTGAGCGTTGGCAAGCCGAGCCGGAACTACACGACCGGCCTGCACCCGGACGTGCTGGCGGCGCGCGAGCACACGATCAAGACCTGCCTCGCGATGGGCGTCCGCCCGCGCGCCGAGATCGGCAGCGCCGCCGAGGCCGATTACTACACCAGCCTCGGCGTCAAGGATTTCAATCTCTCGTCCGATGTCGGCATCTTGCGCCAGTTCTACAGCCAGGAGGGCGGTGCCCTCCGCGAACGGGTGATGCAGCCCGAGGGAGCGGTCCGGGGTTAAGGCCAGAGAGTACACGTTAAGGGTGGTTGGCAAATGGCAAGCGCCGGTTGCGGCCCTCCTCCCGCTCTGTGGCAGCCATTCGTCGGCCCGGAGCGCCCGGCAAGCAGCGCGAGCGACGGGCGCTCCGGGCGACGGGAGCGGGAGCAGGGCCGCGCAGGGCCGTAATCAGCCGGAGTCTGCGGCGACGTTGCCCCTTGACCACTGCTCCGCGTCCGTAACTTGTGACCAATGGGACGAAGTCCCCCTGGGGGACTGGACCAGCCCAAATCTTCTCTCCTTTCGTCCCCTGTGCTTCTGTGCCTCTAGTGCCTCCTGTTGATCGTCTTCTCGTCGCTCTGCGCCTCTGCGTCCCTGAGTCCCACGTCCCCTGGCTTTACTCCCGCGCTCGGAAGGTGGCCCGGAAGCGTTCGGCGACGATCGGGTCGAGGCCGTTGCTGAACGCGCGCCAGCGGGCGATCAGTTCGCGCGCCTCGGGCGTGAGGGCGCTGCCACCGCCGTCCGCGCCGCCGCTCTGCCCTGCGAGCAGGGCCAGGCCGAGGTGGCGCTCGATCTCGCGGAGCTTGTAGCGCGCGGTGCGGTAGGGCATCTTCAGTCGCTCGGCGGCGCGTGCGAGCGAGCCGGTCGACGCGACCGCTTCCAGCAGCGCCACGCGCCACTCCGAGAGGGCCAGATCCCCATCGCCGATCTCCAGCCAGAGCTTGGCGCGCGGCGTCAGGCGCGGGAGGATCGCGGCGACGGCGGCGGTGCCCGCACCGGGGAGATCGAAGCGCTGGCTGTAGCGCCGCGCCGTGAAGAGCGCCTGGACCGCCGCCTCCGCCGCGACGATGCTCGGCAGGACGCGCGCGAGGCCACGGATACTCCCCACATCGGCGCGGGTGAGGCGCGCGGTGAGGTCGGCGCGGCGCGGGGTGCCGAGGAGATCGAGCGCCTCGTCGGCGGTCAGTCGCCCCTGGCAGACCCGCCCCAGCACGTCGTGATTGCGGACGATCGCCAGCGCGTCGGCCTGTTCGTCCGGCGACAGGGCGAAGTCGGTCAGGTAGGGGATCGCCATGAGCGCGGAGTCGGTCGCGTGGCGCACGTTGAACGGATCGAGCACCTTGCCGATATCGTGGAAGACGGTCGCGGCGCGCAACAGCCGGGCGTCGGCGGGGTCGAGCCCGCTCGTATCGAGCGCCGCGAGCACCTCTAGCGTGTGCTCGATCGGGTCGGTGGTGCGCCCGAGCGCGGGGTGGAAGTGCGGGCGATGCTGCGCCAGCCCGTGCAAGCCGGGGAAGTTGGCGAGCAGATACGCCCCGATGGCGGGCAACTGCGCGGCGAACGCCGCGTCGTCCGGGGCGTCGAGCGCGAAGGTGGGGGGCTGGCGGTCGGCGGGATCGGGCGCGCTGGTGCTCACCGGGCCTCCTCGTCGTCATTGGTCGTCCGTTCTGCGCCGGGGCGATCTCCATCGCCCGTCGCCGCGCCGCCGGGGGTGCCGCCGGAGGTGGCCTCGGGGGTGGCCTCAGGGGTGGCCTCAGGGGTGGCCTCAGGGGTGAGGAAGTCGGGGGCGGCCCAGGCCGGATCGGGATAGGCGTAGAAGCCGCGCCCGCTCTTCTGCCCGAGGTCGCCGCGCGCCACCCGCGCGGTCAGGATCGGCGGCGGTCGGTCGGCGGGGTCGCCGCTCTCGGCGGCGTAGACCTCCTCGATCGCCTGCACCACGTCGAGCCCGATCTCGTCCATCTTGCCGAATGGCCCCTTGGGCGTGCGGTAGTGGATCATCCAGGCGCGGTCGATGTCCTCGAAGGAAGCGATGCCGCCATCGGCCACGGCGAGGACTTCCTTCTTGATCGCGCGCCAGACGCGATTGAAGATGAACCCGGTGCTCTCGCGCAAGACGCGCAACGGCAGCAGCCCGATCCGGCGCGCGAAGGCGTCCAGCGCATCGAGCGCGGCGGGGTCGGTGCGCGTGCCGCCGCCGACCTCCACCATCGGATTGTCCCAGACCGGGATGTAGAAGTGGAAGTTGGCGCAGCGCTCCGGGCGCGCGGTCGCATCTTCGAGGAGGCTGACGCGGAGGGAGGAACTGTTGGTGGCGAGGATCGCGCCGTCCGAGGCGTGCTCGTCGAGCGCGGCGAAGACCTGGCGCTTCAACGCGACCTGCTCCGGCACCGCCTCGATGATCAGGTCGGCGTCGCGCACCGCCGCGCCGAGCTCGGCGTCGTAGCGGATGCGCGCCAGCAGGGGCGCGGCCTCGGCGGCGGCGAGGGTGCCGTTCGCGACGAAGCCGGCCACGAAGTCGCGTTGCGCCGTCGCCGCGCGCCCCAACGCCCCGCTGTCCAGATCGTAGAGGGCGACCGGCACGCCGCCGCGCGCGATCTGGATGGCGATCTGCCGCCCCATCGTCCCCGACCCGACCACGGCTACCCGCTCGATCGCTGCCATTGCTTACCCCCATGAAAAACGATCACCGCAGAGACACAGAGACACAGAGACACAGAGAAAGATGAGAGAAAGGAACGATAGCCACAGAGCGCGCAGAATGCACAGAGCACGAGGGAGAGAAAGACGATTTGAGGGGCGCGGCGCTGGTGTGGTCCGGGTGTCAGGTGGCAGGCAGATAGCCTTCACAGCGCCACAACATACCTTTCTCTCCCGCTCCCCGCTGTGTCTCTGGACCTCCCGTCCTCTTTCTACCGTCCCCTCTCTCCCTCGTGCTCTGCGCGCTCTGCGCGCTCTGTGGCAAGCGTCCTCTCCCCTTGTCCCTGCTATCAGTCGCGGAGCGCCGTGGGCGCGATGGCGTCCTTGTTGCGCTCGTGGTAGGCGCCGATGATGCCCGCCGCCTCGGTGGGGTCGTCGGTGAGGATGAACAGGTCGAGGTCGGCGGGGCTGATCTTCGCCTCGGCGAGCATCGGGCCGCGTAGCCAGTCCATCAGGCCGCCCCAGTAGGTGGTGCCGAAGAGGATCAGCGGGAAGTTGCGGACCTTCCCGGTCTGGATCAGGGTCAGCGCCTCGAAGAGTTCGTCCAGGGTGCCGAAGCCGCCGGGGAAGATGATGAACCCCTCGGCGTACTTCATGAACATCGTCTTGCGGACGAAGAAGTAGCGGAAGTTGACCGAGAGATCGACATACATATTGGTCCCCTGCTCGTGCGGCAGTTCGATGTTGCAGCCGATCGACTTGCCGCCTCCCTCGCGCGCGCCGCGATTGGCCGCCTCCATGATGCCGGGTCCGCCGCCGGTGATCACCGCGAAGCCGCGCTCGGCCAGCAGGTGGCCCACCGCGACCGCCTGGGTGTAGTAGGGGTCGTCCTCGCTCGTGCGCGCGGAGCCGAAGACGGTGACGGCGGGGCCGACCTGGGCCAGCGCGTCGAACCCCGAGACGAACTCGCCCTGGATTCGCAGGACCCGCCAGGGATCGGTGTGGGTGAAGTCGGTCGCCTGATCGCCGAGCTGCTGCCGCTTGGTGGAGGGGGAGGTGAGCAACTGCTCGTCCTCGGTCGGGCGACCGACGCGCGCGGAGAAGTTGATCGAGGGGTTGGGCTGGAGGTCGTTCTGCCCCTGTCGCCCATCGCCGCGCCGGGAGATCGGCTCGCCGGTGGTTGGCTGCGTGGCTTGTGGGTTGGTCGGCTGCGTCTCGTCCTTCATCGGTGCCCTCTGTTCTCTTGCTGTTCTCGTGAAACGGTGGTCGCGATCGTGATCGTTGCGGGGTGTCGCGTGGCGTGCCATGCCAGGGTCACCCATGCGCCCGCCCAGACGACGCCACCCGCCGCGACCAGGAGGCCGGTCGCGCCCCCCGGCGGCGGGCCGAATGTGGCGGTGAGCCGGGTCGCGCGGGCCACGACCACGCCCGCCCCCAACAGCGTCAGCGCCGCCACGCCCCAGAGGGTGACGCGCAGCAGCATGGCAACGGGACGCGGCCAGCGTCGCGCGGCGGCGAGGGCCAGCGCGGCGGCGGCGAAGCCGAGCGCCGCATTCCCCAGCTGCCGCGCGACGATCCGTTCCTGCGGCGCGGGCGGCGGGGGGAAACCGGCCAGTCCGGCCTCCCCCTTCAGCGCCAGCACCACCTTCATCATGGCATAGGCGAGCGCCAGCGCGCAGGCCGCGACGAGCGCCCAGCGTGGCAGCGCCGTTGTACGGGTATCGCCGGTCATCCCTCGTGCAGTCCGCGCACAGCGATCGATTCGTGTTCGCTCATCGGCCCTCCCACAGCGCTGTCCACCACGCCAGTCTCGGCGGGCCTCCTCTCGCTATTCCCTCATTCCCGCATGGATCGTACCGGGCGCGGTGCGGAGAATGCAACCACGCGCGAGCAGCGCTGGCGGTGCCACGACACGGATGCGGTAACAATGCGGCGCTGCGGCTGACCGCTCCCCGCCGCTGCGGCGGCGACCCGCCTCTGAAGCGGGCGGGCGGGGACGGCCCTACAAGGGAGGAGAGGGACGGCCCCGGCCACCCCGCCACGTCTTCGTGCAACGCCGCGCTACTGCGTCGTTCCTCAAATGCGGTAGACTTCTGGCCTGGGGTTAGGAGGACAGAGGAGGCCGCCATGCCGAAGCTTATCAAGGCCCGAGAAGCAGCAGATGCGCGAGAAGAGCGGCGTATTCGCCGCCT
>JAABUH010001758.1_pt1 | contig 22656 bp, 24 predicted proteins | sample 5559121 | NCBI WGS metagenome assembly JAABUH01 (sample SAMN10711871, study PRJNA513364) | rock metagenome | isolation source: Antarctica rocks | place: Antarctica: Victoria Land, Battleship Promontory nord | collected 2015-12-28
ATCTGAGTCAAATCTGAATCAGATCTAGGTCAGCTCTCAACTAAATCGTTGACTAGCTCTAATCAATACGCAGTGAACTCGCTAGCGTTCACTGTGAATTGATTAGAGTTTAATCTTTGACACATTCATAACAGAGATCAACAAAACATGACTTTGAAACTCAATGAGCAATGAATTGATTTACAAGTCGATCACATCAAGAGACTAAATGAGTTAAAGATTAATCAAACGACAATAGACACTTAAGAAGAGATTATCATCAAACTATGAAAGAAAGTACTGAGTCTCAAAAAGAAACAGCGTTCAGCGAATCATTTTCGATCTCGACAGTCTACGAAGTCTCGAGCTTCTATCGAGAATCATACTCGACGAGAGTCGTTCACTCTATTCAACAACGATCATCACAAGTTCTTCAAGTTTTCGAATTGATCTATATTCACTGATGAAGATGAATCGACATGAAACAGCTGAAGAGTCAAGATAGACGACAAGCTTCAGGCAAATGTCGATCACTTCGATAATGAGAATATCTGTATTGTCTATGTGATATCTAGACTAGAAAATGATGCTGCTGAGCATATCTTCGCTCAACATCGACATGATGCTTCGCATTTATACATCTCGATCGACGAGCTATTTAAGCATCTGAAAGAAATATATGATGAACTGAATAAGAATCGAAAGTGTTATCACGAGTACAACGCTCTGAGACAAGCAGACAAGTCTTTCAATGTCTTCTACTTTGACTTTATGAAGTTATTCAGCTATCTCAAATACGATGATTGCACTCTGATGAACGATCTTCAGAATAAAATCAATAATCGCTTGCAGAACGCTCTATCAATCTGTTCAAAGAACTTTACTTCGCTCACTCGCTTAAGAATCTTTCTTCAAGATGTGAATAGTAAACAACGAGTCAATTATCAGCTTCGCAGCGAACGTCACACTGTCATTTTCAAAGTCACTGTCGTATCTGATAAACGCATTACTTCTTTGTCAGTAACAACTTCAATAATCGATTATGTTAAGTTAACTATCTCTTCTATCTCTGAGTCAGTGAAATCGTCAATTATCTGCTACATCTGCAAGATCTTTGATCATTTGTTCAAGAATTGCTCTCAGCTGAACAAGATTGACACTTCTGCATCTCATGTCTTCACTTCTCGTTTACATGAGATCATCATTTCAAAGAATAAAGAGAATGAGAAAATGTCTTTCAAGAATAATGAGACAAAAAACTAGAGACTTTTATCAAAGACGTGATGAAAGATGTGTTAATTTCTTCAACGACGAGCAGATCAGATGATTCTTTTGCTTCTGAATCTTTGACTACTGAATGTGTACTTTCTAGCAATGAAATTAGTTACTCATTGAAGTCATTGATTGACATCGAAGCTGCTGACTATTCGTTCATTGATGAAGTGATCGCGCAGATTGTTTGTGATCAGTTGCAAATCGAGTCTCTGACTTTGATCAAAGCGAAGTCAATTCGAGAATTCGACGATCATTATGCTAAGAAACTCATTATTCATGCCATCTATTCGAACCTGACTGTTCAAGATCATACGATTGACACAGCTTCTATGTTGATCACTCGATTAGATCAACATCAAATGATTCTCGAAAAAACATGAATGAACAAAATCGACCTAGTAATTGATATGCGAATCAATTCTCTTCGATTTTCGAATTTCAACCCTACTAGTCAGAAATCGATTGCTCTATTCTCAAGCAATAAATCAATCACGAAACGAAAGAGCTTGACTTCTACTCATATACTGAAGAGATCTTTCACTTTCGTTACATCTCAAACCAGTCAAAACAAGAAGTTCATCGAACAGTTAAAACAGCGCGACGCGACTTTGACTAGCGTCAATTCTAAACCAACGTTCATTCTGAAATCATTCTCTTTCAGTTCAATGAACATAGCAATGATAGAAGCAGCGACATATAGAATGTTAGTCAAACGTTCAGACGTCAAGATCTTTGCTGTTACCGTCTCGAAAATCGATCGACTCATAACTACAGCTGAAAACAAGCCTGAAGAAGTGAATCTGCATGAGCTTTTCCACGCTGAAGTTCTCGAGCAAGTCAAGGTCAAGCTTCTCTCTGAATATCACGACTATCTAGACATCTTCGATCGAGCAATGATCGATCAGCTATCATCGCATCGTTTCTACGATCACAAAATTGAGTTGACTGATGAAGAAACGTTTCCTCGAAGCAGACTATATCAGATGTTTGATCACAAGCTTCAGAAGATAAAGAAGTATCTGATTAATCATCTAAACAAAGAATTCATTTTCTTCAGCTTCGCATCATACGTCTCGCTCATCTTGTTCATCAAAAAGAAAGACGATAGTCTGCGTTTCTGCGTCGATTATTGAAAGCTCAATGCTTTGATCAAACGAGATCACTATTCTTTGTCATTGATAGACGAGACTCTCGCTTGTATACAAGAAAGCAAGTATCTGACTCGATTAAACATCATTGTCGCGTTCAACAAACTACACATGCATTCAGATAGCGAAGATTTGACTATCTTTATTATCTTCTTCAACTCATACAAATATCATGTAATGCTCTTCGAATTAATCAATAAATCTGCGTTTTATCAACACTATATGAACGACGTGTTATTCAAGTATCTACATCAGTTTTGTCAAATTTATCTAGATGACATTATTATTTACAGCAAGATCTTGAAGAAACACAAACGACATGTAAAATTAATCTTGAATAGACTACAAAAAGCTGATCTACAGATAGATATCAACAAGTGCGAGTTTCATGTTCAGAAAACTATCTTTCTAGAACTCTTGATATCAATCAAAGAATTGAAGATAAATTCGCGAAAGATGCAAGCAGTTGTTGATTGATCTACACTCAATAATCTCACTCAGATGCTGTTCTTCATTGACTTCTGCAATTTCTATCGACGCTTCATCAAGAACTTTTCAAAGATTGTTCGTTCAATGATTCAACTCACTCAAAAGAAGATCATATTTGAATGAAATGAAGTTTGTCAGATCATCTTCGACCATATGAAGAGACGTATGATTGAGACTTCTATACTACGTCACTTTGATCAAACTTGTGAGACTATTCTTGAAATTGACTCATTCAACTACGTCAACGATGAAGTTCTCTCTCAATATGATGACGAAGAAGTACTACATTCGATTATCTTCTATAGTAAGAACATGTCTTCTGCTGAATGCAATTACGAGATATATGATAAAGAACTTCTGATCATCATTTGAGCATTTGAACATTGACGACTCAAACTGAAGCTAACTGACATTTCTATCAAGATGTTCATCGATCATCAAACGCTCATCTCGTTGATGAAAGATAAAGAGCTGAGCAGATGTCAGATGCATTAAGTTCAGAAGCTTGCTGACTTCAACTTCAAAATAATGTATCAATCTGACAAACAGAACATCAAGATCGATGCATTAACTCGTCAAGCTGACGTCATGCTCAGAGATTCAGAAGATGAGTGCGTTCGCTATCAATGAATCACTATTCTGACTTTGAATTGAATGAAAATTGCTGATCTAAAGAAGAACATCAGTGAATCAATCTATAAACAGATTCTTGAGACTAATAAAATCGACGAGAATTGTACGCTACTTCGCGAAGCAATAGCAAGAGACGAGACACAATATGAAGATATCAAATTGAAGAATTGTTGAACTCAGAATGAAATCTTGTATCATGATAGTCAGCTATGAATCTCGTTCAACGAGTTTCTACAAATGAATCTGATTCGTGAGATGCACGATCAATCATCAGTTGATTATTCTGATATTCTTAGAACTGTGAAAGTCATAAAGCGAAACTACTATTGATCATTCATGCGAAAAACGATAGATTGATATATTTGAAACTGCTATATCTGTCAACGTTCAAAGACATCTAGAAATAAATCAAATGACTTGCTTCAATCTTTATCAATATCTGAACAGCGATAACAAGACATAGCAATGAACTTTATTATCGATCTATCTGATTCGAGCGGATACAACGCTATTCTGACGATCATCTGCAAATTGTCAAAAGAAAGGCATTATATTTCTTGCATCACTGATGATGAAGGTATCACTGTCGAAAAGACAGCTGAAATGCTGATTCAATGAGTATATCGAACTCATGATCTATCAAGCTTCATAGTATCTGACCGAGGTTCGCAATTCATCTCTATACTATGAAAGTTTCTTTGCAAACGACTGAGCATTTTTCTTCGATTGTTCATCGTCTATCATTCTCAGATCAACGATCAAAGCGAACGAGTCAATCAGAACGTCGAGCGATATCTTCGATTCTTCTGTTCGTATATGCAGAACGACTGATCTAAGTGACTATTCATAATCGAGTTTGTCGACAATAACGTCTTGTTCTCAGTCATCTTCTTGACTCTCTTCTTCATGAACAAGAGCTTTCATTCTCGTATGAGCTTCGACTCTGACATCATCGAGTATGAAAGCACTCGCGAACGCTTGCAAATCGATCGGGCCAAGAATATATCTGAACAAATGAACAAGACATTGATCTTCGCTCGTGAAGCTCTGATCAAAACACGGGAACAAATGATGAATCAAGCTAACAAGCATAGAAAGAAGATCAATTACAAGATCGAATCAAAGATGTTTCTGAACGAAAGAAACATCGTTATCGCGAGACTCTTCAAAAAGCTAGATGACAAGATGCTTGATTCATTCAAGATCACAGACTCTGTTGACTTCTTCTATAAATTGAAACTATTAGACACTATGCGTATACACGATGTATTTCATTCAGAGCTTCTTCGTTCTGCCGTCAATGATTCTCTGCCTGGTCAGAAGAATGAATTTTCGGGGTCAATAGTGGTAAACGATGAAGATGAATGAGAAATCGACGATATATTGAACTCTCGACGATATCGAAGACGACTTCAATATCGAGTTAAATGAAAGAGCTATGACAACGATCTCAACTGATATAACGCTGACGACGACGAATTTATGAACGCTCAAGAGATGATTGACGACTTTCATATCAAATATTCAACAAAAGCGCACTAAGAAATAACATTCATGCGAACATGAATAGTCAAGAGAAGAGAATAATGTTACGAGTCTAGTCTTCGTCTATTCTTTCTAGCCTTCGTCTTGATTTCATTCTAATCGAGCCTAGTGAGCATTCGAGCTAGAGATGATGTCATTGAGACTCTGCATCATATGTGTAAGGCGTCAACCCAATCGGGCCTAGCACAGGGCTGAGAAACACACATATAAGAATCGAGTTCTTTTCTGTAGATACTTTTCTTTCTTAGCATTTATCTATTAGTTTAATGACACTCATATGACTCGCTCTATGCTGACCTCTAACACTATCATTCATACACATACTTCAATGATTTACTATAATGCAATGTTTGATCAGCTAATGTGATGCTTGTTGTATCTTTCTTTGAATGATTAAATCTTGATCACTTTTAAGAAAAATATAAGAGCATGTGAATCTTGTTCATGAAATCTTTATTCTTGTCAGTTCGCTGTAAATGTACACTCTTCACAAATCTATCAGATCTCGCTGCATTATCTGCTAAGTTGACGTTATTCTTCGTTGTACTCAGAATAACTGTGTCATTCGCATCATTCTCTTTCATGTTAATGACTGCTGACTGCTTCTGAACATGAGTAAATGCTGCATTATTTGCTGAATCAACATTATTCTTCATTGTACTCAGAACAGCTGTATCATTCACATCACTTTCTTTTATGTTAATGATTATTGACTGCTTCTGAACATGAATAGACGTTGCATTATCAGTTGAGTCAACATTATTCTTCGTTGTACTCAGAACAGTTGTATTATTTGCATTATTTTCTTTCATGTTAATGACTGCTGACTGCTTCTGAACATAAGTAGACGCTGCGTTGTTTGCTGAGTCAACATTATTCTTCGTTGTACTCAGAACAGCTGTATCATTCACATTGCTCTCTTTTATGTTAACGACTGCTGACTGCTTCTGAACATGAGTAAACGTTGCATTGTCAGTTGAGTTAACATTATTCTTCGTTGTAAACAGAACAGCTGTATCATTTACAATGTTCTCTTTCATGTCAATGACTGCTGACTGCTTCTGAATATGAGTAGAGTCTATTTGATTCTGCTCTATGAAATTTAAAGTTCTTGTCAATCTTTATTGATATACATGATTTATCAAATTATCAATTGTTGTTTCATGATTAATTGATAATGTGTTGATATCATTTCTTCAAATTATCACTTTGTTAATCTTTTTGCTTTCATTAACATCAATGAATCTTGTGTGCTCTTGATGAGAAGCTGAAATTGATGAAGCATTGTCTGTGAGTTCTGCACTGATTATTAGTTCATTGTTTACATACATGTGTTTCTGATTTATCAGAATATGATGTAACGTGAATCACATTAAAGCGAGCAGCATGATTAGATTAATTTGAGACATCGCGTAAGACAGCTCAAAAAGTTCTGTCTGAATTTATTTTCAAGATCTCATCATCTGTGATGTAAATGATAGTGTTCATCTCAATGTAGCTCATGTCATCTTTAAGAATATCAATTTACATCTGAAATGAAACATTATAAAATCGATTTCTGTCATTATGTAAATCATGATTAAGTACATCTTTGATTGAAGTTAAGTTCATTTTCAAAGTCTTTCTTGAAGTGATCAGATTTGAGTGTGAACTCATCATTATACAAAGTTCAACGTCTTCAAGTATTCTGATGAATGACATGACTTCTTGTGACTGCAAAAACTCAAATGCAAATGATGTTCATTGAATCTTTACAATCTTGCATGTGATGATGAGTGATTACTCATCTGAAGATGATGTAGAACTAGTTTGTATATGAGTGAAAGATATGTTGATCTTTTCAACACGTCTCTGTTTAAAGCGTCTCTTGTTAAAGAGTAATTATTGAACTATAGTAATCAAACTGCTGATAATATGATTTGCTTCAAAATCATTGAACATAAGCAAGTTAATATTATACAGAAACGATGTTAATTTCTTCTCAATGATAGTTAACTTCTTGTGAAATCTGATGTGCTTGAGTGTAGACATGTGCTTTTCAAATCATTGCTCAGCTTGATTTGTTAAATTTTTTAGCTAATATTTATCGATGTTTAAGATTTTAAGAATCTCTGTCATGTTTCTGAAAGTTGAACACTCATCATCAAGTTGAAAATTCTGATATCTGATAATGATATTCTTTTTAAAACGTAAGCTAGTTATTATGATAAGTCAATAAAATCAGTTTGATAAGATAAATGATGATGATGAAATATGAGTACTATTATTTAACTATGTGAGATGAGTTGACGTGACAAACTAGACACGTACTCAACTGATGTTAAATATGCAGATTCATTCAACTGAGATTAAGTTTAATGAATATATTTCAATCTTGATGATGATGCTCATTGAAAGAAACATATGATTAAATCATGATTTTATGTGATTATGAAAGCAACTTGAAAGACTCACATTAAATATAATGAGCAAATGAATGAAAGATTAAGTTGTGTTAAGTACATGCAGCGAATGTGATATTATAAAAGCTGAAACATAATGAATTTACTTTAGCTTACGTTGAAGATTTGCATTTACATGATGTGCATAACAACTTAAAGAATAAGCTAGTTTATTGTTGATTGAAGTGTATTGTATCTGCAAGTTGTTATGTTTGTATTTCAATGTATATTACATAGTGATCAGTATCTCAATCTTTTTGACAGACTTGAACTAGCAGCAGACAAAGAATTTAAACTTTGAAAAAGAATATCATCTTCTGTGAAACATGTTTATCAATCAATGAATATTGTTTCTTGATCAGATTTATTTTTTTGTGATGCTTGCTTTTCTGAAGAATTTATTACTTGATCTTCACTTACATTTCAATGATGCTCTTACTCTTTTGCAAAGTTTACTGCAGAAGCTTCATTTACATTCTAATGATGCTTTTACTCTTTTGAAGAATTTATTACTTGATCTTTGTTTACATTCTGATGATGCTTTTGCTTTTCTGAAAGATTTATTACTTAATCTTCGCTTATGTTCTCATGATGCTTTTGCTCTTCTGAAAGATTTATTACTTGATTTTTGCTTACATTTTGATGATGTTCTTATTCTTCTGCAAGATTTGCTGCAGAAGCTTTGTTCACATTCTGATAATGCTTTTGCTTTTCTGAGAAGTTTATTACTTGATCTTCACTTATGTTTTGATGATGCTATTGCTCTTCTGAGAGATTTGTTGCTTGATCTTCGCTTGCATATCAAGCTTTGTTCTCGTTTCATTATGATTTTTGCTCTCAAAATTGATGCTTTGTTTTCATGAAATTAATAAATTCTTGTTGACTAAAGTATTTCTCATAAACTTCATTGATCGAGAACAGATTTTGAACATGTCGTATCATGTATAGATTGCAAACATAATCATGCTGAAATTCATCATAGTTACATAATACAACAAATGAGTCGTAAGCATGATTACAGACAGTCAGAAGATGATTGAATTAAGACATGAAGTTAAGTTTTCTGATTTTCATCATACATAAAATGATGACAGAAGCTTCTTCATCTTGAAAAGAATCAATCATGTATGCTTCAACATTTTAAACTTTCAAGTTTGAAACTAAGCTTCTCTTCAATATCTGAACTTGTGCAATATATTTCATGAAAATGATGATGTTCTTGATAAATATTTTGACTTCAGTGTAGATCTTGACTAGCTTGATTGCTACAATGACTTCAATCTCATTCTGCTTGAACTGAGATGCATTGACTCTTATGTCGATTTTATTGATGTTGAGAAATATCAATGATCATTTTATTTTGCAAAAGTTCTTTAATACAATGATTGTAATAGTCATATTGAATCAAAGTAAAGAATCAACTGAGAATTGCATCTGAACTTTGTATCAGACAGTGAATACAATGTCATTTATGATGAAAATTGCGTGATACTGTTCAGTGAGAAGCATATGAAAGTATTTAAGCATAATCAGATGTTCAAATAAACTTTTGTTTATATAATGCGCGAAGCAATTGTTCTTGATATCTTCTTTCGTTGATTGAAGTTACTCATCATCATTGAACATAAGCATTGAATCATTGCTGTGAATCATAGTAATAAAGATCTTTACGTTCTCAACTTTTATGACTTTCTGAACAACAGTATGATTGTTACGAGCGTATCAAGGCTGAACAAGACTGAAGCTCTAATCAATTCGCAGTGAACGCTAGCGAGTTCTCTGCGTAATGATTAGAGCTAATCAGCGAGCTAGTCAGATTTGACTCAGATATGACTCAACATTCTTTTTCTTTCTCAACACTCTTTTCTTTCATCAACATCTTGTTCATCTACATCACATTCTTTTCATGTTACAAACACATCTTTTTCAAGTCTAGCGCAGTCTCTGAACATTACATAAATAGAAGCTTTTGTATCAATCTTCTTCTGTATTCTTAATATTCAGTTATAGCTATTTCTAAAGATCAAGCACTATCAATTCTGATCTTCATTGATTGTATCATTTAGACATGATTCTGACAATGATCTTCTTTGAATTTTTTTAGCATAGTAGTGTCGAAGTTGATCAGCATGCAGACAACAGCGCTTACGTCATGCTCAAGAATATTCACACTTAGTTCAATCTTGATGCGCTGAAAGAATTCTTGATCTTTCATGTTGAGAGTTTTTCTCATCTCAATTCTTTGAAAGTATGAGCAGAACATCTTAATAACAGCGTTATGCTTAGTCTTATTGTTCATTTTATTGAGCTTGACATTGATAATTCTCTGAAGCATACAACGTTTAAATTCGTGATCTCACTTTAAGAATTGATGAGTGACATGAAAGTTAAAATCAAGTGAATTATTGTCGCTCTTAAAATCTTCGTAAGTCACATCAACTTCTTTATTGTTGATTTGTACAATTGAAGAATCTTGTGTCTCATGCTGCTTGTCACTCTGTTCACTTTGTTGACTCTGAGATTGCATCTTATTCATTAAATGATCACTCAAACTCATGATTTTTAAAAGCAGAATGTTAAGACTGATTTGATGCAATTTGTATTAATGATCTTTAATATCATGTAAAGTTTTCTTGCTCTGATCGATAATTCAATGTATCAGCTAATTATAAAAGACATCAGATAACTCGTAAGAAACATTTCATCATCATTAAGTGAAATCATTGTTTACTGAGTGAGACATGTGACTGTCTTAAGTGACTATCTGACATTCAATGAACTGCAAGTGAAAACAAATGATCTTCTTATTTATCAAAATGATGTCTTTGTTTTTTAATCATTGAAGCTGTTCATTCAGTTTGAGAACAAATGTATCAATTATGCTGTTGAATGAGTTCAACATTTTGACTTTCTTGCTCAGCTTTAAAAGTAACATTGTGATAATGATATTCATCAATGTCTTCTTGATCTCAAAGAATTTCTTGATAAGATCAAAATTGTTGAAAAGATTCTGAAGATATTGCATGATCAACATCTGAGACTTATTTAGCTCAATATTTCACTCAGCAAAAGTAGTCAAAAGATTCAAGTTTTCAAAGAGAATTAATATGAATTTGATATGAAGATTCTGACTCAATATAATATCACGAAAGTGATCATTATATTCATAATTTCTCTTGTCAATATGAGCAGAATTGAGAATTTTGATTGTCACTATTTTGATTCTGTTGAGTTTATCAAACATGATTAAATGAACTGAGATCACATTTGATGCATTGAAAAGACAATACTGAAGTACTTGTTTATCATCATTTTGTTGCTTATGCTCACGAAGATTAAATGTTGACTTCAACTCAATTGAGCTTCAATCTGTCTTGATGAGAGAATGATGAAGAGTTACATTCACATTTGTCATGTTGAAGAAAATAAATGACTTGACAAGAATGATAGCAGTTTATTTGTCATCATTAATTTGCACTTCAAAGTGATTCTTCAAGTTAAATTGATAGTTGAAGCAATTGAAAAAACACAGCAAATCAACATACTTCTTGTCTGTTTTCATGAATATGATGAGTGCATGCAACTTGCAGAGCAATGTCTAAGTCTTTGCAATCAGTGCTCGCTGTGTCTTCATCAACTGTAATCTAGAGAAATCATTGATAAGTCAGCACTTTTTGTCATTGCAATAAATGCATCAATATAATAGATAAATAGTTGAATGATTCTTCTTTGAAGTCACTTATTTTACTTGAATGATATGCTTGTGATTTTTAAATTAACTGAATCACATGTTGAATGCTGAAAAGTCTCACTTTATTTTGATGCTACTGTTGAATTTTCAATACTGATTCAGAAATGTATCTTGTTTAATCATTAAGATGAAGATTTTCAGCTTAACTGTGCAATCTTCTGACGAATCAAAGACTTCTTTGAGTATGTTCTTTCTATTTTGAAAAACTGATGAACTTTCATGATTCTCAAGCAGAATCAACTGAGTATGAATTAAGATCAATCTGAAGATAAATTTAAGAAAAATCATTCATTCATCTTAATGCAGATTCTTAATCTTTGAATCATTGATGTTGTATGTGAAAAACATGAATTTGAAATAAAAAGTGTGTGACAAAGACATGTTTGAATAGTTCATAATGATAACATCACGAATGTCAGAATTTGAATGTAAGTGAAAGACTCAGTTATGTAAGATGTTATAAACAAAAAAACAATTCTCAAATAATGATGATGTGACTTGATGTAATTTAATGTTGAAGTGAATGTTGAATGTTCAGTTCATCAAGATCTTCATCACAATCTTGCAAGTAATGTAAAGACTTTCATTTAAAGAATTAAATGCATTAATTGTTAATTTGATTACTTCATTAATTTCAAAAATAATCTTGACTTGAAAAATGATAGATCTGATGCTCTGATGTTCAGCTAAATTTGCTTTTTGCATCATCTTCTCATTGTCTGAAATAAAGATAGTGCAATTATCATTCTCAAGCTTCATCATTTGAAATGTGTGATACATAATATTAGTCGCTGCATCTTTACCTATTAATGTCGCTTTGAACTTTTCTTTAAACATCATGATGAGATGTTTGTTGAAAGATGTAAAATAATGATGTGAGATGATGTTAAGCTGTTGAATATGAAGAAGTAATAAAAAGCAGTAAGATTGTAGAATGTACAATGAATGAAATGAGATTGCAAAATGTTGAATTTTAAACTGATGTGAATCTAAACTGAATGATTAATCTTAATAGTTGCAGCTTGAATTAAGATTGTTATCTAATTGTGATGAAAGATAGAAAGTAAAATAATGTTGTAAAATGTAAAATTCTAGACTGATGTGAGTTAAAGCTGAAAGATTGATCTTGATGATTGCAGCTTGAATTGAGATTATTATCTGATTGTGATGAAAGATAGAAAGTCATTAAAATGAGAATTATTCTGATTTAATTATTATGATGTTTTGAAAGTTAAGTTTCTTAAAAAAGCATACACTTGAATAAAGTGAGTAAGATCTTGTTAATGAATTGTATTCTTTTACTAAATATAATTAAAATGATAGAAGTGTTGATCTCAATTTTGATATGATGATTATCTTTCATTCATAAAACAACAAAGCTGTTATTCATCTTTTATTGAATCATGCTTATTTACACTGTATTCTTCACTATATTTAAGTTAATAATATAAAAGAAATGATACAATGAATATTGTTTGCATTTTTATCGCTTATCATGTTTTGCTTTGAGACATAAGCAAACAAGCTGCATCATAAACATCTCAGTCACATCTTCATTGATCTGCATATTCTTCATATTGAGTCTTTTTGCAATAATCATTTGTTGACTTTCGTGACTATACTGAGAATGTTCTTCAAGATAAATAAATCAATTCATAGTGAAAATATGATATGTATCTTTATAATTCGATCAAAATCTATCAAGATAGTCAGTCATTTATATTGAATTGAGATTTTCTTTGCTTAAAAAGCATAACTGATTATTTTCTAGCATCATGATGTCTGTTAACAAAATCAGTATTACATTGCAAGTCATAATGCTTTCGAGCGAATCTGTTTATCATTCTCACTGTTGCAATTTATGAAGATGTGATAGTAAGCGTTTTCATAAAAGCATCATGAATCACAATGATTCATTTATTGTCAGTGAGCAGATCAATTATGTAGTTCAATCAAGACATGTTGCATCTACTCATTTAATGATTGCATAACTTTCATATTATTATCAATCACTTTCTGAATATAGTTGTAAAAATAAGCACTCTGTTTAAAGTCTTTCATGAGTAGCACAACTTTAACATCTTGTTGTGAAGATTACATTCAAGCATTTGATGATGCAAATCATAGTTCACATGATTGAAAAATAAGATGATAATCATCATAAAATTACTGAAATGTGATGTCGTTGTTGATTTAACAGCAAAGAAAGTCAAGAAATTTTCTTCAAGTCAAGATGTTAAAGAACAAAATTCTCAAATTAAAGCAGATTTAAAGAATCATTATTCAAGTTCATTAAATTTTACACACTTCAATTTTTCAAACATATTGCATAATTTCACTTTCTTCTCAATCACTCTTTGCATTACTTGTGACTTAATAGACATTGAATGACACTATTATGAAGATAGTGTTGATTGAACGCATATGAAACATCACGACTAGTGCTAGACAAGCTCTTACTACTCAACATGTTAAAAGATGAAGAAATACTACTTTTGAACTTCATTCATCTTTTGAATCTGTTGAAAAAGCAATCATAGAAAGAATATTGAATGTTTTGAAGTAAACAAATAGAACAGAGTCGTGAGATAAACAGTTTAATTTGAAAAACATCAAGTATCTTTTTAAAGATACTGTCTTATTTACTAATCTGAACTCATGATTCAAACATGATACACAGCATTGATTCAAGCAAATCTTGAGTATCAACGATAACAGTTGAAAGAACAGAGTTGATTTTAAAATATATGATGAAGAGATAAATGAGAACATGATTGAGAAGTTTGTAAACTTTCATGATGATGATTCAGATGTATATGATTTGTCTTACGTTGTAAACTGAACAATCATACTTGATGATAGAAAGATTTCACACGACTCAGATACAAAAGTATTCAATCATGCAAGCGAGTTTGACTTTGAGCTTTGATGTAATGATCAATCTCGTTTGATCTTCAACTGATGTATCAACTGAAACTACATGCATTTTCGCTTTACAATTAAACTATTGTTCATTGCTTTGATCAATCAATTGAGATGACAAAGATGTTGAAAAGATGTAATGACTGAAAAAATCTGAAAAATATACTGTTTCATTTGCAAAATAGCAATAAGAGAGAGTTCATCATCAAATTGATCAGTTCATGAATTTGCAAAGATCTCAGTGATTATATTACAAATGATGAAACTTCTTTTGAGCTTAAAGTATCAAGAAAAAATAGAAAGATACAAGTATTAAGAAATGAAATCTTAATTATTATTTTGAGTTGCTTCTTCTGTGTATCAGCTAACTGATTGCTTTCATTCAGATCAACGACATCACTCATGCAAAGCATCTAAAGAACAAATGTAAGAAGCATTTGCAGAGAGACAAGTTATACATACTCGATCTTCTTACTCATTGATAATGTTATCATGAACAGTGTAAAAACTTCATTTGCATTTGTTATCATCAAGATATAAATCATTCTCATGAAGCAATAAAATTGAAGATGATATGATATTAAGCAACAGCAATTACAAGAGATGATGAAGAAATTGATTGCAACAATTCTTCATTCAGTTTAGTTGTTGAACAACTTCATTCATTCTTAAGAAGTGAAGATTCATTGATGAAATCAAAGTCTTCATCAAGCAGTCAATTCATTACAGACACTGTTTATAGTGTGACATTATCAAGTACATTCTCATTGAAGTTGATGTATGCAGTAACATCTGATTCATTAATATGCACATTGTAATTGAACTCATGATTTAACTATTGACAGTAGCAATAGATGAGTTCAATCAAGACGTGTCATCAAATGCATCAAAATTCTTGTCATCATTCAAACAAGCAGTCAATATCACACAAAGAATCATCAGATGAAGAACTCTTTGAAACAAAACTACATCATTTTTAATGTTATCTCATCATTAACAATCATCTTCGCTCGTTACTGTCACTTATTTGATTGATGAGTTCATTTCTACATTTGTTGATCAGTTAATTTCTTCGTTTAAGTTTGAATCTTTAGTCTTCAATACTTGAATTTTCTCAGTCTTCATTGTATATCAGATAATAATGATTATAAAATCTAAGCAATCTCGCACTTATGATAAGCTCAAAAGAAACAACGATGAGTTTAAGCGTAATTGACATGCTATCAGAGAGTTTCAAATGAAGATGAAGAAGATAAATGCATAGTTATATATCTTTCAAATTGCTCATCAAGTCATGACAAGAGCAAAATAGATGATGACAACAAGATAAAGTTTGTAAACTTTGAAGATTGCTTTGACTTAAAATATATAGCACTTTAGCAATCATTACTCTTATCTCATAAGAGATTTAAATGATTGCATCTTGAGCGACAATAGTTAAATCATGAGAATAGCGATGATATTTATTCAAGTGATTGATTTTATTTTCTTTGTGATTTAGTTAAATATAATTTACATATTTTAACTATTGAGTTTAAATTGAAGTCAATAACTTCTGAACAAACGTGATTCATTGACTTTGTGATTAACATTTTTCGATTTATCTCATTACTGACATTTCATGCACAGATAAACAGTTGAGCATAAAAAATCATTACAATTCATCATTGCTTCATACAAGTTATATAAAAACACTAATCGAAGATTTACAGATAATGCAACGCATATGTTCTTTATGTGAAATAAAGATAAACAACATCAGCGAGCTTGAACATCATCTTCATCACTGTCATGTTCGCTTGCATGATTGATCATGAAAGATTTTCTAACGAAAATTATTATTATCATCAAAATTGTCATCATGCAATTCAATGCAACTCATTTGACGTGATCATAAAACTGCAGAATGAGATTCAAACTTGAATGATTCTCATAATGAGAATGTTCAGATGAACATTGAAGATGAAAATCAAGAATATATGTTAATAAATGATTTTGTAAAAGAGTACATGAACATTGAAGTGAATAGCGTTGATTTGAATCAAAATATGAAACATATATCATCAAGAATTGAGATGATACAACTTCAGACTGAACTTCTCTTCACATCATCAGCGTTGCAAGTTGAAATCTTCATCAAGACAATTGATCATGATGTTGAAACAACAGTCGACGTGTTAAAGAAAGTATCAGAGTCGTTGAGTTTGAATTCTCAAATGATTAAGAACATAAACAACAATTAATATTATTCATTTCAATGCAAAGCAGATTACATATTCACTCATTAACTTCATCAAATGAAAATTATCAAAGACAGTGTTAATTGATTTTTTCAAGACTTGCGCTTGCAAGTCTTACATCAACATATCAGCTTTTATGATGCAAATAAGTAATTAACACTTTTACATCAGATTTTGTATGATGTTGAAAATGATGAGTAACATTCTCAAACATTTACAGTTGAATTTAGTTATGAAGAAGTTCAAGAAGAGCAGCATTGCATTTTGTATTGCAACATCATTGAAACACTTCGATTCTTGTTAAGTCACTCATCATTTCAAGATGATCTGATTTACACACTTATTCAACATTATAATGTTAACAACTCTTGAGTTTATGACAAGATGCATATTGCTGATTGATGATGAGAAACGCAGAAGAAGCTTTCTGATGATGTTATCATGATATCACTGTTAATTTTCATCAATAAGACAGTCTTGACTGAGCATTGAAGCAATTTATCTGCATAATTTATATATTTAATGATAGAGAATTTAAATCGATGCACAAGACATGCTCAAAAACGATCGAGATTAATTCTTCTGAGATTTCTTCTCATAGTTAACAACGATAATGATGATATCAAGTCAAAGATTTGACACATGATGTTATCAATCATACTCAAGCGTACATTAAACATGTATCATTATGCATTAATACATGATCTCACATGTAACAGTCGTTGAAGCTATATTCAGAAACGACATTTCTGTTCTTTGCATGAACAATAAAATAAGACAATGTTATTTGATAATCATCAAGTTCATGATGAACTACAAGAAACAAGTATTAATCACAGATATCAAGATGAATCAACAATGTTCTATTTATCAAGTATCATCTCATGAGCGCGAAAATTTAAACAAAACATGATCAATTTAAACGCATGCATTCATCAGAAATTAACAAAGATAACAAAGAAAGAACAATATGATTGAGAATGATTCTGCTTGAATACATTCAGTGAAAAACTTTGCATGATCATATATATTTGTCAATATTCACAAGACAATAATAATAAACATGCTACATTAACTACTTAAGAAAATCATCTTGTATCTGATGTTATGACTCAGTCAGATCATTAACAAAAGTGTTTGTACAAGTCAAAGAAGAAAAGAAATCAAATTAGCTTTAAATGATGCATCAGAAACAGCTTAGCTGAATTAAAGATTTCACGTCATTTTGTCATTTAAAGACATGAAGAGATTTGTTAAGTATAATACAATTAAGCAATGAACTGATGCAGATTGAAAGTTGATTGTATATTAATTTTTATCAATCATCACATTGCTTCTAATCATCAGAGCATTTGCAGCAATTCACTTCACTTAAGCAGTGATAAACTTCGTGATACTTACTCAGTATTATTTACATGATGAAGAAACTTTTTGATATTTTGAACATACATTTTTTCAATTAAACAAGCTAAAGAATGTTTTTTATCATTTGCAATCTAAGCATTCAGATACAAATGTCAATCATTTCAACATTTCAAAACTACATGCAATGACACATTATGCAAGTCAGATTCAAAGATACAATAATGTTGATAATTTTAATACAAAGCACAGTGAGATTGCATACAAGCATTTAATAAAGATCTTTTTCGATTGCATCAACAAATAAGAAATGTTTCAAAGACAGTTATTGCATCACAATACTCAACATTTGAATTTTCTCATGATGAAAAATATTCTTCTTTACAGAGATACAAGACAGAGTAAGATCAACAAGCATGCATTGATTGCTATGATAATACAATTTAGTTATATCTTTAATCTTTGTAAAATTCAAGATGCACTCATTTGCAAACAATGCAATCAAATACAAGAGACAGAACTTAATTCAACATCGACAGTTGATAAAGTGAACAAAATTTTAGAATTTAGCTAAAGTGACATTTATCGCTTAAAGCGAAATAAAATTCGAATTTAAGCTAATCTTGTTAAACTGCGATCTGCTTTTGTTGACAAAATCTATGTTTATTTATATGTCTTTGAACTGTATCTTGCTTTTGTTGATAAAATCTGCGTTTGTTCATATGTGCTAAGCTGAATTTCGCTTTCATGCATATGTTGCATATGTCAACAATCGCTCATCTACTCGCTCATTTACTCATCATTCTACATGCTCGCTCATCTACTCATCATTCTACATGCTCATCACTTTACATGCTCATCATTCTACTCGCTCATCTACTCGCTCATTTATCTACTCAATAATCTTCACTTCGAGCTTTATAGAGTTGACGCTAAATAGTTCAAAGTTTTCATCTTCTTTCTTTCTTCGTAGTTTCTACTTTCTAGAACAACAACAATCAAAATATTAACATGTTCAGCTATCAACTCAACTATCAACTCAGCTACAGCTCAGCTATCAACTCAGCTATTTACTCGTTCGTCTACTAATCAGTCTACTCGCTTCAAAACATGCTTCAAAATACGCGTTGATCAAACGCATAACACAAGTCAAACAATGCTTCAAACAATGCTTTCTACTGATCTTTCAATCAAGTCATTTAGTGAGCTTTCGACTGAGTCATTTACTGAGCTATCGACTGAGCTTTCGATTGATCTTTCTAGTGAGCTTTTTACTGATCTTTCGATCGAGCTTTCTATTGATCTTTCTACTAGTGAGTTTTCTACTGAGCTTTCTATCAAACGCTCTATCAAACATTCTACATGCTTCAAAATACGCGTCGATCGAGCGCATAACACAAGTCAAACAGTGCTTCAAACAATGCTTTCTACATGATTCTTTACATGACTCTCTACATAACTCTCTACATGACTTCTCATCAAGCTTCAAATTGCTTCGCAATCAAGAATCAAATTTGTTCTTTATTGAGCATCAAACATGACTTTATCATACATTCTACATGACTTTCTATTGAACATTCTAAATGACTTTCTATCGAACATTTTACATGACTTTCTATTAAACATTCTACATGACTCTCTATTGAACATTCTACATGACTCTCTACCTCATTAGTTTACTCATTAACTTTCTCATTAACTTTCTCATTGACTTTCTCAGCGCATATATTAAACTGTGTAAATAGCTATTATTTAGATAGTCAAATTAATTATTAATTATTCAACGTTGCAACTATCAATGCTAAAAATGTCAGAATAGTCATGTTTGTTGAATTAAATGATAAAGACGCATACTGCGCTCATAGAAGTTCTAGAGATGTTGACATTTTTATGAATATTGATGCTTTTATGAATATGTCTCAGCTAAAAGTGACGCAAATCTAAGACATGAGATTAAACGAATATTCGAGATATTAATCGCTAAAAGCGCTAAAATCTGTCACTGTCACTCTTTACAAATTGCGAATGAAAGTTATGATGTTATGCATTAATTTTAGTTAAGATTCTGAACATAAAAAAGCTTCTTGACGTGTTAACAGTCTTCATGCACAAGTGTTGTAACATAGTCGACAAGAAAGTCATATTAGATAAAGAGTTAAATAAAAAGAAAAAAAACTCAATTTGAATGAAATTATACTACGTAAGCATTCATGAATCACTTCAATGCTGAAAACAAGACGAAAAAAACATCAATAACTTAAAGAATCTTGTCAATGATAAAGTATACTGCTCATTAAACTGACAGAAAAAGAAAAAAGTTTGAAGATGTGATTATGTTTTGATTGAGAAGAGATCAAAAGAAGCAACTAAAGTCTCAACTCTGCTAAATAATCAACTGTCTGATCAGTTACAACTTATTCTTTTCATTATAAATTTGTTGCATGAAAACAACAAGAATAATGAGTTATGATACAATGATGCTTTCGTCGAACTACTTAAATCTTGCAATGAGAAAACTTAACATGCTGTGCATGAAATGATTGAGATAAAGCATTGATTTAAAGATAATATCAAAAATTCTCGTTTTTTCAAAGTTAATCAATTTTTTCATTTGCATACAATTCTGAAAAGTATGCATGTTGTATCAGCAAACAATATTTCTAGCGAGTCAAACAAAAATAAGTTCTTCTACATTAACAACTTCAGCAACTGAGATTCATATAATTTGATATACAAGAAGAATTTCTTGCATAAAGAAAAAAAAGTAGCAGAATACTACTTCAAATGTGAAAGCTGAAGATATTTGAAACTGACTCAATCTTATTGCAAACAAAAATCAAACAATGTATATGTATTATATTTATGTTTCAAAGCATATATAGAATCATTGAAGTCAACGATGTTACATGACTAAGTAACTAAGAAATATAATCATTTCTTAACTTTGCTCAATCAAATTTTTCTTGATGAACAGAAGTCTCAACTATGAATTGATGAGAATTAAAGTCAAAGTTTAATCTTATAAGAACTTTGTTCTTATGAAATATACATAGCAAACAAAGCTTTACTCATTGCAAGAGTATCATCAGCTACAAATTTAATATCATGAAGTCAGTTAATTAAAGTCAATTGTATTAATGAATTGATTTGAAAGAAAATTGACTTAATGATCGTGAGCGATTGTATTATAAAAGAGTGTGAGTGACTCAGTAGTAAACTCTAGATAATTGATATATATTTCATAAATTTAGTTGAGAACTTAAGCAGTAAGTAAATCACTGAAAGTTGACATCAGTTATCACATTAACAAGATGCAATAAGTATGACATCAATCAAATTTTGAAGTTATGAATCACTAATGTTAAAGTTTTTTGTGATAAGTGCAATCATTAATCATAAACATGAAAATATTCAACAAACATCAAGTCTTCTCTTTAGTATAATGAATGCATTGTTGAAGATGTCATGTAAAAAGTATATACACTACAAATGATCAATAAACAAAGTGAAAGAAGAATTCAGCATTGATGAGTCTGAATACACGTAATTGAAGATGCAAATACAAAATCAGATGAGATTTCTTCATCTTATAGAATGAAAGCTAAATATAAATAAGTTAAAAGAGATCATCAGATCAACATTTGAAGTCATATATCATAAGTTTCATATTATATTCAACGATGTTGCAAGATCAAGAAGTGATTCTATGTTAATGATCATGACATAACAATTAAATTACAATGTAAGAAAATGATTCAAAGTCAGAAAGATATGATGAAATAATCTCAAGTACAATTCTTTATCATCTTCTTAACTGAAAACATACTCACATCTTTTGAGTTATGTCGTCTGCAATAAATGAGATCTCAAGAGATCTCAATCAGTATCAGTCAGATCAGTCAAAATTTTCATAATATAAATCAGTTACAATCTCAATTATAGCACATGTTGCAGATCATAAAATGTTCTTAAACATGAATCAGTGAAGAACTTGATTTGCATTGATGACATGAAATATGACAAATTTATAAAGCTGATTAAGAATAAGCTGAATTACGACTGTGTCACAGATATGATGATATATGATTGAGCTGAATTCGTAAGAATATATATCAGCAACGAGCGTAAATGAAAAACAGCATTGAAAGAAATGCATGCAGAAGAGTCTATTCACTTTCTTTTTACAATTCAGTTTGCTGCAAACAATGATTGTAGATTTCAGATCTCTTGTGATACTCAATTCAAATAGTTAATCACTGAAGAAATTATGTAGAATGCTCATAGAGAACATGTTCATGTTTAAGACTCTCAGTATAAAATGACATAGCAAGATCATGTCATAATTAAGAAATCTTAAAAATCAATGACAAGACTTATAGTTCATTCAACATCAACAAAGATTCAATGAACTTTTATTAAGATTAAATAAACTATTCTTAATGTTCAAAATAAGATAAATTTCTCTCTTATCATGAGAAAAAATCATTTGCAATCTGACATTCTTTTTTATTCTTCTTTTTAATCATTTGTTGCATAGATTTTCTTGATGATCATACATTGTTAAATCACATCAAATGACTTTCATCTTGAATGCAACATGAGAATACATCAATCTTTATAATAATGAGTTTATCAAGATATTAAGTGACATTACACTCAGTATTTACTTTTAGGTGTTTGAACGTCCAAATCCGGGAGCCTTTGAAGCCGCTTTACGCTGCCAGAACACCGCGGGCAAAAGACTCGTACCGGCAAAACTATTGAGCCGAACTCGATTGAGGAACAAGGATCTGCTAGTCTCAGGTGCCCTCTGCCCTCGCAGGGATTGCGCTCCCTCGTGGATTGCACTCCATTTCTGGCTTACAACCACA
>JAABUH010001759.1_pt1 | contig 22651 bp, 20 predicted proteins | sample 5559121 | NCBI WGS metagenome assembly JAABUH01 (sample SAMN10711871, study PRJNA513364) | rock metagenome | isolation source: Antarctica rocks | place: Antarctica: Victoria Land, Battleship Promontory nord | collected 2015-12-28
CATCAGCTGGCTCAGCAGGAGCAGGAGGCTCAGCAGGAGCAGGAGGCTCAGCAGGAGCAGGAGGCTCAGGGGGGCCAGAAGCAGCGGTGTCAACAGGGTTAGAAGCCTGCAAAGAAGCATGCGTGTTGATTCATTGGCTGAAGATGAGCCTGCACAACTTGGCAGACTTACACCAACATCTACAGCAGCATGCTGGGAGCATATAAAACAAGCAATTGACGTTTTGACATGCTGATATGCTGTCTCTGCACACAAACTTCGTGAAAGCCCGATCATGGCAACAAACAAGCCATAGTCAGTCCATGGTCACGTCAGCATTTGTCGTACAGCACAGGTTTGGGGTTGAGTCATCTGAATGGTCGTATCATTTTTAAATATATCACAAGAATAGTCATTGTCACGGTTGGCGGTATCTGTACTTGAGTTAAGTGCTCAGCATTGTCAAAATTGCACCCCCAGCAGCTTTTAAAGTCGCTGAGCAAGAGTCTTTGTTCACAGTTTGCTCTGTTGTGATGACGTAGGGCAGCGATAGCAAGGAAAGCATGAGGGCTGGCAGCGATGTGCTTGCTGTCTCTGCCCTACACCATCACAAAATGCTTATTGGAAGTTAATTATTCTTGCTCGGCATCTGCACCTGAAGGAAGGGGCATTGAAGGGCTATATTGACAACTGAACAGAGCAAAGCTTGCACTGCCACTGAAACAACACCTTATGGATATCAGGCGTGTCCCTTTCAGGAGCAAAGCACCATCCTCCATGATCGTCAGCCTGCGAGACCAGGATGACCAGCGAAGTGTTGAATGCATACCTGTTGCAGGTCACCTCCAGCAGCCCCCGATCTAGCCGCAGCAGCTGCCCTCCTGTCAGCTCTCCTCGCCGCTTGCTCTGAATTGGCACAGTTTTGTCAGTGAGAAAGAAAGAAAGGAAGGTGTATTTGTGACTCTGCCTCATGCATGCAGACCGATACAGCAAACAATGCCTGTCTAACATACACCATCAAACGATGGCTAGCCCAGTTTGGGACCAGAGTCAGATATACAAAACATGCAGCAAAAGCATAGATGCACATCAGGTCAGTACAGACAAGCATGAACAAGCTTGTAAGGATCCTGCTCGATCATCTGGAGATCCAGGTTGCGATCTAAGACACGCACAGTACCTTGTTGACTTCTTGTCCAGTGACTGTATTGAGGCTGGCATTTTGACGGGCGTCAACTGGCAGAGATTTCGGTGCAGCATCAACAGCCCCTTTGAGCCGGGGCTCTAGGCTGGCTGCGTCACCGGCAGCGTGAGTGACGACAGTGGCCTTCTCGCCGTCTAACGCCACGTTAGAATCGTGGTTGACAGGGCTGCGACTCGACGGACTAGACCATGTAGGAGTAGACAACACCGGAGAAGGCGACGGTGGTGTCTGATGTGGTCACACAGTCATGCTGATCGTGCAAGCTGTTTGTGTGGAATGAGAGAAGATGTCCACCTGACTGTTGTCTACCCCTTCAGATGTAGTCCTCTCTGCAGCAGCACCTGCTGCATGGGCAGCTGCAGCTTTATCCTTGCGCGCCTGACTTCGCTTTTGCTTCCTCTGCAGCACCAGGTCGAAACTCTCAAAAGTTATGACAGCTTCAGGAACAGTAATCTACAGGCTTGTCAATAAGTGTGAACAGACCCTGTACCCAGACCAGATCGTCCTTTGTGATGGAGCACTTGCACTGCATGTCAAATTGTGAGCGGCCACTCTACCTTGGGTATTAGTAGAGGTCACATCTGCACGCTCATCATCTTAAACTGCAATTCGTTCAATGCATCGTCATGTCAGTTCTGCTGTACTCTGGACAAACATAGGCTGTTGTGAAACAACACACTAGCCCTTTGGCTGTTTTTCAGATGAACTGCTTGCAACGCATTTGTGGCATATCCTCGCGCGATCATGTGCCAAATGTTGTCGTACTGAATAGGTGCAACACCCTATCTGTGGAGTCTCAGCTGCAAGGCAAAAGACCCAGGTGGCTAGGTCATGTTTTCAGGATGCCTTATGACAGATTGCCTAAGAAGCTTTTGTTTGGTGAAGTTAAGGGGTTTCGCCTACCCGGCCGCCCTAGGTCTAGTTTCAATGATGTTGCACTACGTGATTGTCAAAACTGTTATATTGGTAGCCCTTTCAGGGATGCGCAAGACAGGCTGCTCTGGAGAGACAAGACTTGTCCTGCACGTACCTAGCTCATCATGAGCTGGAAAGCGTTTAACTACTATTATTGTCAATATCCTGTTGGAAACAAAGCACGTAGGAGTCAAAGATGAGTTGCAGTGAGATGAAGAAGATTGACAAGAGCATCACATGGCGTAGCACATCTGAATTGTCATGTCATTACTCAAACTGGATATCAAAGGAACACACTCACCTTTTTAGCCTTGTGCTGAGTGTGGTCAGGGAGGCACTCCACAGTGCTGCTTTCCCTTGGGGCAATGGGCACAGAAGAACCAGCCTCATCAACGGTAGAACAGGCCACAATGATGATGAAGACCACTGTTTGGTGGCAGCAGGTGTGCAGGTACACCGCGGTCTGCAAACATACCAAACATATCAGGCATACTGCTAAGCTGCTTGCACCGGAATGCCCACTCAAACACAATTGCCTCACAAGACACACAGACACCGTGTGCAAAAACATTTTTAGTGCAAATGGACAGCTGGTGGCAGACTACACGTGCAGCATTTACAGAATGACATCAAGACAGGCCTTTGCACGATAGCCGCGTAAGGTATGCTGGCATCAAGCAAGAAGTAAGCTTTGTCACAGCACCATAAGGTCTCGCATGGCCCTCTGCCACAGCATCTGCATCTTTGTCTTGTGGACACACGCATTGCAGTAAGCATACATACAATGCAGAAAGCATGCACCACAAGTTTGAACAAGACATGACACACAGGATGGCATCCACAATGATTGTACAGCGAGGCTCTCACCCTGATGTAAACCACCAATGCGCAAATGTAGATCGCTATGGATAACTGCCAGAAGTCCAGCAATTGGCTCCCATACGCCCATCCACTCCAAGGATTGGGAGTGAAATTGAAGAGCGCAATTGCCCTTCTGCATAGTGATGCTCCCAGTGCCTGCAATGCACAACGACATACATCATTGCTGGTACTCTGAGTGCCAATACAGCGAGCTACTCAGGTTTGTACAAACCTGGCCCTGGGGGAAGGCACGCTCTTGATGAAAAAGTGAATGAACAACGTAGGTTTTAAGGTGGCCAATGCAGCACGGCATGTTTTGTTCCGCAAAGACTTGCAGCATCAAGGTAGCTTGGAGACACTGTGGTGTTGACAGAGGACTGATCTTGCTCCTACAGAGCTATGCTTCTGGTAGTATTACTACCCGGTGCTGACATGAACAGGTTTATGGAGCAGTGATGCAGCATGGCTAGGTGCAAAATACTTAAAACTGCGCAAATACACCAATGCATACAGTGAAATTGAGTACTGATGTCGAGAGCACCGGTCCAGGCAAACATTTGCTAAACAAAGACAAGATGAAGCAGAGGCACAAGGGCTATATTCACGGCAACAGGGTCCCGCCAGTACTGCGACTGTCAGCACATCACCGCTGTGACAAAAGTCATGTCAAATACTTCAGATGGCAGGCAACAAGCTGTGATGCAAAGGCAGAGACAGTTGGTGAGCTTATCACACCTGCATACGCAGCAACAGACAGACATCTTAGGATTATGAAGCTGAGCTGACCTTGATGCACAGCAGCTTGTACAAGGAAGCCTGTATTACATAGACAACGTATGCCACGAGTAACACCAGCCACAGTGTGTCGCGGAGCGTGATGGAGGTGTCAAGAAAGTCCTCAGGAGGACGTCCAGGCTCATCAGGCCTGGTTATCTCATAACTCTCAACACTGCCATCGTACTCTTGACTACTTGCAGGTACAATGCTGCTGGTGGATGCTCTGACGTCGCAGGCACTGCAGACGAGACAGACGTCGTTTCACTGAGTGCGTCATTCTTTGTGCTTAAGGTCGTTGTGAGGTGGAGCAAGCTGCAAAGGGGTCATGGAAGCTCGAGGGGCGCCTAGACTGACATACTCACGCGCAGCTGTCTGCAAAAGCGCACAACATACCTTGCAGCTACCACAGGTGTCAAAACGCTGATTTGTGGAGATGATGTAGAGGTCACTGCCCCGAAGCTCAAAATAAACAGAGCGTACACCGCAAAGGTGCTTCGCCTCTTCATATCTACGCTGTCTTTGTCTCGTGAAGCACCACAAGTCACGCAACAGGAACGCTTTCCTGGTCAGTGCCAGAAACAGGATTGCTAATTGACTGCAGATTCCTCGTTATGCCAAAAATACACCGGTTTGATGCGCAATCATGTACGGTAGTGTTGCGGCCGGAAGTTGTATAAGTCATACCAGGGCGGTTGTTACAGCCTGCGGTGCGCGCACCACCGTGCACCTTGAAGACACCGCTTTGCGACTTTCTGTTGAGTGCTTCTTCCCATAATACACCCTTTACTTGTCAGAGGAGCAAACCCAGGTTCCCAAGTTTATACGGCATGTCCACAACTTGTAGCCGTGGGAATGCAGTGAACAGCAAAAAGCCTTGATGGCACAAGCAAAAGAGCCAGGTCCCAACCCCACCAGGAGATGTCACTTGGAAAGACAATACAACTCTGGCAACACACAGAGGCTGTCAATCCTGCATTTGTCTGACACTATGACTATGTGCTCATTCCAGCACTGGTGGTAGAGCAGTAATTTCACTGTACTAGCTTGGCTTGTATGAGAGATGGTCATGCCTGATGGTGATATTGAGTTACAGCCAAAGCTGTCCCCTGAACAACAATAACAAGCTCGCTTGTAAGGCTGCTGTGACTTCAGTGTAGACTGTGAGAGGCTCATAGATGTGTGTTGGCTGTTTGAGCCTTCATCAAGAGCTGACTGATCCTGATTGTGTTGTTGGGTAGCAGTATGTCTTTGTGCACATTCCTGTGCCTATATAGATATATCTTTGATAGTGAGATACAAGTCAATCATAAGCTGACTCTCCAAAAGTGGTGACAGGTGCTTGGTGATCCTTGCTGAAGCAATTGGCGCATCAAGTGTATCTTTGGAGTGGTGACAAAAGATGTAAACCTGTACACAGTGTGCGTCTCTTTCAGCAATTGACCACATCGGTATCGTGATCTAGACACCACTTGGTCTGCATGCCTGCGAATGTTAACTTGTACTTTTTTATACATATTGCGTGCGAGTTGTGATGACAGTGGGATGGTTGTGACAGTATACGGATGTGATAGTAGTGTACATGCGTAAAAGTAGTGACAGCTGACCCTAGATTCACAAACTCGTGAAGCAAACTCAGTTGCATTTACAACTGCAAGAACTGGTCTTGCTGCCAATCTTCACTGTGGAGCAGATCTCTGCAGCAAGGTTGTGACACGACAGTCCGGCTCAAAGATCTGGCTCTTTGTACTGCATCCTGGACTGCACTCAAAGCCCACTGCCATGCACCATGTTCTGTTGTGCATTGTATTTGACTACAACTGTATTGCAGACCAGCGCTGACATAGTAAACCTCATGCAATGCATCACATTCCCCCTATAGGCTATAAACGGCTGCTCAAAAGCTGCCGCATTGAGCTTGGCGGCTCAATGAGCAGCCAAATTGAAGGTTGTCACACTGCTTCTCACTGCCTGGCGCAATGCAACACCATGCTGTGGCTGATTCAAGTTGCTCACCTTGTTGGTGCAAAGCCAGCACTGCGTACTTTGTGTGGTGACAAGTGCACTTGCGACAACACAGGCCAAAATTGTGTTGGTTTAGCAGTTGTAAGCAAGACTTCCATGGGGATGATCAAGTACTATGCTCAGCAGGGTCACAAACAGACGCAGACAACTGTCCAATACTGCAAGGATCCAAATGTTCATGAAATGCAATGCCAGGCCCTGTTGGAGGTGCAGATTGCGCATTGTTACAAACTGTATTGGATAGTTTCAAACCAAGGCAAAGCAACACAGCCTAGAGCCTCTGCATCCAGATCAAAGCTTGTACACAGTTGCAAAGTACAAGACATGTCAAAAAGATTGATGCAGACGCTCTGAAGTGTGTGTAAAAAACCCCATGTGGGACCTGAGGATCCGTATTGACCTGATAGAGGCCGTGGACACAACCAGTGCTGCCTATATATATTTATCCGTATCTACCAGAATGGTAATGGACACAGCAAGAGAGAGCTGACTGCTAAAGGAGTCATGCTCTGGCAAAACCAAGCTAGTCTAAACATGCCAGGCAACGCAGTCTGCTGCAAGTCAGCAGTGGCTGGAAGAAAATTACTAAAAAGGTAGAGAGTTTGTCATTGAGAAGCAAAAAGCATCGCCTGAAACAGGCTAGGCAAAATCAGCGCAGACAGTGTTCAAATGCTGGCAGAATCACTCAAGTTTCCACTCCGCTCAAAAAAGCTGCAGGTTTATCTACAAGTACAAAAACTGCATCCAGAGTGTTGCATCTAGGCAATCTAGACCTTGTGGACTGGCAGGGCCTGGTTCTGGTTGGTGGTGTCAAGTTGGGTCTCGCCCTTGCCAAGCGCGCCAGCATTAGCAGGCACAACAGCCCCAGTGGTTACACCGGCGCCATACAAGTCGCCCTTCTGGGATGGTGGAGCCCACATTGACGGCACCCACAATGGCAGTGTTAAGGAGAGCAGAGTTGGCACCGTCACCCAGGACGTCAAACAGTTCAGTGGCGTAGAACATGATGCCGGTGAACTGCTGGAAGAAGGGCTGAGGCACATGCACACTGAACCACTGGGGAGGCAACTCCTGTGGCTCGGGCGTACACCACAGTGGCAGCAGGGCTGATGCATACTTAGCAGGCCCTTTAGCCCCAGAACCAGGCTTTTTGCTTGACCCCTACCTTTGGTCTGACCCCTCAACAGCCCCCAGAACCAGGCAGCTGTTGAGGGGTCAGACCGAAGGTAGGGGTCAAGCAAAAAGGCTGACTTCTGCTACTGCTCATCTGTTGAGCACCATAATCTACTCTGATTGGTCCCTGGCTTGGAAGTACTGGTGCTATGCATACCCACACTGCAGCCCCAACTGTACACCTGACGTCGCCATCGGATTTCCACTTGATTTGCACCACTGCACTGTGAACATGCTATGTTTGTGTGCAGGCGGTGCCATGGCCTCAACATCAACCAATTCTGCAGCCGCTTCATTCTTCCCTATGGTCAACTGGGGAGATGACGAGACCACAGGGTTGCGCCAGTTTGATGACTGGTGTGCTGCGGCTCTGGCAAAGGCTCAAATGTGATGCTGAGGGCCAGAGCCACAGCACATTAGTCATTGAACTGGCCCAGCCCTATGGTTTTGGCATCTCCCAGTTGCCCATTAGGAGAATGTAGCACAGGCAGAAGTCATGCATGTTGAGGCCATGGCACCATGTGCATGCTGCTGTGGCTGCATGGATGAACAGAACCTCGCAGTCAGCTCCCTGCTCATGCCAGCACTCACCCAACAAACTCTCTGAGCTTGAGTTCGTCTTATTGGCAGACAGCGCCTGCATAGACAAGACCCAGGTTTAGGGTGAACAAGTGCAGCTCACATGCCTATACACATTGTCATAACATCTCATCATCATGACTATCATCATGCCACTGTGTAAAACAATCTGCAGGCTCATCAGTCAGTCAGACTGACAGATGCACAGGCCCCGTACTCATAACAGGAGGTCATTTGTAACACAGCACTTCAATGCATGTTACATTGTGGACAGCAGCTCTACCTTGGCTTTCAGCAGAACCAGGACATCTGCATCTGCTTGCTAAGCACGTCAAGTACAACACATAAAGGAGCCAGTCAATGATGACTTGCATTGAGATCAGGAAGATGTTTGAGAGCATCATACAGCTTAGCATTCTATTAAACGTCACACCATCACCCAGACTGGACATACGACCGATGCCCACCTTACTGGCCTTGTTTGTAGCTGTGTCAAGGGGTTGCCCTGCAGCGCTGCTCTTCCTTGAGGCACTGGGTCCAGACAGACCAGCATCAACAGAGCAGTGGAGCAGCAGGCCACAATAGCGATGAACACCACCGACTCATGGCAGCATGGATGCTGAATGCAGGTCCAATATCGGCTGCAGGCACAATGACACCATTCAAGGCACGCTGTTAAGATGCTTGCAGAGGAGTTTCAACATTTGCCTCACAGAAAGCACACATGCCATTTGCAAAAGCAATGTTCTTGCAGACAGACTATCTGGATGACAGATTGCACGTCCAGCACGAGTGCATTGACATCAAGCTAGGCCTTTGCATGACAGCCGCACGTAAGGTATGCTGGCACCAGGCAAAGACTAAGCTCCATAGTATCTTTATCAGGTCTGCATGACTCTCTGCCACATCATCTGTACCATGTGTCTTGTGGGAACAAGCAATGCGCAGCATGCATACAATGTGAAAAAGCCACAAAAGCCGCTGAAAGCAGGCACCACAAAGTTTGGGGACGGACGTGACACAAGGGATGGCGTCCACTACACAACAGAGGCATCTCAGGGTGATGATGTGGTGCTGACCTTGATGGAAAGCAGCTTTAACAGGGCAGCCTTTAATGCCACGAGTAATACCAACTGCGCCGTGTCGCTGAGCGTGATGGAGTCCTCAAGGAAGTTTTCGGGAGGATGCCCAGGCTCATTAGGCCTGCATCACCGGAGCATCCAGGCAGCAGCACAGTGTGTGCAAGTGGTCAAGATCATAACGTTTATTGGTGAACTGTGAGAGGTTCCACTGTGAGATCTGCACTTCTGCTTATTGCACAAAGTGACCACCTGTGAGAAATGCAGATCTCACAGTGCACCAAATGAGCGTTTTGATCTTGTCCACTCGCAGACACTGTGCCGCTGATGGGTGCTCCGATGTCGCAAGTACTGCACACGAGACAGCTATTGATTCATTGAGAGCCTTATGCTATGTGCTCAAGGCCCTTCAGAGGTGGAGCAAGCTGGGCAGGGGTCGGCATGCTACCGCGCAGCTGTTTGTCGGAGCGTACAACATACCTTGCAGCTGCCACAGGAGATATACTGGGGGGCCAATCAGCAATGGGAATACAGTCTTGCCACGCACATTCACTGATGCACAGCGTGAAAGACGCATTTTGCCAACTGCAGCAAATACCACAACACAAAACGAACCAGCTGCACAATTGCTGTGCCTCTGGGGATGGCCCATTGCAGCATGCATCATACTGCAACCTCTGTCTCCTGAAGGGCATGACACTGTCACTCAGCACAGCTCACACAGCCAAGCTCATTGTTATTGGCTTTGCATTGGTTCCTGCAATGCTGCACATGCACAAAACATGAAGCGCAGGCAACTTCTGACTGTAGAGCAGTATCTGAGAGTGTCTGTATTTATTTGCTTACTGCGCAGCGTACTGTGATGCCTGGATCACAATGCCAACAAATCTGATCACTCTGGAACCATTCCATTTGACTGATGTGTCTAAGATTCACTGCAAGGCTGGCTTGCTTATGGTACATGTGCAGCGCACTATCAGTCACAGTAAACGGCTACCGCGCATGTCTCAGAGTTTGTTTCAGCAAGCTGTCTGGACAGATCTGTAACAGTATGGACAGATCAATTATGTTTTGAAATGCAGGCTGCCCTGTGACTGAAGTGAAAATATCTGTACAAAAACAATAGCATATCATGGTAACATACAACAGCAAGGTTCAACTGTAATCACTCAAAAAACGACTCCACCAGTGTGCAGATCCTGAAGGTCAAGGGTGTCCAGTCTGCTTGCTACAACCCACAGCTTGCATGTACACGTTCATGGCTGTGCACCCGTCACCATGACCTCCAGGATCGGCTCAAGGGCTGAGGCAAATGCGCACTGGACCACTGGGGAGGCAACTCCTGTGCCTCAGGTGTACAACACGTCGTAGTGGCAGTGCCTCCTCAGCAGCCGAACCACCGGCCTGTCAGCATGTCCAGGGTTGTACGGATCGCTCCGCTGAACAGCTCGTAGATCGTGAACATGTATGGTGATGCTGAGGGCCCTTGCCAGAGCGGCAGCACACCACTCATCAAACTGACGCAACCCTGTGGTCTCGCCATCACCCCAGTCGACCATTGGAAGAACAAAGCGGCGGCAAAACTGGTTTGGTGTGAGGCCACGGGACCGCCTGCACACAAACATAGTATGTTCACAGTGCAGTGGTGCAAATCAAGTACAAATCCAAATGCAACGTCAGGTATACAATTGGGGCTGCAGAGTGGGCGTGCATAGGACCAGTACCTCCAAGCCAGAGGACAGTCAAAATAGATTATGGTGCTCAACAGATGAGCAGTAGCAGAAGTCAGTCTTTTTTGCTTGACCCCTACCTTTGATCTGACCCCTCAACAGCCGCCTGGATCTGGGGCCAAAGGGCCTGCTGATTCTGCATCAGCCCTGCTGCCGTGGCTGCACGGATGAACAGGACCTTGCTGTCAGCTCCCTGCTCATGCCGGCACTCACCCAACAGACTCTCCAAGCTTGAGTCCTTCTCATTGGCAAGCAGGGCCTGCATAGACAAGAGCCATGTTGTGGGTGAACAAGTGCAGCTCACATGCTTACGCACATGCACCAGGGGACTGTGATCAGCAGGACAGGACAGGACATCCAAATGGTTGCTGTTGCAGTGACCTGCAGGCTGAGCTCCCTAGCACAAGCCCCCTGCAGAGAGCTGTACTGTACAGGCCCTACAGCATGAAGCAGCAGAGCAGCAGTGAGCCATGTCAGACATCAGTCGGCACGCCAAGCCTTGACAGCTCTGGGTGTCAGTGAATGCAGGGTAGTGAGGCAACAGATGATGCACTGGGCTGAGTAATCCTGGAACCCATGCTCTGCTGCTGCCGCGATTCTATGATGATGGGCATGATTTGGCAACACACCCATACCTCCAAATGCGCTTTGTGCAAATAAAACAATTTGATACGAGTGCTGAGGCAACAGATCACCACACCTATTGAACACACCTTCATTTCATGCTCCACAGCACAGCAATGGTCAGTGTGTCATGACTTTCATTCTTGGTGCAATACTGACATGAAGACTGCACCCATAGTCCTTGCCCCTGATGTAAGATGCATGTAACTTCATCCAGACATATCTGAGCCCAAAACAGTCAGCACAGCATGACACATCTTATCCATAAGACACCATCGCAAGCCATACCACACCATGCAATGCATAGTTGTCATATGGTTTCATCAGGTGCCTGGTCAGATACACCTTGCGCATCACCATCATCAGAGAAGCAGTGACGTCAATGAGAACACACCATAAGCTGGTTGAAGCCCTGGTTGATGTGGCATGTTTGGGCCCGCCTCCTGCCCTCGGCAAAGCCACACCGCCTGATGTCCGCCAACCCCTTGGGCAAAGATGCCAACAACCACTGCTTGAAGGTGGCGTCGGCATGTGCCCCCTCGATGAGCCCAACCATCACAGCTCTGTAGCCACAGTTGCCCTCGCCTGCAGCAACACCTGACGCTGTCAGAGTTCAGACAACAGCATCAAGCACATGCATGCATGTTGGCTGGCCAGTGCAAGCCGCTGCCAAGGCACTCAGGTGTGTCACACAGGCTTAGGGGTGGCCATATATAAGCAGGTGCTGATGCTGTCGACTTTGAAGCAAAGTGGCAACACATTCACAAGAATATACATAATGTCAATGTGGACAAGAATAGAAGTGTGTGTCACAGATCAGACACAAAACCCACTTTAAAGCAAACAACAAGATCAGTGAAGCGAACCTGCGATGTGCCTGCAGCTTCTTATCTGATGCTGCCCGGTCGCCAGCTCTGTCAGATTGTCAAACACCAGCTTCTTTGCTTGCTTTCCCTCAACAGAGTCACTCTCCCTGGGCAAGTAGGGAAAGACCAGATTGTCCATAGGCACCCGGTCCATGACCAGCAGGCGGTCCTGCTCCTTAGGTACTCCCTTGCCTGCAGCCTTAGCATAGGACATGGGCCCAGAGGGTCCCTGTGCAGGCTGTGGAGGCTGTGCACTCAGAGCTGTGGCACCAGAAGAGAGCAAAGCAGTCCTGGAGGCGGAATGCTGGGCAGCAGTCTGGCTCTGGGTCTTCCAGGCAGCGGCAGGAGGCTGCTTCTAGGCTGCAGGCCTTGCAACAGAGTGCGCCTTGCTCCTGGTATGCGCATGGGAAGACTGCACCCCAGCCTTGCTCTGCCTGTGCCTAGCAGGTGGAGCCGCTGAGGTGTGCTGCGCTGCAGCCTTACTGACACCGGAAGCTGAGCTCCTGTTGCTGGTCTGCTGCTGAGAGGGGCTAGGCAGGAGGGCTCCCCTCTTTGCAGCAGGTGCCCTCACCTTGTTGCCACCGCCAGGCTGCTGCCTGGAAAGCAGAGCCTCAGCAGCAAGCGCTCTGCTGCTGCTGGCAGTTGGTGGCTGCTGTGCATGGGAGGAGGCCACAACATCCGGGCTTTCGATGGCAGGTGCCTTCAGCTTGAAGCTCTTGACACCAGGTTTCGATTGCTTCTGTGAGCCCGGCTGGACAGGGTCGTGATGGGCGGCCTTCACATTGCCACTGAGGTTGACAGTGGATCCCCCAACACCAATGGTCTGCAGGCATCAGAGACATGCAAGCTCAGATAAAAGATACGCCTGCAAAAGATGCTGCAACAACACCTGATCTGAAAAGGCCCGTGACTGGCTTGGTTACACATCAGAAAAGATGGCAGAAAGTGGCAGAGACTATGCCAAATAGACACAGCTCAAATGCATCTGCTGCTGACAACAGCAGCTCGTAAGCAGACATCTGGTGCAAGCATTGCCACATGACAGGTCAGCACCCAGCTGATGACCATGGCAATGAAAAGCAGATGTATATCTTGCATTGTGCATCAGCTTAGTGTTCAGGATGTTGCCTACCTGGCCTGCTGAGTTGTCAGTGATGCTACCAGCAGCGGCCAAGTCAGCAGCAGCTTTCCTGACGGCTGCAGCCTTCTCCCTATTTATCCTCTTCTTCTCCTGTATTTGCAAGAAAAACAATCAGGATGTTGCCTACCTGGCCTGGGTGGTCTGCTGAGGTGGCAGTGACGGTACCAGCAGCGGCCAGGTCAGCAGCTTTCCTGCCAGCCCGCTTTGCTGCACTATGTGTTCCTCTTGCCACACGAGATAAAGAAGAAGATTAACAGGGAGAAGGCAGCAGCTGTCGAAATGCTGTTGAATTTCTTCTTGTCCTAGAGTGGCTTGAGGAACAATCAGCGCAGCAAGACAGGCTGGATCCTCATCAGCAGCTGAATGGAGTTTCAGCAGCATAAAAAACACACACTGGCCATGAGGCAGCAGCTGGCAGAGTGGCATCAGTCTACTGGCAAGATTGCTTCACATGTGTTTGACCGGAGAATGAAGGCTTGACAAGGCAGAGACACGTGAACTGGCAGCTCTCTTGTTGCTGATTCATTTGATCCACCTAGTACTCCCTGAACCGAAGGGTTCATGAACGATTGTACACTGGCAACAAGCACAATGAAAGACATGCTGCAGCCTGCTGTCCGCTTCAGAACATAGACTTGAACAGTGACTGCGCATGCAGCTTGCAAACAGCAGATCATGTACCTTCCGTCTCTGTTCCCTGGCAGTCAGGACACATCCTCCAGCAATGTCCCCAGCATCAGCTGGCTCAGCAGGAGCAGGAGGCTCAGCAAGGGCAGGAGGCTCAGCGGGGCCAGAAGCAGCGGTGTCAACAGGGTTAGAAGCCTGCAAAGAAGCATGCGTGTTGATTCATTGGCTGAAGATGAGCCTGCACAACTTGGCAGACTTACACCAACAATGACAGCAGCATGCTGGGAGGCATGTGCATATAAAACAAGCAACTGACGTTTTGACATGCTGATATGCTACAAACTTCGTGAAAGCCCAATCATGGCAACAAACAAGCCATAGTCAGTCCATGGTCACGTCAGCATTTGTCGTACAGCACAGGTTTGGGGTTGAGTCATCTGAATGGTCATATCATTTTTAAATATATCACAAGAATAGTCATTGTCACGGTTGGCGGTATCTGTACCAACTTGAGTCAAGTGCTCAGCATTGTCAAAATTGCACCCCCAGCAGCTTTTAAAGTCGCTGAGCAAGAGTCTTTGTTCACAGTTTGCTCTGTTGTGATGACGTAGGGCAGAGATAGCAAGGAAAGCATGAGGGCTGGCAGCGATGTGCTTGCTGTCTCTGCCCTACACCATCACAAAATGCTTATTGATTGGAAGTTAATTATTCCTTCTCGGCATCTGCACCTGAAGGAGCAAGGCAGAAGGGGCATTGAAGGGCTATATTGACAACTGAACAGAGCAAAGCTTGCACTGCCACTGAAACAACACCTTATGGATATCAGGCGTGTCCTTTTCAGAAGCAAACCACCATCCTCCATGATCGTCAGCCTGCGAGACCAGGATGACCAGCGGGGTCTTGTATGCATACCTGTTGCAGGTCACCTCCAGCAGCCCCCGATCTAGCCGCAGCAGCTGCCCTCCTGATGCACACACCTCAAGCAAACCAGGTGCAGCAGCACAAGCAGTCAAAGTGTTGCCCAGGCATGCTGGCAATCACACAGTCATGCTGATCGTGCAAGCTGTTTGTGTGGAATGAGAGAGGATGTCCACCTGACTGTTGTCTACACCTTCAGATGTAGTCCTCTCTGCAGCAGCACCTGCTGCATGGGCAGCTGCAGCTTTATCCTTGCGCGCCTGACTTCGCTTTTGCTTCCTCTGCAGCACCAGGTCAAAACTCTCAAAAGTCATGACAGCTTCAGGAAAAGTAATCTACGGGCTTGTCAATAAGTGTGAACAGACCCTGTACCCAGACCAAATCGTCCTTTATGATGGAGCACTTGCACTGCATGTCAAATTGTGAGCGGCCACTCTACCTTGGCTATTAGCAGAGCCAGTGCAGTCACATCTGCACGCTCATCATCTTAAACTGCAATTCGTTCAATGCATCGTCATGTCAGTTCTGCTGTACTCTGGACAAACATAGGCTGTTGTGAAACAACACACTAGCCCTTTGGCTGTTTTTCAGATGAACTGCTTGCAACGCATTTGTGGCATATCCTCGCGCGATCATGTGCCAAATGTTGTCGTACTGAATAGGTGCAACACCCTATCTGTGGAGTCTCAGCTGCAAGGCAAAAGACCCAGGTGGCTAGGTCATGTTTTCAGGATGCCTTATGACAGATTGCCTAAGAAGCTTTTGTTTGGTGAAGTTAAGGGGTTTCGCCTACCCGGCCGCCCTAGGTCTAGTTTCAATGATGTTGCACTACGTGATTGTCAAAACTGTTATATTGGTAGCCCTTTCAGGGATGCGCAAGACAGGCTGCTCTGGAGAGACAAGACTTGTCCTGCACGTACCTAGCTCATCATGAGCTGGAAAGCGTTTAACTACTATTATTGTCAATATCCTGTTGGAAACAAAGCACGTAGGAGTCAAAGATGAGTTGCAGTGAGATGAAGAAGATTGACAAGAGCATCACATGGCGTAGCACATCTGAATTGTCATGTCATTACTCAAACTGGATATCAAAGGAACACACTCACCTTTTTAGCCTTGTGCTGAGTGTGGTCAGGGAGGCACTCCACAGTGCTGCTTTCCCTTGGGGCAATGGGCACAGAAGAACCAGCCTCATCAACGGTAGAACAGGCCACAATGATGATGAAGACCACTGTTTGGTGGCAGCAGGTGTGCAGGTACACCGCGGTCTGCAAACATACCAAACATATCAGGCATACTGCTAAGCTGCTTGCACCGGAATGCCCACTCAAACACAATTGCCTCACAAGACACACAGACACCGTGTGCAAAAACATTTTTAGTGCAAATGGACAGCTGGTGGCAGACTACACGTGCAGCATTTACAGAATGACATCAAGACAGGCCTTTGCACGATAGCCGCGTAAGGTATGCTGGCATCAAGCAAGAAGTAAGCTTTGTCACAGCACCATAAGGTCTCGCATGGCCCTCTGCCACAGCATCTGCATCTTTGTCTTGTGGACACACGCATTGCAGTAAGCATACATACAATGCAGAAAGCATGCACCACAAGTTTGAACAAGACATGACACACAGGATGGCATCCACAATGATTGTACAGCGAGGCTCTCACCCTGATGTAAACCACCAATGCGCAAATGTAGATCGCTATGGATAACTGCCAGAAGTCCAGCAATTGGCTCCCATACGCCCATCCACTCCAAGGATTGGGAGTGAAATTGAAGAGCGCAATTGCCCTTCTGCATAGTGATGCTCCCAGTGCCTGCAATGCACAACGACATACATCATTGCTGGTACTCTGAGTGCCAATACAGCGAGCTACTCAGGTTTGTACAAACCTGGCCCTGGGGGAAGGCACGCTCTTGATGAAAAAGTGAATGAACAACGTAGGTTTTAAGGTGGCCAATGCAGCACGGCATGTTTTGTTCCGCAAAGACTTGCAGCATCAAGGTAGCTTGGAGACACTGTGGTGTTGACAGAGGACTGATCTTGCTCCTACAGAGCTATGCTTCTGGTAGTATTACTACCCGGTGCTGACATGAACAGGTTTATGGAGCAGTGATGCAGCATGGCTAGGTGCAAAATACTTAAAACTGCGCAAATACACCAATGCATACAGTGAAATTGAGTACTGATGTCGAGAGCACCGGTCCAGGCAAACATTTGCTAAACAAAGACAAGATGAAGCAGAGGCACAAGGGCTATATTCACGGCAACAGGGTCCCGCCAGTACTGCGACTGTCAGCACATCACCGCTGTGACAAAAGTCATGTCAAATACTTCAGATGGCAGGCAACAAGCTGTGATGCAAAGGCAGAGACAGTTGGTGAGCTTATCACACCTGCATACGCAGCAACAGACAGACATCTTAGGATTATGAAGCTGAGCTGACCTTGATGCACAGCAGCTTGTACAAGGAAGCCTGTATTACATAGACAACGTATGCCACGAGTAACACCAGCCACAGTGTGTCGCGGAGCGTGATGGAGGTGTCAAGAAAGTCCTCAGGAGGACGTCCAGGCTCATCAGGCCTGGTTATCTCATAACTCTCAACACTGCCATCGTACTCTTGACTACTTGCAGGTACAATGCTGCTGGTGGATGCTCTGACGTCGCAGGCACTGCAGACGAGACAGACGTCGTTTCACTGAGTGCGTCATTCTTTGTGCTTAAGGTCGTTGTGAGGTGGAGCAAGCTGCAAAGGGGTCATGGAAGCTCGAGGGGCGCCTAGACTGACATACTCACGCGCAGCTGTCTGCAAAAGCGCACAACATACCTTGCAGCTACCACAGGTGTCAAAACGCTGATTTGTGGAGATGATGTAGAGGTCACTGCCCCGAAGCTCAAAATAAACAGAGCGTACACCGCAAAGGTGCTTCGCCTCTTCATATCTACGCTGTCTTTGTCTCGTGAAGCACCACAAGTCACGCAACAGGAACGCTTTCCTGGTCAGTGCCAGAAACAGGATTGCTAATTGACTGCAGATTCCTCGTTATGCCAAAAATACACCGGTTTGATGCGCAATCATGTACGGTAGTGTTGCGGCCGGAAGTTGTATAAGTCATACCAGGGCGGTTGTTACAGCCTGCGGTGCGCGCACCACCGTGCACCTTGAAGACACCGCTTTGCGACTTTCTGTTGAGTGCTTCTTCCCATAATACACCCTTTACTTGTCAGAGGAGCAAACCCAGGTTCCCAAGTTTATACGGCATGTCCACAACTTGTAGCCGTGGGAATGCAGTGAACAGCAAAAAGCCTTGATGGCACAAGCAAAAGAGCCAGGTCCCAACCCCACCAGGAGATGTCACTTGGAAAGACAATACAACTCTGGCAACACACAGAGGCTGTCAATCCTGCATTTGTCTGACACTATGACTATGTGCTCATTCCAGCACTGGTGGTAGAGCAGTAATTTCACTGTACTAGCTTGGCTTGTATGAGAGATGGTCATGCCTGATGGTGATATTGAGTTACAGCCAAAGCTGTCCCCTGAACAACAATAACAAGCTCGCTTGTAAGGCTGCTGTGACTTCAGTGTAGACTGTGAGAGGCTCATAGATGTGTGTTGGCTGTTTGAGCCTTCATCAAGAGCTGACTGATCCTGATTGTGTTGTTGGGTAGCAGTATGTCTTTGTGCACATTCCTGTGCCTATATAGATATATCTTTGATAGTGAGATACAAGTCAATCATAAGCTGACTCTCCAAAAGTGGTGACAGGTGCTTGGTGATCCTTGCTGAAGCAATTGGCGCATCAAGTGTATCTTTGGAGTGGTGACAAAAGATGTAAACCTGTACACAGTGTGCGTCTCTTTCAGCAATTGACCACATCGGTATCGTGATCTAGACACCACTTGGTCTGCATGCCTGCGAATGTTAACTTGTACTTTTTTATACATATTGCGTGCGAGTTGTGATGACAGTGGGATGGTTGTGACAGTATACGGATGTGATAGTAGTGTACATGCGTAAAAGTAGTGACAGCTGACCCTAGATTCACAAACTCGTGAAGCAAACTCAGTTGCATTTACAACTGCAAGAACTGGTCTTGCTGCCAATCTTCACTGTGGAGCAGATCTCTGCAGCAAGGTTGTGACACGACAGTCCGGCTCAAAGATCTGGCTCTTTGTACTGCATCCTGGACTGCACTCAAAGCCCACTGCCATGCACCATGTTCTGTTGTGCATTGTATTTGACTACAACTGTATTGCAGACCAGCGCTGACATAGTAAACCTCATGCAATGCATCACATTCCCCCTATAGGCTATAAACGGCTGCTCAAAAGCTGCCGCATTGAGCTTGGCGGCTCAATGAGCAGCCAAATTGAAGGTTGTCACACTGCTTCTCACTGCCTGGCGCAATGCAACACCATGCTGTGGCTGATTCAAGTTGCTCACCTTGTTGGTGCAAAGCCAGCACTGCGTACTTTGTGTGGTGACAAGTGCACTTGCGACAACACAGGCCAAAATTGTGTTGGTTTAGCAGTTGTAAGCAAGACTTCCATGGGGATGATCAAGTACTATGCTCAGCAGGGTCACAAACAGACGCAGACAACTGTCCAATACTGCAAGGATCCAAATGTTCATGAAATGCAATGCCAGGCCCTGTTGGAGGTGCAGATTGCGCATTGTTACAAACTGTATTGGATAGTTTCAAACCAAGGCAAAGCAACACAGCCTAGAGCCTCTGCATCCAGATCAAAGCTTGTACACAGTTGCAAAGTACAAGACATGTCAAAAAGATTGATGCAGACGCTCTGAAGTGTGTGTAAAAAACCCCATGTGGGACCTGAGGATCCGTATTGACCTGATAGAGGCCGTGGACACAACCAGTGCTGCCTATATATATTTATCCGTATCTACCAGAATGGTAATGGACACAGCAAGAGAGAGCTGACTGCTAAAGGAGTCATGCTCTGGCAAAACCAAGCTAGTCTAAACATGCCAGGCAACGCAGTCTGCTGCAAGTCAGCAGTGGCTGGAAGAAAATTACTAAAAAGGTAGAGAGTTTGTCATTGAGAAGCAAAAAGCATCGCCTGAAACAGGCTAGGCAAAATCAGCGCAGACAGTGTTCAAATGCTGGCAGAATCACTCAAGTTTCCACTCCGCTCAAAAAAGCTGCAGGTTTATCTACAAGTACAAAAACTGCATCCAGAGTGTTGCATCTAGGCAATCTAGACCTTGTGGACTGGCAGGGCCTGGTTCTGGTTGGTGGTGTCAAGTTGGGTCTCGCCCTTGCCAAGCGCGCCAGCATTAGCAGGCACAACAGCCCCAGTGGTTACACCGGCGCCATACAAGTCACCCTTCTGGAAGGCAGCGCGCTCCTCAGGGGTCATGATGACCTTGCTCCAGAACCAGTGGCGCCTCCACAGGATGCCCATCTCCTCAATGGGCACTCCCTTGGTCTCAGGCAGGAAGCCCAAGGCGTATACAGTCATGCAGAACACCCAGAAGGCGAAGAAGATGTAGGTGCCGTACTCCAGGCTGCACACACGGACAAGACGTCAGACCGTCTCACGAATGACACATTGCTGTACAGCAGGTTCTAGTGTCACACAGCTGCATGTGACTAAACCTTGAGCACAGACATTTGCACAGTCCTAAGCGTCCTGAGACGTCAGTCTAAGCAGCAGCAACAGCTTGCTACCAGCACACAGCAGAAGCAACAGACATGTACAAGTCATGGGCAACATATGCAAGCAGCAGCAACAGATACAGACCAGCGGAGGGAAGAACATAAGGCACACAACACAGCTAGGATGCTTACTGGCAGAGCATGGTTAGGTAGACTTGGCCGATGACGAAGGAGAAGATGAAGTTGACGCAGACGGTGATGGCCTGCCCAGTTCCTCGGGTCTCAATGTTGTGGAACTCAGAGGGCACCAGCCACCCTAGAGGGCCCCAGGACCAGGCAAACCCAGCAGTGTACAGGCACTCAAACGCCAGAATGGTAGTTGCAGACTTCCTGGGGATGTAGCCGGTGACCTTGTCAAAGCCGCTGCCCATGACAGCAGCTACAACAACGAAGCAGATGAACATCTGGAGACCACCCTCAGCAAACAGCACCTTGCGGCCCAGCCTGTAAAGACAGATTGCTGTGTCAGCAGACAGCAGTGTGAACATACAGTCCGGCCAAAGCAAGGAATGACGGCAATGCAAGAGCTGCACAGACTACAATGTAAGAGGTGCACAAACTGCAATGCAACAGCTGCACAAGCAAGTGCAGTGGCAAGGCGCTGTGAGCAGTTTGGCACTGAGCTGGCAAGCTGGTATGAGCTGAAGGTACACATCAGGTACAGCATACCTGTCAACAAGGACGATGGCCAGAATGGTGGAGCCCACGTTGACGGCACCCACAATGGCAGTGTCAAGGAGAGCAGAGTTGGCACCGTCACCCAGGACGTCAAACAGTTCAGTGGCGTAGAACATGATAGTGTTGATGCCGGTGAACTGCTGGAAGAAGGGGATCAGGACAGCTCCAGTCTGCATTGCAAAGCAAGAGGTCATCAGCCAAATGTGCCGAACCCATCCCTTCATGTCAGGTAGAAGAGGATGACATTAGACAGAAATGAGCAGCACCAGTACAATGCAACAAGTAAGAAGAACACCCGTGCACACAAGGCAGGGCAAGACCAGAGGACAAGACAGAAGGCAAGGCTGGCAAACTCACCAGGACAGGGCGGTACTTCCTCTGGAAGATGGCCATCTTGTTGACGCTCCTGCTAGCATCCACAGCCTCCACAATGTCAGCAAATTCAGCGTCTACGTTGGGGGTGCCGCGCACACGCTCCAGGGTTCGGCGAGCCTGCTCAATCTTGCCACGAGCTACCAGACTGTTGGGGGTGTCAGGGATGATCAGACTACCGAGGAAGAGGATGAGGGCTGGCACAATGGCCAGACCCACGGACAGACGCCAGCCATGGGGGTGCATGTTCTGGGTGCCGTAGTTGATCCACTGGGCAACCCAGATACCGATGGTGGTGGCCATCTGGAACATGATGTTGAGGGTGCCACGGGCGTGAGCAGGGGCAATCTCTGACAGGTACAGAGGCACAGCCTGCATAACAACAGCAAGCCAGGTCAGTCATGCAGAGACCTATGGGTGGTGGAAATGCACACATCATTGACAAAAGCAATTTGCAGGGGGTATCACCAACAGCATTAAGCCACGATGCATAATGCCAAAATTGACAAAGGCAGTTAGCAGGGGATGTCACCAACAACATGCACGATGCCAGGATGCAGTCAAATTACACAGTGGTAGCAGTACAGCATATGGGCAGTATGCATATGGGCACCACGCACATTAGAGTTGCTGCAAACTGCAGATTCTGTCCACACATGGCTGAGCATACCTGGTTGGCAAAGCCGACACCAGCACCAAGGCAGACACGGCCAATGATGAGCATGGCAAGGTCCTGGGCAAAGGCACACAGAATGGCGCCAATGCAGAAGAAGGCACCACCCAGGATCATGACCAACTTTCTGCCGCCAATGCGAGAGACAGGGCCAGTGAAGAAGGTGAAGAAGGCACCTGCAATGGGTGAGCATAAAAGTTGCAGCAAAGGTAACAGCATAATTTCGTATGCATTTTCACTAAAAGCAGAACAAACAGCAGAATGAGAGGGCTCGACAAAGCAAACTACACTGACAGATAGCAGTGACCAGCAGAGCAGGTAGTCAGAAACACAGAATAGCACCATACATACTGGACAGGTAGCAACAGTAAAGCTCTGGATCAGAACTGACCTGACAGAAACAGCACTGAAGTGAAAGCTGCCAGCTTCTGGCTGTTGTATGAGCAGTATGGGTTTACGGTTGCTGCAGCTGCCTTCTGGGCGGCGACGTCAGGGAAGAAGATCTTCTGGAAGTCCGGGAACGACTCCACACCACCAGTGACACCCAGGTCGTACCCGAAAAGCAAGCCGCCACTGGCAGCAATCAAAGAGACCAAAATGACGTACCAGGTGACCTTGCCGTTGTACTCGGCGGCACGGCCACCAACGTTGGTGACGACCATGCCTCCTGCCATTTTGAGGTGTAAACCACGAAACCTAAAAGACAAAGGAAAGTTCGTCAGTGTGTCAGACTGGAGAGA
>JAABUH010001760.1_pt1 | contig 22631 bp, 26 predicted proteins | sample 5559121 | NCBI WGS metagenome assembly JAABUH01 (sample SAMN10711871, study PRJNA513364) | rock metagenome | isolation source: Antarctica rocks | place: Antarctica: Victoria Land, Battleship Promontory nord | collected 2015-12-28
ACTTCTACCGGGCGATCGATCGGGCGGGCAATCTCGTTGAGGCGCTGCTGAGCGAGCAACGCGACATGGCCGCGGCGCAGCAGTTCTTTGCCGCAGCCCTTGCGGCCACCGGCCATGCGCCTACGCAAGTGACGACGGACGGGCACGACGCCTACCCGCGTGCCAGCCGCGAGACGCTGGGCGATGGCGTGTTCCACCGCACCAGCCGCTACAAAAACAATCGCATCGAGCAGGATCACCGGGGTATCACGCAACGCTACTACCCCATGCGCGGGTTCGGTGCCTTCGCCGCCGCCGCGCGTTTCTGCGCCGGCTTCGAGGAGCAGCGCCAGTACTTCCGCGCCCGAGCCAGGTCGGACGAGCGCGTCTCGTTGGCGGAACGCCGTCGCCGGTTCCAGCAGCGCTGGGCCGCCGTCAGGGCCGAGATGGTCGCCGCCTGACCAGCGCTCAGGCCACTTTCATGCTGTCCTGCGCACTCCTCGGGAACACCCCTCGCCCCATATCTGACGCAACCCCCGGTAGCCCTGGTCCTCCCGCAGGTCGCTGGAGTCGGCGTGGGCCATGGCCTGCTGGATCGGGGGGGGGGCGCTCGGGTGCTGCCTGGACGGTGCCGATGCGGACAAACATACTGCGCTCCTTCCCTATTCGCCTGTCGCCCCGCCATCCGGACGTTGTCGCGTGTGCGCCGGGGATGGCGACCGGCGCGGCGGGCGCTCGCCGTCGGGCGCGGGTGCGGTCGTGCTCGACCGCCCCGGCACCGAGGACCCGGTCCGGTCCGGGGAACAACGGACCGAGGACGCGCTGCGCCCCCGCCGCGCGACGCTGGCCCAGGGGGAGGGCTACCCGGCCGCCTGCGCGGCGGGGAGCGCGCCGAGTTGCCGCAGCAGGCCGAGTTGATCGCCCTTATTCCAGTGCGCCACGATCCGGCCCTCCGCCACCCGCCACAGGTGGAGGCTCTCCATCGTGATCGCCTTGCCGGTCGGTGCCACGCCCATGAACGTCCCCCGGTGGGTGCCCCGGCAGGTGTCGCGCCCGGCGAGCCGGTCCCCCTCCGCGATGGGGTCCGCCGCCTCCCAGCGGCAATCGGGGCAGGCCACGAAGAAGTCGCGGAGGAAGCGCTGTTCCGCCCGCCACCGGCCGGCCAAGGCGGGCCCCACGTACCGGCCGGCGGCGTCCAGATCGTGGCGATTGCTGGCGGCATAGGCGTTGCGGACGATGGCCTTGCGCTCTTCCACGGACACGTCCGACCTCCTTCTCGTAGCCGCTGTCGCCCGACGCTCGTGCCGGGGCAATGGCGCTGGTGCTCGCCCCGGTGCCTGCGCGCGCCCGATCGTCGCGTACAACCGAGGGGTGCGGCCGATCGGCGGCGAACGGCCTGGCTGCGACACCATCGTGGGGTGCCGCTTCCCGGGTGACGCCATACCAACCGGTGCGTCAGCCCGGTGCGTCAGTGCGCGCGGCGCCGCGCCAGCAGCCCGCCGCACGCCGCCAGGCCGAGCGCCGCCAGGGCGAGGGCCGGCGACAGCGGCGACCGTCCCGCGCCGCCCCCGCCGGTGTTCGGCAGGCCGGGCATCGCCGCCCTGGCCTGCACGGTGATGTGGGCCACCATGCCCTGGTCGTCGTGGAGCACGCAGTAGTACTCGAACCGCCCCGGCGTGTCGAAGGTCAGCGCGTAGGACCTCGGGCCGGGGGCGGGGTTGGTCGTGCCGTTCAGCCAGCCGGAGTTGAAGTAGCCCGCGCCGCTGTAGACGCGCCCCCCGGCCGGGTTGAGGACTGCGGGGTTGAGGACGAGCTTGGGCGGCCCGCCCGGCTGCGGCTCCGGCAGGACGAGGTCGGGCTCGGCCCCGCCCGAGGCGAAGGTGACCGTGTGCGGGGCTGTCCTGGCTACCGTGCCCATCCAGGTCCGATCTCTAGCACTCTTCGGGTTAGAGTGCCACGATCCATGTGCGGATGCGTATGGTAGCCAGGACAGCGGTAGAGGCCGAAATCGAGATCGGGTTGATCGAGTTGGAAGAGGGCGCTGAGGAGGGTGCGGAAGCGCTTGAAAGGGGTCATGGGCTCGGCAGTTGCGGTCATCGGCGTGCTCTCCTTCGGGGCGCTGGTGCGCGGATGATGGTCGGGCGGTGCTGAATGAGGCAGCGCTCGACGATGAGGCCTGTGGAGGATAGACGCGATAGTGATACAGCGTCAAGCTGCATGTGGGCAGGACAAATAGAACGACGGACGCCGACAAGTCCTCGCGCTCGGGAAAAGCCTAGAGGGCGGTCGCCCGACGTACGTACTGTAGCAGGGATGGGATACACCGTCGAGGCGGTTGGTGCGCGGACGCCTACTCGCTTTCCTCCGCATCCAGATCATCCGGCTCATCGAGATCGAGATCGGGCCGTGTGCCATCGTCGGCAAGCTCGGCGCGGACACGCGCGGCTGAGTCGCTGGTCACGCGGGCGACGAAGCGCTCGACGTCGTGCGGGGAGAGGGCACGGATGCCGAGCATGTGCATCACCGCGCTGTCGGCATCGGGCAGGGTGGCGGCGTAGAGTTGCAGGGCGAGGATGAGGACGTCGTTGGCGTTGAGGGTCTGGAGGCGGGCGATCTGGTCGCCGTCGAGACCCTCCCGCAGCAGCATGCCGTGACTGAAGGTACCGAAGCGAGTCACGCGCGCGCGAAGCCGTGTCTCCAGGGCGGATTCGGCGTCATCACGGCTATGGAAGATCTCGGTCTTGACGTTGAGGCGACGCTCGCGCCCGTAATCACGTGGATCGTCGGCGTAAACCAGGACGTGCTCGGAATCGACGCGACCGGTCGCCCTATCGAAGATGGGGCTGACGCGCACCTCCTCGATCTCGCCGTCGGTGATCGTGAAGACCGCACCCTGGCCGCGATCGTGCCCTCTGACCATGCCTTGCCTCCGCTGTCATCGTTGCTCGCGTCAATGGCCCCCGTTCGCGTCGTCGTGCATCGGGAAGATTTGCGCGCGCATGTCGGCGAATTCTTCGGGGGTGACGGTTCGCGCCTCGAACGCGAATTTGGTTAGTTCGGTGTAGCGGACCCACCCGTTCGCGGTGAGCGCCTCCGAGCCGCGACCGTAGGGCCAGCGCACGAGGATGCCGACATCGACCTCGTAGTAGCGCATCGGCTCCCCCTCGCTCAGCGGGGGATCGATCGCGGCGGAATGCGCCGGATCGGCGGGGGCGGGGCGCTCGTCGTCTGGCCGATCGGGGTCGCGTTCGTTTGCACCCATGCGCTACCCCGCTCGTTGGACACCGTTTGCCGAGGCGATAAGGATGACAGATGTGTGCTGGCAACGCAACTGGTCAGGCGACCGATCGGGCTAACGCGCGCAGGACGAGCGGGCGGAGGTCCGGTTCTGGGGTGGCATGGTAACGATCGTGGATCTGGCGCGATTGCTTGGCGTAATTGCTGAGTCCGCCCGCCCCGGCGAGCGCCTTGAAGTTTCCCACGCGCATGGTGAGCGCGGCGGGGGTCATGCCGAGCCGTGCGGCGATCGCTGCGCGGGTGGTGGCGAGGTGATCGGGGCCGAAACGGTGGAGGTAGAGGGCGACGGTATCGTCGGACTCGGTGCAGTGGTGCCGGATGCCGGTGCTGCTCAATGGGGTCACTCCTTCGATTGGGATACCGGTTGTTGCCGTGGTCAGTCGGCGGCGGCGGATGCCGTGGCGCGGCGCGCGGCATGTGCAGCGCTCGCTTGGGGCTGATGGTCCATGCAGTAGACCTGACCGCCGAAACGGTCGGGTTGGTCGAGGCAGTACTGGCGGACGCCTTTGGTCAGCTGGCGACCGCAGTCGGCGCAGGTATAGTCGGACGGGGGCGGCGGGGCCGGGAGGGTGGCGACGGGGGCGGTGCGTGGGGCGTCAAGGAGCCAGGCGATCTCGCTCGGGATGGGGAGGGGCTGGCCGGGATTGTTGAGCGTGAGGATGACGTTGGCGAGGTCGTCGCGATCCCAGAGCTCGATGTTGTTGTCCTTGGCGGCCTGGACGGCGGGGCGGGTGAAGTGGCCGTTGGTGACGACAAGTCCGCGCGTGCAGCGGTAGGGGCGCTGGGCGGCGACGACGGCGCGGATGGCCTCGACGCCGACGCGCTCGCGGGTCCAGCACTTGGCCTGGACGGCGGTGCGGACGCCTTCCTTGACGAGGATGAGGTCGGCCCCTTTGTCGAAGCGCTCGGTGGGGATGCTGAGATAGCCGAGGCGCTCGAAGATGACGCCCAGGTATTCCTCGAACGCCTCGCCGCTCATGCGGTCGATGTCATCGAGTTGGAAGCCGGCGAGTTTACGACGTTCGCGGTTGATCTTGCGGAAGCAGAGCTTGATGGTGAGGATGAGCATGGCGAAGAAGAAAGCGAGGTAGAGCGCGGCTTTCAGCGCGAAGGCGGCGATGGTGAGCGCCAGGTGCCCCCAATCCATGATCGTGCTCCGATCTCGTCCTGACAGTACCGCTTGTCGCGGTGATACGCCTTTGTACTGTAGCAGCGCGCGATGAGGGGGCATAGGGGCGGGGGTAGCCCGATCGGCCCGGCTCTTTTCTCCTACTCGCCGCCGCCGATGGTGGTCAGACGAGCGGCAACTGTGTCGGCGGGGTCACGAAGGGGGTGAGCGTCAGGATGACGTGCCCTGCGGTCGGCTTGGCCTTCTCCCAGATGATCTCGCCCATCTGGAACTGGGGGTCGTTGGCGACGACGCGGGCATCCTGAAAGCCATCGATCGTCGCTTTGAGGCCATGCCAGAGATTGTCGTCGCCGAGCGTATGAGTCGACCGGTGGGTAGGGCGATGACGATCACGGCGATGCGGACGCGCTCGGCGGGGAAATAGGGCGCATCGTAATGAGATCCGACGAGGGCTAGGAGGGCTTCTCGTCCGGCGTAGCAGGCTTCGTCGTGTTGCGCGCGCACCAGACGCGTGCGGGCGAGCGAGTGGATCCGGCCATTGCCGCAGAGGCGACGGTCGGGGAGGCCCACGGTGATGGTGAGTGGCGCGGCAGACGGTGAATCGCCGGGCTGGATGGTTGTAACGGGGTGGTCTCCGTATGTGTCGCATGGTTATGGATCGGTAAGGCGGGGTGTTACGATGGACGTTCGTGGGAGGCGTGGGCGCGGCGGTCGGGGCCGAAGGGGACGACATTCGATGCTGGCGATTCCTGAGTGAGGAAGGCGACCGCGCGGGCTAGCTCGTCGGCGCGGATGGGGGGGGCACGGTGTCTATGGGGGTGACCTACCTGCGGGTATGACGGTTGATCTGGCGCTCGGTGTAGAGGCGGCGACCGGTCTCCTCGGCGAGGGCGGCGGTGAGGCGGTTAGTAGGGCGAAGGTTATGGCCACCGCACTGGGCACAACCATCGGAGAACGCATAAGTGCGTGGCGTGACGGGCAGCGAGCGCGGAGCTCTTGTGGCGCGATGGTGCTTATGGCTGCCCCTCCTCGTGAGCGGGAGGGTGATAAATCGGATGCTACCGGTACTAAATTTCGCTATGGGGTGCTTGCTTTCCTGCTCGATGCAGGCGTACAACCTACCGTTATGCGCGATAGCGCCGTATACGGAGTAAGTTCATTAGGCAACAATTAGGCAACACGGCGAATGAGAAACGGCCATCAAGCGATGGCCCCTTCCTCGTTTTCCTTGTTATTGTTGGGAAACTCGTGGTGCCAAGGCGGAGAATCGAACTCCGGACACTGCGATTTTCAGTCGCATGCTCTACCAACTGAGCTACCTTGGCTGGTATCGCCGCGCGGGATGGGATCGGGGGGTGGGCGATGAGAGACTCGAACTCCCGACATCCTCGGTGTAAGCGAGGCGCTCTAACCAACTGAGCTAATCGCCCATGCCCGTACAGGCGTACGCCCATGCTGCCCGTCCCATTGGTGCCGAGACAGGGACTTGAACCCTGACGCCCTTGCGGGCACTAGCCCCTCAAGCTAGCGCGTCTGCCTATTCCGCCACCTCGGCCAGCGGGCGAACGACGTTGAGTATAGTCACTCGCCTCGGCATCGTCAAGGGTCTGCGGACGCTTTGCACACGCTCGGTCGCCGGGTCTGCAAAGAGCGGGCGGGCAGCGACCGAACGTCGCTGCCCGCCCCGGCAACCCGCCCCGAATCAGCGATTGGCGGCGATCGGGTTGGCCGCCGCCAATCGCTTGCTGAGGCCCGTGGCCGCAAGCATCTGGTCCTCGTTGAGCGATTCCTCGTGCAGGAGCATCTCCGTGAGCGATTCGAGGCGCGCGCGCTCGCGGGTCAGCAGATCGACCGCCTTGGCGTAGCTCTCATCGATGATCCGCTTCGTGGCGAGGTCGATCGTCTCCGCCGTGGTGTCGCTATATGGGCGGGTCATCGCGCCGCCGATGCCGGTTTCGAGGTAGTTCCCTTCCTCGTTGCCGGTCAGCGCGATCAGCCCGATCTCGCGGCTCATGCCGAACCGCGTGACCATCGCGCGGGCGAGGTCGGTCACCTGCTTGATATCGTTCTCCGCGCCGGTCGTGATCTCGCCGTAGACGATCTGCTCGGCGGCGCGCCCGCCGAGGGCGTTGACGATGCGCGCACGCAGGTATGCCTCGCTGTAATTGTAGCGGTCATCGTCCGGCACCGAGAGCGTCACGCCCAACGCCTGACCACGCGGGATGATCGTCACGCGGCGTACCGGGTCGCCCTCCGGCTGAAGCATCCCGAGCAGGGCGTGGCCCGACTCGTGGTACGCGACCCGACGACGCTCTTGCGGGGCCAGGGTCAGCTTGCGTTCCGCGCCGAGCGCGATCTTCTCCAACGCCTCCGCGAAGTCGTCGGTGCTCACCGCGTCACGCTCCTTGCGCGCCGCCAGGAGTGCCGCCTCGTTGACGAGATTCCGCAGGTCGGCACCGACGAGGCCGGGGGTTTCCGCCGCGATCTCGTTCAGGTCGAGGCCCGTAGCGAGCGGCACGCCGCGCGTGTGGACCTTCAGGATCTCGGCGCGGCCCGCGCGATCCGGGGCCTGGACCGTCACCCGGCGGTCGAAGCGACCGGGGCGCAACAGGGCCGGGTCGAGGACGTCGGCGCGATTCGTCGCGGCGATAACGATCACCGCCTGCCGGGAGTCGAAGCCATCCATCTCCACCAGGAGCTGGTTCAACGTCTGCTCGCGCTCGTCGTTCCCCCCGGCGATGCTGCCCCCGCCGCGCTTGCGCCCGATGGCGTCGAGCTCGTCCACGAAGATGATCGCGGGGGCCGCTTCCTTCGCGTCCTTGAAGAGATCGCGCACACGGGAGGCCCCGACGCCGACGATCATCTCGATGAACTCCGAGCCTGACATCGAGAAGAAGGGGACGTTGGCTTCGCCCGCCACGGCGCGCGCGAGGAGGGTCTTGCCGGTGCCTGGCGAGCCGATCAGCAGGACACCCTTCGGCATGGTGCCGCCGAGGCGAGAGTACTTGGCCGGGTTTTTGAGGAAGTCGACGATCTCGACCAGCTCATTCTCGACCTCGTCGATCCCGGCCACATCCTCGAAGGTGATCCGCGCCTCGACCGTGTTGGCGTCGTAGCGCTTGGCCCGACTACGACCGAGACCGAAGACACCGCCGCTGCCGCCCGCGCTCGCCGCCGCCCGGCGCATGAGCCAGATGAAACCGATGATCAGCAAGACTGTCGGCCCGAAAGCGATCAAGAAGGTCAGGAGACTGGAGCGCCCGGCCTCGAGCGACTGTGCGGTGATTCGCACGCCATTCGCGGCGAGGAGCGGCTCCAGCGTCTGCTGATCGGCGAAGGCAGGGATCTGGGTCGTGAACTTGGTGTAGGTCTGGGTGTTGCTGCTATTCGAGGCCGCGCTCGGATCGGGGATCGCCTGCTTCAAATTCCCCTGGATCGTCTCGCCCTGGCTGGTGATGTCGCTCACATTTTTCTTCGTCACCTGATCGCGGAAGTCGGTGTAGGAGATGGTGACGCGATCGTTGTTCGTCGGGAAAATCTGCGGGATCAGGAAGAAATAGAGCACCCCGATGACCACCATCGTGATCCAGAAGCGGGGCGAGCGCAGCGTGTCCATCAGCGTCGGCGGCTTGGGCGTCTCGTTCTTGCTGCCTTTATTGGTCGCGGTCGCGCCGCGCCGTTCCTCGGGTCCGGGCGGACGCGGACGGGTGTCGCGGCTATTGGTGGGGTTGGGCGGAGCCTGCCGGGAGCGGTCCATCGGGTCGCTGTGTGGCGCTGACATCGGTTCCTCACCTCACGAAGGGTCATGACGGTCGGAGAACATCCGGGGGGTTATGCGGCCATATCGCGGCGCAGCGGAGCGCCGTTGCGCCGGTGAACGTTTTGCCAGTGGGCAAACCCGAGGATCGCCGCGATCAGGATGACGATGGTGCCGAGTTCGAGCCAGCGCTGATCGGGGAGGAAGCGCCCGGTGATCGGATCGCCGAAGATCATCTCCCCTGCGGTGTAGATCAGGATGGCCGCACCGACATACGCCAACCAGGGGAGACGGGTCATCAGTGTGGCGACGAGATTGCTGCCGAACATGATCAGCACCATGCTCAGGGCCAGACCGAAGATCAGGAGCGGGATATCGCCCTGCGCCGTGCCGCCGACCGCTAGGATATTGTCGAGGCTCATGACCACATCGGCGATGATGATCGTTCGCACCGCCTCGAAGAGGTTCGCCCCCTCCGTCACCGCGTGTTCTTCCGGCCCCTGGCGGAGCAAGCCATAGGCGATCCAGAGCAGGATGAGGCCACCGATCCCCTGAATCAAGGGGACACCCAGGAGGAGCGCCGCCAGCACCGTGAAGATAATCCGCAGCACGATCGCGCCCCCGGCACCGTAGAGGATCGCCTGGCGGCGTTGCGCCGCAGGGAGGCGGCGCGCGGCCATCCCGACCACGACCACATTGTCGCCGCTGAGTATCAGGTTGATCACCATGATACTCACGATGGCGCGCAAGATCTCGATATCGATCACCGGTCCATCGCCATCCCTTCGGGGCATACGTCATTGTCGCGGTTCATGCCTGCGCCGCCGGGACGAGGTCGGCAACCTCTTCTTGTCGGGCGGGGGCCAGGAGGAGGACGCGGGCGACGCGCAACCCATCCAGTTCGGTGACGCGCAGGCAACGACCGCTCGGCGCGGTGATTTCATCGCCGATACTGGCCGCCCGCCCGATCTGCCCGAAGACATAGCCGCCGAGCGTTTCGTAGAAGGGCTCTTCCACGCCGAGGTTGAAACGCTCATCCACCTCCTCGACCGACATCAGGCCATCGATGAGGTAGTTGCCATCCTGCTGCGCGACGATCGATTCCTGGCGCTGGTCGAACTCGTCCTGCACCTCGCCGACGATCTCTTCCAGCAGATCTTCCAGCGTCACGATCCCCGCCGTGCCGCCGAACTCGTCCACGGTCACCGCCATCTGGGCACCCTGGCGTCGCAGCGCGGCCATCAGCTCGTCGAGCGGCAAGCTCTCCGGGAAGAAGGGCACCTGCCGGAGGATGTCGCGCGCGTTGAAGGGCGGCAGCGCCGCGCCGTTGCCTGCGGTGGTGGTCAGGCGCTGCGCCAGCGCTCGCAGCACATCCTTGGCGTGGACGACGCCGACGATGTGATCGAGGTCGTTCTCGTAGACGACCAGCCGCGAGTGGCGACCCTCCGCCGCCTCGGTCGTCAGCGCGTCGAGGCTGATCGTCACTGGCACGGCGTGGAGTTCCGTGCGCGGCGTCATCACCCGGCTGGCGCGGCGCTCGCTGAAGTCGAAGACCCCGGACACCATCTGCTCTTGCTGCTCTTCCAGCAGGCCCGCCTCGCGCGACGAGTGGACGAGGAGTTCCAGTTCTTCGACCGAATGGATCCCCCCGTGCTTGCCATTCGGCTGGAGCCCGATCAGGCGGACCACCCCGTTCCCGATGTTGTTGAGGATGGTGATCGGCAGGCGAAAAATCTTGGCGAAGATGTCGAGCGGCACGGTGATCCAGAGCGCGGTCGCCTCGGTGCGTTGCAAGGCGATGCTCTTGGGGGCGAGTTCCCCGAAGACGATGTGCAGCGCCGTGGCGATCGCGAAGGCGATCACCAGGGCGACGGTGTGGGAACCGATGATCGCGCCCTCGCCATGCAGGAAGGGGATATGGACGAAGAGCGGTTCGAGCAGCGCCGCGATCGCCGGTTCGGCGACGAAACCGAGCGCCAGCGACGCCATCGTGATGCCGAGTTGCGTCGCCGCGATGTACAGGTCGAGGTGTTCGAGCGCGCGCCCCACCTGTCGCGCGCGCGCGCTCCCCTCATTGGCGAGTTGATCGATGCGGGTCTTGCGGACGCTGACCAGCGAGAATTCCGCCGCGACGAAGAAACCGTTCAGCAGCACCAGCCCGAACATCGCCACCAGGCGCAGGAGTGTGCCGCCTATCGCACCGTCCATCCATCCATTCCTCGGCCCGGCAGCCCCTCGGCCCCCGAAAGCTCGCCATTGCGCGCACCGGCGCGCGCTCGTTGAGCAGCATGTACGCGCGCAGTACAACGACGTTACAGGACATACCCTGGCCTACGACGCATTGCCACAACGCGCGTATCGCAAAGTCCATTCCGTGAGGCATGGTCCAGTTGATCGCCTGTCGATCGTTGATCCCAATGCTGAACGTGCCCGGCAATGGCCGATAGTCCACCGCATAGCCAAATGCGCCCGGCCCGACGACCGCGAGGGCCGCCGGGGTGCGTAGCAGGGCCGGGGCGGGGATGCCGAGCACGGTCATGCACAGGCCGTAACGCAGCACCTCGGTCGTGACGGTCGGCACGCCCATCCCCCCGGCCGTCACGATCAGGGCGTCGTCCGGCACCTCCTCCTCCGCGACGACCGTGGACGGCGCGGCCCTTTCGCGCAGGAGGCGCTGCAAATAGAGCTTGCCGAGGTAGGGATTCCCCCCGCCCCCCGTCCCCAGAATCCCCACCCCGATCGTGATCGCCTCGGCTGCCGCCGTGTCCACATGCCACATTACGCCCTCCGGGCGAGTAGCCAGTAGTCAGTGGCGGAGGGATGACAGGCGCAGTGCCAGCGGCGATCCCTTCTGACTACTGGCTACTTCTTCAACCGTACCGCCAGGAACGGCACCAACAGCTCTTCCGGCGTGAGTCCGCCGTGCCGCCCGATCATGTCCAGCGCCTTGCGGCGTGGGGTGGGGTAATCGTGGAAGTAGTAGTTTTCATGCGGTAGCAGGATGAGATCGCCGATCCGCGCACGGGAGCGCTCCGCCGGGGTGGCGGGGCCGAAGAGGCCGCGCGCGATCGCTTCCTCCGCGTCGAGCAGGGTGCTGAACGCGCCGTATCGCGCGGTGAGGTGGGCGCGGACGGTGGCGCGGCGACCGTCGCGGACGTGCAGGTAGCGCGCGCGCCCCTCGCCGGTCGGCGGCACGACCAGATCGCCGCGCAGGGCCACATCCTCCACCAGATCGACCGTGTGCGCCGCGTCGCAATTGATGTGACCGTGATCGGCGTAGAGCATGAAGAGGGTATCGTCGCGATCGATCCGGTCGAAGATCTCGCGGCGGAGCGCCCCGTCGATCTGCGCCACCTCGGCGGCGTGCTCCGGCGTGCCGGTGCCGTAGACGTGCGCGATCGTATCGAGCTGGCCGTAGTAGGCTCCGATCAGCAGCGGATCGTCGCCGGGCGTCTCTACCAGACGCCGGATCTGCGCCAGGCCATCGCTGAGGCCGAGGTACGGCACATAGGTCGCCCCGCCCGATTGCATCAGCGAGAGCGGCGAGCGCTCGAAGACCGCCGGATTGACGAGGAACGGGGCCACCCCCGCCGCCCGCACCCGCGCGAAGATCGAGGGGAGTGGCTGAAAGGTCGTCGGCTCGACCCCGGCCTGCATGTAGGACCACTCATTCGCCGCATAGGGACCGAAAGTGATCATCTCGCTGACCGCGCCGAACTCCCGCAGCCAGAGGGTGTAGCCGAGGACGCCGTGTTCGATCGGTTGCGCGCCGGTATTGGCGGTCGTCAGCGCGTTCACGGTGGTCGAAGGAAAGACCGAGGTGAGCGGGGCGAAGGCCACCCCCTCGCGGCGGATCAACTCGCCGAGGAAGAGATCGGGCTGGCGCGCGAGTTCGTCGTGCAGTTGCAGCCAGCCGAAAGCGTCCACGATCAGGACGACGATCCGGCGTACGCCGTCGAGCATGGCAGTGGGCAGCACCGCCTCGTCCAGGCCGGGATGCTCGTCCGCGACCCCGAAGGCGCGCAGGATGCTCGGGGCGACGTTGGCGATCCCCCAGCCGTCGTAGCGCGGGGCGAGCATCCCCGGCCCGACCGCCGGGGCGGCCAGCAGCTGTTCGGCGAGGGCGGAGGAGGTGAACATGGGCTGGTTCTCCTTCAACGCTAATACTGATGGCGAAGTCGATTGGGATGGGCATGGACCCTGATAAACATTGGCTGAGAGACCAACAGGCTCCACTTTCCCCTGACCTTCGATCCCACCGGCTGAGCAAGAACAGGGTTCCCGGACTTCGCCATCGATATCGAAAGTGCGGGAGAGCGGCTCTGTGGCGGTATTTTCGCAGCGTTACATGGCGGCCTGCCACCTTGTAACGGTGTCCTGCACCGAGAACGGGCCGCGGACGCTCCATGTCCGTGTGGCGAGACTGGAAGAGTGGCCGTGGTGTCCTCGATGCGACGGGCCGGGTTTGGTCGGGACGCCGCGCTACGCGCCGTGCGGTTGTCCGGCGGGATCTGCGGTGACTGCGCGGAGGGCACGAAGCGTGTCGCGGACGAGTTCGGACAGTGGTTGCGCGCCATCTTGGTCGAGCCAACGGCTGATCGTGACGCTGAAGACGGTCACCGCGAGCTGGGCGGCGAGGGTCGCGGTCAGCTCGTCGACGCCGCGCTCCCGGAACCCCCGGCTGATGGCTTCCGACAGGACGGAGAGTTTCCGCAGCTCGCGCTCGCGCAGGCTCTCGTCCGCCTGAATGACGGCGCGGCGGGTCCGTAGGTGCGCGAGTCGGCCCTCGAGCCTGGTCGCCGCGACCGTCTCGAGGGCGTAGGCGATCGCCGGCAGCGGGCCAAGCGCAGCTGGGGCATCGGTCGCGAGTCGTGCGACCAGCGCAGGGAGTTCCTCGTCGCCCGCGAAGAGCACCTCGCGTTTGTCGGCGAAGTGCCGGAAGAACGTGCGCGTCGTGAGGCCGGCGCGCGCGGCGATCTGCGGGACGGTCGTCTCCGCGAAGCCCTGCTCGGTGAACAACTCGACTGCGGCGCGCTCTAACCGGCCACGCGCGTTCGGCTGCCATCTACTCATGACGCCATGCTACTTGACGACACGCCATGTCGTCAAGTAGCATGGCGATGTCATGCAGTGTCGTCAGGCTGGTGCCGCGACGACCGGGGCTGAAGAGAAAGGGTGAGCCCGAATGCCGATGAATACCGACGCGTGGATCGACGCGAAGGGGGCCAAACTTGCGGTCAAGCCCGCGTCCTACACATCCCCACGCGAGAACGAGATCGTGGTCAAGAACCACGCCGTGGCCATCAATCCCCTCGATTGGATCATCCAGGTCGCCGGCAACGTCGCCTACCGCTGGATCAAGTACCCCATTGTCCTCGGCGCGGATCTCGCGGGCGAGGTCGTCGAGGTCGGGAGCGCGGTCACGCGCTTCACGGTGGGCGACCGCGTGCTCGGTCATGCTGTGGGCACGGACAAAGATCGCAACACCCCGGCTGAGGGTGCCTTCCAGGAGTATACGATCGTCCTTGCCCACATGGCGGCACCGATCCCCGGCACCATGCCGTACGAAAGCGCCGCCGTGCTCCCCCTGGGTCTGTCCACCGCCGCCTGTGGCCTCTTCCAGAAGGACCAGCTGGCGCTGCGCTATCCCTCCGCAGCCCCGCAACCCACGGGTCAGACGCTGCTCGTCTGGGGCGGCTCGACGAGCGTCGGCAGCAACGCCATCCAGCTCGCCGTCGCCGCCGGCTACGCGGTCATCACGACGGCATCACCACGGAATTTCGACTATGTGCAAAGGCTCGGAGCAAGCCAGGTCTTCGACTACACCAGCATGACCGTCGTGCACGACATCATCGCGGCGTTCCAGGGAAAGACGCTCGCCGGTGCGCTTGCCGTCGGAACAGGGTCAGCCGAGCCTTGTGCGGACATCGTCCACGCTTGCAACGGCAACAAGTTCATCGCCATGACCAGCTCGTCCGTCTCTTTTGCGTCTGGCCTAACCTTCTCGCTGGTCCTCAAGCTCGTATCGTCAAACGTGTCGCGGCAGGTGAAGTGCCGCACACGGCACACTCGCACGAAGTTCATCTTCGGCACGACCTTGAAGGACAACGAGGTCGGCACGATCATTTACGAAGATTTCCTGCTACAGGCTCTCGCGGATGGTCGCTATGTCGCCGCCCCGGCTCCCTACGTCGTCGGCACGGGTCTCGAGTATGTTCAGAGCGGGTTCGACGTGCAACGGGCCGGGGTATCCACCAAGAAGGTGGTCGTCTCCTTGTGAGCGCGCTCGGCGCGGTGCGCCGCCACATTTCTTCGATCGCCGCTCCCGAGAATCGAGAGGCGGTGCCTGCGGCTACCTATGAAGGACAACGGAACATATGAAAAAGATTCTCGTGATCGGGTCATCGGGTTTTGTCGGGAGGCATGTCGCCCAAGCACTGCTTGCGGACGGATACGCCGTCCGCTGTTTAGCACGGAACCCGGCGAAGGTCCGGGATTTGGCCGCGCTTGGCTGCGAGGTCGTCCAGGGTGACATTGCAGATCTCGCGTCGATGCAGCGCGCCCTGGAATCCGTCGACGCCGCCTACATCGCTGTCCATACACTCTCGCCCCAACAGACCGGTACAGCGGGTCAGGGCTTCATGGACGTGGAGATAGGCGGCTTGCAGAACATCGTGACGGCCTGCCGGACGAACGGCGTGCGTCGCCTGATCTACGTCACCTTCCTGGGGACCGCGCCCGATGGACCGAGTGCGTGGATACGCGGGCGCTGGCAGACCGAACAGTTTCTGTTGCAGAGCGGCCTTGATGTGACCGTCATCCGGCCAGGCATGATCGTCGGCGTGGGCGGACAAGGCTTCGATATGATGGTGAGTAATGCCAAGAGGCGCGTCTCCATTATTATAGGCGGTGGACAGCAAAGGTTTCGCTGTATTGCCATCGACGATTTGGTCTCCTATCTTGTTGGCGTACTCGATGATCCACAAGCATATGGGCAATGTTACGACGTGGGTTGTGATGACGTACTGACGAATTATCAAATGATTGATACGGCGGCAGAAGTCCTGGGCCGAAATCATCCCGCAAAATTTCATATCCCACGGACGCTCTTGAGTGCGACCGCTCCGCTCATCGAACGCATGAGCAGGTCCCCCCAAGGTGCGATCAAAGGAATGCTCGATGGCATGAAGACCGATATGATCGGCGATCCCGCGCCGATACGCACGCTCCTGCCTCGGCCGCTGCTCTCCTATCGCCAATCTGTGGAACGCGCACTGACAAAGGGGCAGTTGTGATGCGTATCTTCGTCATCGGCGCTACAGGCTTGATCGGTTCTGCAGCTGCTTATTGAGCGCATGGCTCGGCCTTGCGAAACCGTGCCATCGGCTTCCCCTCGCCGGCCCTATCGCGGCTCGGGAGCGTTAAGCGGTGATCAGGCTGCGGATCTGGGCGACCAATTCCTCGGGCTGCTCCTCGGCCATGTGATGGCCGCAGTCGAGCGCCACGCCGCGCAAATCCGCCGCCCAGGGTCGCCAGACCGCGAGTACGGCGCCGTAGAGGTCCGGGAGATCGTCCCCGGTCGCCCAGACAACGAGGGTGGGACAGCGGATCCGCCGCCCGGTGGCGCGGTCGGCATCATCGTGCGCGCGGTCGATGCCCAGCCCTGCCCGGTAGTCCTCGCACATGGCGTGGACGACCTGCGGATCGTGGAGCGCGCGGCGGAGATCGGCGTAGTTCTCCTCGCCCAGCTGTTCGCTGGCGACCTGATACCAGGCGTCGGGGTCGGCATCGATGACCCGCTCGGCGGGCTTGGCCGTCTGGCCGAGGAAGAACCAGTGCCACCAGCGCGCCGCGAACCGCGCGTCGCAGCGGTCGAGCGCCTCCGCGATCGGCACGGCGTCCATGACGGCCAGCTGGCTGACCGCCTCGGGGTGATCGAGGGTCAGGCGGGTGGCAACATACGCGCCCCGGTCGTGACCGACGACCGCGAAGCGCTCGTGGCCGAGTCCCCGCATCAGCGCAATCATGTCGCACGCCATCGCGCGCTTCGAGTAGGGCGCGTGATCCGGCGTGGTGGGTGGCTTGCTGGACTGGCCATAGCCACGCAGATCGGGGCAGACCACGGTGTGGTCGCGCGCCAGGAGCGGGGCGACGCGATGCCAGGTGGTGTGGGTGCGCGGGTGGCCGTGCAGGAGGAGGATCGGTGGCCCGGAGCCCCCGTGGCGCACGCGGAGCGTCGCTTCGCCGGTGTCGATCATCGCCAACTCGAATCCTTCGAACATCGCATCCCTTTCTGCAGCAAGTTCGTGCGGACCCCGCCGATGCTGATCTCGAACGACGCCTCGCGCGGGAAGCCGGCGACGAGTACCACCGCGTCGGTCGTGGTGCCGCCCACGTCGAGGACCATCGCCTCGGTCAGGCGGGAGAGGAAGGCCGCGCCGCGCATGCTGTTGGTTGGGCCGGAGGCGAAGGTTAGCACCGGGTAGCGCGCCGCATATTCGGCGTCCATCAGCGTCCCGTCGTTCTGACTGAGGAAGAGGCGTGGGACGGGCTCCAGACCGAGGGCCGCGATCGCCGCCCGGAAGGCGTCGATGGTGCGCCGAGCGAGCGGGACCGGGCAGGCGTTGAGCGTCGCCGCGTTCTCGCGCTCGATCAGCCCCAGGCGTCCGAGTTCGTGCGAGAGGGTGGGGTCGAGGTCGGGCAGTTGCGCGCGCAGCCGTTCGGCCACCCATTCTTCCTGGCTCGCGTCGGTCAGCGCGAAGACGCCGCTGATCGCTACGGCGGTGATGCCGCTCGCGTCCAACTCGGCGGCCACCGCGTCGCCCTCGCCCGCGTCGAGGGCGCTGATCGGGCGGCCATCGAACTCGAAGCCGCTGCGGAGGAGATAGGTGCGCGCGGCGATCGGCGCGCCAATCCTCCAGCGGCGGGACACTGGCGGTGGCGGGCAGGCCGAGACGGAGCACGGCGGTGGGGGCGAGGTCGCGCCGCTGGATCACGGCGTTGGTGAAGTGCGTGGTGCCGATCATGATCGCGTCGAGCGCGCCGCGCGCCATCGGGTGGGCGTCCAGCACCGCGCCGATCGCGGCGACGATCCCGCCGGTCACGTCGGCGCTGGTCGGGCGCTTAGCGGTGGCGAGCACCGTACGACCGTTCAGCAGCGCCGCATCGGTATTCGTCCCGCCGACGTCGATCCCGATCCGCACCGGCCCTCTTCCGCGCGTTGTATCGCCGATCCCGTCGCCTGCGGTCGATTCTAGCAAATGACCGCCGGGTGCGCTGGATTGCTACGGTTGCGCGCTGGATCGCTGTTGGTAGATTGCTATACAGTTAGGACTTACGCAGTTGCCTCCGTCGTGGAGGCGAGGGTGTAGCGCGGCTGGGCCAGATACAGGCGGATCGCCTCCCGAATGATGGCCGTCTTGGCCTCCCACCAGCGGATGCCGGTGACGAGGCGGTGCTGCGCGAGCCGCAGGAAGGCGCGGCTCGCGCAGTTGATATGGTTGCGCTGCGCCCTGGCCGCCCGCACCTCGGCGCGCTCGACGCCGCAGTGCTGCTTGAGGCCGCGATGGTAGACCGCGATGCCCCAGGCGAACTCGGCGTATTTCCGGCGCGTCAACTCGCCCATCGTCAGGTCGCGCGTCGCCCAGTATTCCTTGTCCCCGTCTGGGAGGACGATCAGGAAGGCCAGGACGAAGCCCTAGCCTTGCAGGTGGACGCGGGTGCCCCGCTCGCTGATGGCGCAGTCGCCCAGCGGGCGGTTGCCGCCGCCGGGGTTGACGGTGCGATTCGCCTTCAGTTGCGTCACCCAGCGCCACCCATGCCCCCGGCTCGCCTGCAGATTCTCCAGGCTGGCATACCAACTGTCGAACACGACGCACTCCGGGGCAAAGCCACGGTCTTGCGCGGTCGCCAGCAGCGTGCGGAAGTGGTCGTTCTTGCTCAGCTGGTCGACGGCCTTCGCGTACAGGCGGTGGTCGCAGGGGAGCAGGGCCTCGCCGTCGGTCCACAGCAGCGTCAGCAGGTTGATCCCCTGCACCACCCGGCGGTGCTTGCCCGACCAATGGCGCGTCAGCAAGCCGATCTGGGGCGCGTAGGGCTTATCGAGCGTGCTATCGTCGAGGACCAGCACGCCCGCGCCGCGTCGCACCTGCGGGGCCGCCGCGGCCCACAGTGTGGCCGGATCGGGCTCCCGCCGGTGCAAAAGGCGCGTGAAGGCGTCGTGCGCGGGCGGATTGGCTTGGTCGGGCTGCGCGCGGGCGGCTTCTGTGCCGCTCACCACGCGCGGGCTCGCCACCAGGAAGTCGATATAGTCGGTGGGGCTACATTTCGGTGCATTCATGCCCCAGGTCTAGCCGATCCCACCCCAACTGCGTAAGTCCTAACAGTATTCGTTCTGCATCTGCTCCGACAGGTTGTTCCGAGAGGCGAGCCCGGACGGGCCGTTAGTTGTGCGTTGATGAGCTCAGGAGGCGGATGCAACTCGATTTTCTCTTCGATGTCGAATCGGTCGAACGCGAGACGATCGCGGACGATCCAGACGCGATCGTCTCGCATTTCACCTCCGGCGAGTTCAGCGCCGAGGTCTGGACCGATGCGGCGGGGATGACCGCGATCGTCGAGGTGATCGTCGCCGCACACCCCAAAGCCGAGCGCCCCACGACCAGTTGGCAGCCGCAGCCGGTGGCGATCTATGGCCCGACGGTGCGCCCACAGATCGAATTGGGCGGCGTGGAGGTCTTCCCCCCGGTCGCGACAATGGCGAATACCTCCCCTACCGGTCGATCGCCCTCAGCAATGAGGACGGCTCGCAGCTGCACATGGCCCTGAGCGAGGAGACGGCGCGGTGGGTCGCCGCGCTCGGGCTGCGCGAGATGGGCGAGGGGCTGCGCGATCTCGGTGAGGGGGACTTCGGCGGCTGAGCGCGCCGGTGCGCGTCGCCTATGGCGCGGGCGGCGAGATCGCTCTTCTGTATCTGTTGCCCTTCAGTCGGTGATCGCGCGGACGCGGCGCACGCGCGACAGGAGCAGGGCGAGCGGCGCGAGGAGCATCTCCGCCGCCGCGATGGTCAGCGCGCCGCGTAGCCCGAAGCCTTGCCCGATGATCCCGCCCGCGAGGCCACCGAGCGCCGTCGCGCCCCAGATGAAGACGCGCGCCGTTGCGTTGACCCGCCCCTGCACCTGCGGGGGCGGCACCGTTTGGAGGATGGTGTAGAAGTTGATGCCGTAGATCGCGCTCCCGACCGCATCGAGCGCGCGCCAGCCGACGAGGATCGGCACGCTCAGGGCGGCGGTGGTCGCCGCGAGCGGCAAGAGGAGCGCCGCGCCGCCGGTGAGGGAGAGCGCGCCGATGAGGGTGGGGCCGAGTCCGCAGGCGCGGACGAGTCGCCCGGCCAGCAACGTGCCGAGGATCGCCGCCGGGCCGCTGACCGCCACGATCGCGCCGAAGATCCCCGGACCGATCCCGAGTTGGCGGGTGATGTAGAGGATAGCGGTGCTCGCGATCATGCCGCTGCCGAACGCGCTGACGGCGTCGCCGAGGACGAGGAGACGCAGCAGCGGGACCGCGAAGACGGCGCGCAAGCCCTCCCCGATCTCGCGCCAGATCGGGCGGCGGGCGTTGTCGTTGGCCGGGACCGGTTCCGGCGTGCGGATGCTCGCGATGGCGCTGGCCGAGCAGAGCGGGGCGAGCACGCTGATGATCAGCGTCAGCGGGGCACCGATGAGTTGCACCAGCGCGCCGCCGAGCCCCGGCCCGGCGATCTGCGCCAACGCCTCGCTCAGGCGGAGCTTGCTGTTCCCCTCGATCCGATCCGCGCGCGCGACGAGGGTGGCGAGATACGGCTGATAGTACTACAGCGACACTTATCCTGTTCTTCGGTGCCAAGACGAGTACGTTCGCGGCCTACCAAACTACCATTGGCGGGCAGGAGCCCAGTACGAACGTCAAAGTGTCGCTGTAGTAATAGGCGGCGACGAAGAAGACCCCCGCCGCACCGACGACGATCGCGAGCACGTAGAGTTGGGCCATGCTCAAGAGGCCGAAGAAGGCCAGCAACGGGACGGTGGCGAGGAGCGCGGCGCGCAGCAGATTAGTGGCGATCAGGATCGGACGGCGGCGCAAACGGTCGGCCCAGGCTCCCGCGAAGAGGCCAAAGAGGAGCGAGGGCGCGGTCGAGAGGGCGCTCAGGATGCCCATCTGGAGGGGCGACGCGCCGAGGCTGACGGCGGCGGTGAGCGGCACGGCGAGCGCGGCGACCTGGATACCGAAGAGGGCGATCGTCTCCCCGCCCCAGAGTTTCAGGAAATCGGGGTGTTGCCAGAGACGCTGCCCGACCCGGCGCGCGGGAAGATCGATCTGCGCCATCGGCCTCTCCTCCCGCTGTCGTCACCGCGCACAGGGATGTGACGCGGGGAGCGTATTGCGTGATGCGCCGACTGTCAAGTCGGCGCGCGTGTGGTCGCCTGTGCGGGCAGTGAGAGGATACATATCCTAATCTCGACTTTAGCCCTTCGGTCACAGCGTCCCGCAACATGTCGCTTGCCAAAGCAAATGTTAACGATAGTTTTTGCCTATCAGCTTGTGAAACCGACATGCAAAAACTCTCACGACTCCAGTAACGACAAGCGATAGACGGCGATACATCAAGAGGGACCGCCACGATGTGGCAGCCCCGAAGATGCCGTTGGCGAATTGGCCGGTGCCCGAAAGGGGGAGGGAGGGTATGCTGGGAGGGCTCGGCGCGATGTCCTCGGGTGCTGCGGCAGAGGAGGTGTGTCATGTCGCTACAATCGCAGGCCGTCTAGCTGGTGCCGGAGGATACCGCGCGGGTGGCGCGGGCGGCCTTCCCCAAGGGCAACGTCTCCCTGCGGATGCATGACGAGCTGGGCCGTCTCTACGCCGATCGCGACTTCGCGGCGCTCTTCCCGGTACGCGGCCAGCCCGCCCTCGCCCCGGCGCAGCTGGCGCTGGTGACGCTGCTGCCGTGCGCCGAGGGGCGGTCCGACCGCCAGGCCGCCGAGGCGGTGCGCGGGCGCAGCGACTGGCAGTACGCGCGCTGCCTGGCGCTGGACGATCCGGGCTTCGACTTCTCGGTGCTGTGCGAGTTCCGGGCGCGACTGCTGGCCCATGAGCAGGCAGGGCTGCTCTTCGACCTGCTGCTGGCGCGCTGCCGGGCGGCGGGGCTGGTGCGGGCGCGCGGGCGGCAGCGGACCGACTCGACCCAGGTGCTGGCGGCGATCCGGGATCGCAAGCGGCTGGAACTGGTCGGCGAGACGCTGCGGCACGCGCTGCATGCCCTCGCGGCGGTCGTGCCCGACTGGCTGTGCCAGCACTGCCCGGCCGCGTGGGCCGACCGCGACGGGCGCCAGTTGGGCGAGTAGCGCCTCCCGCAAGAGTCGGCGGCGCGCCAGGCGCTGGCCGTCCAGATCGGGGCCGATGGCCACCGGCTGTGGGGGGCGGCGTGGTCGCCGGTCGCCCCGGCCTGGCTGCGGGCGATCCCGGCGGTCGAGACGTTGCGGCGGGTCTGGGTCCAGCACGACCATGCGCCCGACGATGCTGGCACGCCGGGATGGCGCGCCGAGGGGGCACTGCCGCCGTGCGCCGCGCGGATCACCTCCCCGCACGACCCGGAGGCGCGCTTCGCCACCAAGCGCGAGACGAGTTGGACCGGCTACAAGGTCCACCTGACCGAGACCTGCGCGGCCGACGCCCCGCTCCTGATCACGAACGTGCCGACGACGGCCGCCACTGCGGCCGACAGCAGCGTCGTCGCCGCCATCCACGCCGACCTCGCGGCGGCGCGCTTGCGGCCCGGGATCCACTTGGTCGATTCCGGCTCCCTGGACGCGGACAACCTGGTGCGCGGCCAGCAGGACCACGGCGTCGAGCTGGTCGGCCCGCCGCTGGGCGACACGCACTGGCAGGCGCGCACCGCCGGGGCGTTCGACGTCGACTGCTTCGCCCGCGACTGGGCGGCCCGCCGCGCCACTTGCCCGCAGGGTCACGCCAGCGGGAAGTGGTCAGAGACGACCGATCCCCTGGGCAACACGGTCAGCACCACGCACTTCGCCGCGGCCGCCTGCCGACCCTGCCCGTGCCGCGAGCGATGTACGCGCTCCGCGCGCGGGCCGCGCCGGCTCACCCTCCGCCCGCAGGCACAGCACCTGGCCCTGCGCGCCGCCCGCCGCCGCGAAGCGACCCCCGAGTTCAAGGCGCAGTATGCCGCGCGCGCCGGCATGGCGGGGACCATCTCCCAGGGCGTGAACACCTTCACCGTGCGCGAGGCGCGCTACCTCGGGCTGGCGAAGACGCACCTCCAGCACCTGCTCACCGGCACCGCGATGAATTTCGTCCGGCTGTCTGCCTGGTTCGCGGAGCGTCCCCGCGCCGCCACGCGACCGTCACGGCTGGCCTTCCTCGCCGCATGAGCCGTGTTCCCAGCACCGCATGCGCGGATTCGCCAACGGCATC
>JAABUH010001761.1_pt1 | contig 22630 bp, 34 predicted proteins | sample 5559121 | NCBI WGS metagenome assembly JAABUH01 (sample SAMN10711871, study PRJNA513364) | rock metagenome | isolation source: Antarctica rocks | place: Antarctica: Victoria Land, Battleship Promontory nord | collected 2015-12-28
AGCTGATCGCCAATCAAGCCGTACCTCCCCTCGGCATCAGCAGGCGCCCCACCACCCATCTCCCTAAAACTTTCACGATCCCGCTCCCCGGCGTGATCTCACCCAGACTCGCCAGGAGCGGTGATAATCCCGCATGATGCCTGTATCGGGGATATCGATCTTCGATAGCCCTCCGTACGGCTGAGAAGAGTAGAGCGTCGTCAACTGCCCAGATGCGCGAGAGGTAGGCGAGGCGTTGAGCCAGGATCTGGACGACGTCAGCTTGGTCCACTTGCCCTAGCCGACGTTTGCACGCATCGAGTACATCTGGAGGATAGCTCACCGCTTGCTTGCCTGGTAGAATGTGGTCAGCTCTGTTTCTGCTTAGAGGCTTTAATACCCACCTAGTCGTGTCAAGTCCGCATCCTGATCCTGATTTGTGGGCGTGGTACTGCGATCACAGCAAGGCATTAGCTTTTCCGGTCTTCATAGCGCTTTGGCGAGGTAGCTTACCTCTGCAGGACGTAGGTGAGTAGCTTCTTCCGCCCGGTATCGCTGTCATTGCTGTCATCGCTCCCTCGACGAAGGTGATATCCCGGTGTTCCTATACGCGGTGACATCGGACCTGCGAAGACTTCTCGTCAGCTACTGCTGGGTGCAGCCTGGTCAATGAGCAGGTGTCTTGAATCCCGCTCGATGCCCCGACGCAAGATAAGCACGAGCGACTCACCCACTACCACCTCGCACACGTCAATTCCCACTCCGCCAAGCTCCCCGCGCAACAGCTTCGCCGCTTCGCTTCTTGCCGCGCCCATCATCCTCATTGCCCCTGGCAACAAGCTATCCTCGAACTCATCCACCTCGACACCCTTCCCGCCATTGACGAAAACCACACGGCCTCGTCCCGGACCGGCGGAGAGGAGGTCGCTCAGCTCTCGAATGACCGATAGCGGGTCGAGCACATTTGTCCGGTACAGCGAGATGAGTGTTTGCTCATCGGTCATGGCTAGTGCTGAGTAATGGAGAGTTCGTGGGAGGGAGATGGAGAGAAGTTGAGGTGAGGTCGGTGGAGATGCAGGGGATCGATCAGGAGGTGTAAGTGGACCAGTGATGATCTCCAGCTTGCCGTTATGATTCGGGGAACTGAGTTTGATGGTGGAAGTTCTACGCGGACCTCGGGCAGTACAGACGATCGCCACCAGCTCTAATCCATTCTCTTTGCAGTATGCCCTGACCGTTTCGCCAGCATGAGCGAACCGCCCTTTCCCTTTCGGGTCGGATTTGGGCGACGTCCAGGTATCGTCCGCGCTGGATTCGGGATCGGTGATGACGGGTACGACGCCGCCGGGATGTGATGGGTAGCGGGCCCGAAGACGTTCTTGCATTCCCGACCATGTGAGCAGGAGGGATGAGAGTGCGGCGGAGGTAGGAGGCGAATGAGGTGAAGGGAGGGGGACGAAGGGGAAGACGGTGTAGCCTGATTTGGCGAGGTGGAGGCTGAGGGATTGGCCGGTAGCTACGGGGATTCAGTGTCCTCCTCATGCAATTCGAAAATGTAAGACAGTTCGTGAAGTCTGAGCGAGACGCTCACGCTCGCTAGCTCCTACGACGACCACCGCCAGCCCCCTTCCCTCCTGGACCCGCACATTCGCTCGGTCTACCGTCCGTTGCGGGTTATAGGGGACGACTTCGCCAAGTCCGACGACGCCAAGCGTACTACGGAACCAGTCATGCACCCACGAGGCCGTTCCCTCGAGGGAGAGGGAAATGAGAGCGGTGATATCCTGTGTCAAGGAGAGGAGAGCTAGGGTTGACGCGGAAGAGGATGAGGACGGAAGCGAAGAGAGGAGAGTAGGCGATTGGGAGACATTCGCGATGGGCATGATGGCTAGTGCTGTGTTGGTCTTCCTTGTCGCTTATCTCTGATAATAACGCTGAGAGAGTTGATTTATCCCTAAAGGCCGACAGGACGGGAAGACGTACCAGATTCATCCGCTACCCCGTTCGGATGCACCTTTCACCCTTCCATGGTTCACCGGGACTTTTCATGCGGGAAAGGTGAGGAAAAGGTGACTACGAAGCTCAGAAGATATTGAGTCGTCTCCAGACACTTGCCAGGTGAGGAGTTTGTGACTGGGAGGAGGTTGTGAAGGGGGAGATAGCACCCTCGGCTTATCGCACGCATAAGAATCCGCGGAAGTATCGGGCTTGTCGCGTGGTCAAGTTTCTCACGGGGACACCGGGAGCCGGGATAAACGGAGACACAGGTGGAAGTTCTGATCACATAAAGAACTGTCATATCAGTCTTCTTACGCTTGCCTTCGGATCCCCCTTGGAACCTCCTGATATCTCGGTCCTCCGCCGAGATGCGAGCGTCAGCATTTCGTACTGATGTCTTGTAGCCATATCTGCGGGGGCAGCTGTCGGATGGGACCAGTCACAGCGAAGTTCATCGCTCAGGCTGAGGTGGACGCTTGACATCGGTTCGAGCAGAACGTTATCCCTTCAATTTTGCGCAAAGCTGTCCCACCTCTCGGCTGCCCAGGTGCATCGACGAGCTTGATTTACTCCCGTTTCAGGACCCAGAGGACCCAGAATCGTTGATGCGGCGGGAGGAGCATCACTGCAGCCCGCGTGGACGATCATATGGGTGGACAAGGCAGTGCAAGCGTGACACGGTCTTACGCACGGGGAGGAAGCGGACTTTGCCTTGAGAAAGATCCACGGCTTGATACTTGCACCTCGCTATACGCGTACAACCTACAAACAGCCATATCAAGTCGCCTTGCCTTGCCGGCGCGTTCCTCCCCCAGGCATCAAAACACTCACATCCCTCACGTACTGCTCGTACTCATCACCGAACCGCTTCTCGCCCTCTTCCTCGAGCATCGGCACGCCTTCCCAGTACCTCAGGAGGAAGTAGGTGGAAATAAGAGCCAGGCGAGGTACCTTGCTGCGGCTGGAGCTGACGAAGGAAGAGAAGTGGCGGGCCGAGCTGTAAGATCACTTCGCCCAGGAAGCTGTGCGTGGAAGTGGGGATCAGCTGTCGGACGAGAGTGACGATAGATACAAGTCGACCGCTGGGAGTAGTGGAAATGGACGTACTTTGGATGTCGGGACCAGCTCCAAAGACCAGACGAGATAATGTGACTCATCATGTTTCTTTTCATCTTTGGCTTTCTGCCAATTCGCCTTCTCTACCAAGCACCGCATCAATCCGTTCACTTCGTGACATGAAGACCGAGAGCTGATTCAACACTCACGAGTATCTGCAACTGCCTCCAATGCGAAGCCGATTGTCCAAATTCCGGTACCGAGTATGCCCTTCCAGCCCAAAGCCTGTTGAGAGATACCCGAAGAAGGGAGCGAATTGATGAGCCATGCTGGGAGGTCGACGATGGAGATCCATGCAGCTTGAGCAAACCTGCCCCCCTGAGCGTGATCAGCTATGGATCTCATGGAAGGTGGTGTCATCCAATACACCATGCGAAGGAGAATTTCCAGAGATCGTGTTTCATCGTGTCGATCCGCCTGTCCTTGCCTTGCTTTCCTATCCTCTACAAAGACGTATGCCCCCAGTCCACCATCCAGTCCCATCATCTGTGTAACGACTCACCCTGAATGTGAACAAGCACAGCCGACCGGCCCAGATGAGGTACATGGCAGTCACCAACACCTGTCTCGGGTGTAATCCTTGCCAGTGCCCAGCATGGAGATACGGGTATACCTACCGCTCTCCCGATCAGCTTGGGACAAGAGTCCCGCTGCATCAGGAGAAGCAGACACACAGTAGAGAGGAGAGCCCCGACAAACGTTCCCCATGTTATTCGAGAAGTCGTAGGTCTTCTCGGTCCGCATGGGGATCGCGAAGAGAGCGAAGGCAGTCTGGACGGAGAAGCTGATCAGGTCAGCGGGCTGAATACAGAAGAGACGGGACCTAGGTGAAGCCGTGAGTCCGACGAGACGCGATACCATGTCAGGGTGTAGACCGAGGAATAACATTTTGTCCATACTTTCCCACTTCTTCCCCGACGCTGGCATATACGAAGCCACCTAGAACTCGGGCTATCGGGCTCCGTTTTAGTTACGTCATGCCGCGTTTCAGATTGACATTTCACGCACCTTCACTCCATCAACAGTCATCTCCGACACAGACGCTGACAATAGTATGCCTACGCATCTACCTTCAGATCCCCTTTCAGCACTTGGTCCATCCATCTTCCTCCAGGTCCTGTCAGATGCCCCTTTCTACACCATCCAGACCGCCGAGCTCGTCTCCCACCAATGGCGATCCCTCATCCAATTCCACGAGAAGAGTCTCTGGTCATCCGCATGTCATCGCATTGGTGTCCAGGAATACTGGATGATAACGATGGAAGCACAAGAGCCTTCGTCCTCGGACCCGTCCTAAAAAATTTGGCATAGCAAATCGAGTGAGGAGCCGGTTTCCCCGGATGGAGCGGCTGGGAGCATCAAATGGCGGGACGTATATACAGGGCATGTTGAACTGGAGAGGAATTGGCGGTACAGTCGCTGTAGAGAGGGGTGGATCATGACGCCGTGGAATGCGGTATGGAATTCTAGGGTCGATTCCGAGCAGGGGATTATGATGGCTACGACCCGCCATGGTGAGTCGTCCTTCTACGAGCTGGAGGATACTCTGAGCAAATCGAAGGGTACGGTCTCACAATCATCGATATCAAAGATTCGAAGCGAATCTTTGAGATCCAAGGGTTGAGGTCTTTTGCGAACCTCGACTTCGTCAAGGGATTCGCGATCTTCGATATTGGTTCCGGTGCGCGATATTCAGATCATCGAATGTTGGGTGTTAATTTCGACGATGTCAGATGCAAATGGAGACGATGGAGACGAGTTAGCGCTTGAGGTGTATTGCACTCAATCCGCCATAGAACGCAGCAAAATCTCGACTCCCCCCGCGTCTAAGCGCTCTCGCCTGTCGCAAACTTCCAAGTCTTTTACCCATTCGTCCTACCATCCCGCTCAATCTAGCGATATGAAGCTCCCATGCGGTCATTGGGCGTACTACCGGACCATCGAGCGGTCGACGCCATGCAACGCTTTCCGAGCGAGAGTGGACCATGAGAACCAAGGAGGAAAGGAAAGGGCGGTGCTTATCACAGCAGGCGAGCGGGCTGTCTACATCATCGATTTAGAATACGAGGAGAGAATGGAGACGATCCCGATCGAACCCGAGGAATACTTCTTGGTCCAGGTAAATGAGATGTGAAGGGAGTCATCGTCGGCTGAAATGAGATCAGTACATCGAATTCAACGAGGAATACATTTTCCTCTGCTTCCAACGAGAGATCCACGTCTACTCTCGAGTCACCCAACAGAAGATCGTTGCTTTTCCTCCACTCGTCTCTTCTTTTGAGTCAGCCGCTCTCGCTTTCCACTTCGATGCGGATGCTCAAAGACGGGATGAGCTGATCGGTGCATCTGATCGGGACGCTCGGCTATCTCATCCCGATCATCGACGGACACCGGTCGGAGAAGTGATCTTGCAGGGGTTCAAACCAACAGATCCCAAATCGGCCAAATGGCCGACTCAACGGCTGGAAGCTGATGAATTTGCATTCAACGCGTAAGATCATCATGTTTTTGGAAGCCTTGAGTCGCTAAAACCCGTATCAGATGTCACGATACTTTCGCGGATCGCAAAACGGACCGCTTTTGATCGTTCGGAATTATCGAGCGGCCTTCGCAGTGGTCGACCTGAAAGAGCGAGAAACACGAGTGGCCGAAAGCACCATCATGCTCGATCTTGAGAATCGTCTGAATCTCCTCTCGGCAGATGGCACGCACGTCGCGGCTTTCACGGTGCGTTTTGAACAGTTCGCTCTGAAATCCCACTGACGGAGATCAAGTCAACCCATATGGTCATACTTGACACCGGATCGCTTTCCTCGCTTCCGCTCACCCTCTCAGCCTTCGATCCACCTACCATGACGACCCGTATAATCCTCTCCACGAAGTATAGCGGACTCAATACGGCGACCAGCGGTCAGATGAACCGAACAAGCATCTATTTGACGTACGCGGCTCGTAGCGCTGGCAATCACGGCGAAATCGACCCGTTAAGCGGACAGAGGATGCATGAGCCCGATGCAGTAAGGGAGGGTCTCACAATACCCGTGAGGGCGTGGGATTTTGGTTGGACCTGAACCAGAAGACTCGGCGTGTCCTTGTGTGCGTAATCATGTACTTGTAGATTGACGAATTCATGATGGAAACTGGGCGATGAACCCTTGAGGGGTGTGGCGCCACAAAACACGTCGTTTCAGTCGTTTCAGCCGCGAATCCGTGCGCGTCCCTGTACCCCCGGTTTCCCCCGAGTGCCCGAGCGCACCGGATTTCTTCAGGGTACTCGTAGAATGAGGAATGATCGCCAAAGGATCTTGCTGGGGCATCAGAAGCGCCTTTTGGCCAATATATTTGCAGTACAGGTACAAAGGATGTTTGGGGATCCGTTTGAGGGGTTGAGTGATGCTTCTCATGACGCCTAGACTTTTCCGCTGTTCTGTTCCGCTTCTTCGTGTATCCCTCTTCTTTCTATCCTCATTTGAGATAGTCATTTTTATTTCCGCAGATTGTCTTATCCGAAATCCAGTAAAAGAACCGAAATTATGTTGGCCAGAGCCGCCTTCCCATCCTTCTTCCTCACCCGTAAGTCCTCCCTCGTCTCTTACTCCTACTTCATCAATCATCAAGCCGATTTTGTCTCATCACTGCCTCCAGACTTATTAGCTGATACCACTGGGTCTTACAGTCACCGGCTTCATCCTTCAACTACTCGTGACACTCTCCGTACCCGTCATCAAGACGATCGAACTCCTCCATATCGAATCGTCGGGCGGGACGACGGCGGCGAATATCGGTGTCTTCGGGGAGTGCTTCAAGGGTGGCGATGCTAGGTGAGCGGAAGAAATCCATGTCTTTACAAGCTCTTCAGAAGCTATTCTTCCCTCCGTGAATCGAACATTTGTGCTCTACCTGTCACCCTGTCCAACCGCTGTTACCTTCTCTCAAAACTCGATCGAAACCTACGCTGACACCCCCAGGATCGGCACTATCTCCTACTCACACACCGCCGCCTGCACCTCTCCCTCAGTCGGCTACACCCTCCCATCAACCTACTTCGGCGAGAGCCCCTCCTCCCAAGCCCAGACGGTCATCATCAGGGGTCTAGCCGGAAGTCTAATCCTTAACCCCATCGCCGCGGGGTTCGCGGGGGTGTCGCTCTTCTTTGCCGTCACAGCATGGTTCTGCTCGTCAAGGATATCGGAGATCGTAAGCTCGTCGCCAACCTCCGCGTGACTTTCGATGGAAGTTGAGCGATGAGATCCCGAGCTGAGTTTCATGTAGATCACTTTCTTGACTCTCTTCCTCTCGTCCCTCTCCGCGTGGGTCGCCTTCTGGCTCGACCTAGCGCTCGTCCTCATAGCTCACCATCGGGTCAACGACTACACCAACGGAGGGTATACCGCGCATGTTGGGAACGCACTCTGGATGGCTCTGGCCGGCGCGGTCCGTCTTCGTCTTACATAGGATGACACAAGCTAATACCGCCCAGCTCGCTATGAGCTTCGCGATCTGCTTTGCGGGATGTGGGGTGTTTGGGAGGTACTCGAGTCATCACAATGGGAGTGACAGGGCTGTAGCGGGGACGCCGTCGCCGAATGAAAAGGGGTACGAGAGGAGGCGATTGTGAGTCTTCCAGCTTCTCTGAGGAGACTGCTTGATTAGCTGTCAGCTGGCAGAGGGCCCAAACGTACCGCGGGACTTACTAGAGGGAAGTGCGATGATGCGAGGGGTTGAAATCGGTCCTTTCTCTGGCTTCACCCGATTCGTCAATGAGTTCGCATTATGGACTTCCGCAATCATTTGTCTATCTTCAGACGATAGATATGAATCATTATTGTGTTGCCACAGTCTCAGGCCGAGACGGGCTTACTCAGGACAGGGACCGCCCGTTTCCAGTCAGCCGCGCTGTCCAAAAATGCCGCAATGCCTAATGCACGGCGAGCGAGGCCGATCGATGTCCGCTCCATGCATAGATGACCGTACCATGCGGTATCTCAAAATCAAGCCCCTACCCTTCCACCTAGTCGATGCCTCACTTTCTTCTTGAGGAGAATACTGTCGAGTTTCGCTGACTCATCCACAGGCGAACGTCTGACTGAGTTCGACGGGGGTGGACGGATTGGTGATGTCACTGGCGCCGGACGAGTAGACGGTACGGATCCTGCCTCCTTGGTCGTATTCGTGCCCATTGGCCGATCCCCCTCAATGGACTTCCGCTTCTCCCCTCTCGGCCCATCCTCCCTCACCCGTCTCAGACTCTCCATCAATCCCTTCGGAGCTGCTCGGCTTCCCTCGCCGAAGAAGTCCGTCACCTCCGCTCGTGTGGGCTTTGGCGGTTCGAAGTTCTGAATCGTAGCTTTGCGGATTTCTTTGAATGCCTTCTTGCCCTCGGGTAGACGAAATCGTAAGGGTGAGGATTGGCCTGGGGATTGTACAGGTTTTGCGAGGTGAGCGGGGAGGGCGGCGCGGACCTGAGCCGCTTGCACAGTGGGGTAAGGACCGGGAAGGGAGGATGAAGAGGGTGATGAGTGACGAGGACGGGACGTCGGTCGAGCAGGATGGGAAGGGGGAGGTAATCGTGGTTGTCTGGGAGGTAAAGTGGTTTCTGAGGCGACATATGGGTTCCGGAAAAGTTCGGTTTGGGTGGATTGCGGCTTCGGTCGTGCAGGACGCGGTACGAATTTGCCGGAAGCGTGTGTAAGGGCGACGCGAGCGCGTTGAGCATCGACACGAGCTTTGGCGAGACTGAATGCCGCGGCGGATCGGGCACCTATAGACGAGAATCAGTCAGTGTCATGCTGAACTACCCAGCACTGGATGTGTGCTGTACGATGGCAGACGACCGACCCACCAGGCGTTACTCCTCCTCGCGCTGCTACTTTCCCCATCCCACCTGTACCCTTCATCCCTCCCCCACCTCTCCGCTTCCCTTTCACTCCCACCACCTTATCCACAAAAACGATCCTCTTCGACGCCTTCTCCTCGTCAAGCTGCCTGTACCGCTCGGCCACACGATCCGCAGCGTGACTCTGGCGTTGCTTCGCATCTTCTTCCGCTTTCTGCTCCATTATCTTATATCAGCTTTTAGTCTCAAAGGACAGGTGGCCTGCAACCGTCAAACCGGAGATCACCTTGCACATCCTCCTCCACCCACTCGTCCGTTTCTCCCCCTTCCGATCCTGACACCGCTCGTGGAACAGCGGATAGTCCTTCAGCAGGAACATCTCCCATAACCAATCCGTTTCCTTCTTGATGTGCTGCCCTGAATCAGCGAGGTACTGAGCTACACGTTGAAGGCCAGACCAAACGTACGGGAGAGCTAGACTCGATCTCAGATAGCTGGTCCATAGGTAGCTCGTCCAGGAATGAGCGGATGAGGGGGTACTCCATCTCGCCGATATCCCATATCTGGGACGAGTTGGCTCGGATCACTACGACGCACAGTCTTGCTCAGCGTGCTTCGTGAAGCCTTGTCAGATGACTCACCAGTCAGGCAGAAGCTCTTCAAGGTATCCACTCCCTTCCCATTCCCTTGAACTTCCTCCCCGAGTTCTCGCTTCCGGTCCCGTATCTCAGCGAGCCGCTTCTCCGCACATGATTCGGAAGGCCTGGCTCCCAAGGAGTTAGATGGGATAGGTCGGATGGCGGAGGAGGAGGTGAGAAGCGCCGATTGGAGAGCAGCGGAATCGTCGTCGGAGCCGAAGAGGTCTTCTTCTTCGTATTCGAGCGATCCGGTCGGGTGGGGCATGATGGCGATCTCAACGCTGATTGATGCAGTCGACCCGGTGGTACCTGCCAAGACGTCTCAAGAAGAGCAAGCGAGCGAGTGCAGCAGAAGTTCAACTCGAGAAGACAAGGGAATTGAACGACGGAATCACACCTCCACCGGAATTAGGCGTCGTACTCCACACGTGCGCAGGGATTACAAGGACAAAAGCTCCCGGGCGATGTCGCAGAGACTGTAACTTATATACTGAGACACTGCAAATACAGCGACTCTGACAGTACGATTTGTAATACGATGCCTCTCACATGACTGTCCACCGTGCGACGTGCGGACAAAGGAGTTTGGTAATCAAGAAGCACATGAGATTACTCGTCAGTCCGATTCTGGACAGCGTACAGCCCAGAGGCTGGTGTTGCGAGGGAAGGACGAACCTGAGCAACATTTACCCTGCTGACCGCGGAAGTATGGGTCTTCATCCTTTGAAAATGGTCCCCAGACGGACGGGATCTGAGGGAAATAGAGGCGGCGTTCGTTGGACGAGAGAAGCGATGTGATTCGGAGAGATCAGCATGGTGGACAGCAGAGCGAGACCGTCCGGACGGTGGCGAGGGGAGGGCGAGGGTAAATTGCGTCGAGTGAATGACGGTCAAAGGGGAGGCACAACAGTGTCATCAGCAGGTGATAGATGCCGGCTGGGTCGGTTTCGACGTACCAGGGGATCCTCCGTCATCCGGCAGTAGTTGATCAAGCTACCAGTCATCATCAGCAACTCTCCCAGCTGTTCCCGTCATCATGACAGCGGACACAAGGCGTCTGCATGTCCGTATCCGAGGCACAGCCTGTAAAGCCATCTGGCTATTTGAGGCGTAAGAAGGCAGACAGACTCACTCGAGACTCGCGATGCTGACCATCACCTTCGGTCTCGCCAATTCCTCTCTCAGACGCTGATTGTGCTCTCGCAATCGACGGAGCTTGAGCTCGTGCATGTTCGCTTTGCTGAGGTGACTGGACATGGCGGCAGGTGATCGCGAAGTATGATGTCGGCGGTGATAAGACCTGATTTGGGAGCTTCGGCAAATATGCCCCGTCAAATTTCTTCGATGTACTGGGAGCTGGGATTGGAGAACACTCGATGGAAGGCATACGAGGCGGCTCCGAGTAAGGAGAAGACATCAGAGTCGGAGCCTTTCATCACCTCCTGCGCTGTTGTGGTCCCTTTCGCAGGCAAGGGCATCCTTCGGTCTAGACCGCATCGGGCTTCGTGAAAGACACTTCTTGCAAGTATGATCTTCGTGCGGAGACAAACGAAGGGGATGTAAACGATTCTCAAAAGGTGATACCAGCTTGATCGCAGAAGGGCTTGAGCACGGACCTCCTCCCTGCCCTGAATCCGGATGACACGACTGAGCTCCTCTTCTCCATTCTTCCTTTTCCTTTTCATCATCTACAATTCCCATTTCCTTCCTCGGTACGGACTCACAATAAATTCGTTCATCAGCACACCTGGCACGATGCCACGAACCCCCGCGGCTGTAAAGCCCAAATCCAAAGCCCGTTCTAAGCGATCCCCATCGGCTAACCCGAAGCCAAACGAAGACTCCGAATCGGACTCCGATCCCGGTCCGCTCGCCAAGAAACCCAAGCACACCACTCGGCCAGCCAGTAAGAAGCGCGAGGCATCCGTCAAGCCCGAGCCCGAAACCGAGAGCTCCTCTTCCGATGAGTCTATCTATACTCCCCCGCCCCCGAAAACATTGAAGCGCGTCTCCCTCCCTGAGATCGGTAGGGTCACGAAGGTACTGAGGGATGAGCTTGGTGGATTGAATGCGGAGGAGATCAAGTTGTTGATCCGTGGGATGAGGAGGAAGTCGGTGCCTGCTAGGGTGGGCGTGAGGAGTGACGTGCCGAAAGACGAGGAGGGTGGTTTGGAGGATGAGGATTATGTGGAGGAAGAGGCAGTCCTGAGTGGAGACGAGAGTGAGGACGACGGGAGGGAGATACAGGAGAGGGCGTAAGTGCTTATAAAGATCTGTTCCCGGCGAATGCGAGCTCAAACCTTCTCGATCAGGGAGAAGCTTGCCTCGTCCTTGGCTCGTCAGTCCCCTCGTCGCCGATGAAGCTTGAGCTTGGAGCGTCTCGACCTGTGGCTGACGGCATCGCTTCCTTTAGTTCCCTTCAATCAGCTGCAGGCACAGTCGATCGCCTCCCTCGCTACGTCGCTCAGCGGGATGACCTCTACCCTACAAATGGCACTCGAGCCGTTCCACGGTGGACCGATCCTGTACGTCGCTTTTCTTCGAGGCTTCTCACCAGATATGGTGTCTTAGCGATGTTGCGGAGAGGACTGACTATCTCGCAGTCAGCAGCTTGAGATCTGGCATAAACAGCAGGACGGAGTCGTCAAGAACGGTATCGAAGGATGGGACGAGATGATGGGTGTGGTCAAAGGGCACAAGGTGTGTCTGCCTTAGATCACTCCGAAAGACAGATGATGTATCGTTCGGGTAGACCAAGCTGGACGACATGACGAGGCGCATCGCTCTTGCCGTGGCTGAGAAGGCGAAGATCATCGCGCAGGGGAAGAAGGATGCGGAAGCAGCACGTCCGTATGATTCTCTCCCCGAACCATCTCCCAGTGTATCGCCAGGATCTGGGGGGGGGAGCGGGGAGTGTAGATGGTGCTGACAGGCGCGATCAGTCAAACGTCAAGCAGCAGAACTCCAGGTGATCAGGGCGGACCTAGCCAAATCCAAGGCCAAATTGAGCAAAAAGGTCAGCATGCCCATCCTCCCCGAATCATCGGGCTGAACGTGCTGTAGATGGAGAAGGCTGTTGACAAGACGAGGATCGGGAAAGAGGTGAATATGGCGATCGCGGAGATCCTCAAAGGTCTCGAGGAGTAGACGATCCGGTCAGCTTCCGTTAATCAAAGAATCGTCCATGCTATGCAAACCTATATGTATTATCGTAATAGACCGCTCCAGGGTAGGCGAGCGTAGACCGCCTCGTATCGCCTCGTCATGACCGGGCTCACCCCCTTGCCCTCGCCGTGCATCCTGACCAGCCCGACGCTCACAACGCCCAACACCGCCGCCAGTATTCCTCTCAATCCAATCCTTCTTCGTCTCGGGATGACTGTTTTGTGCTCACCTTCAGTGCCGGCCACCACATCTCTCCGCCTCGGTCCCCTTATCCATGTAACCACCTTCATCATACCGACCCCCGCATGCCAAGTCCCGATCCCCACCAGTCCCAAATACCCCACAGCACTCCAACCCGGCCACCGTTGGATAGTCCAACCCACAAACTCCCATCCGAACTCCGACGGGCCGAGGTTGGAGATAGGCGGTTCCGGAGATTGAGGGATGATCCGATGTATCAATATATGGGGGAGTACAAATGGGACGAGCGCGTAGCCTGCGATAATATGGCTCGTCTGAGGTGGGAGCCGGCGGGTGCGGTAGATAATGATGGCGCGTTTGGAGAGGGAGGAGGTGAGGTGGATCGCGAGTGGGGCGTAGACGAGGAGGGGTTCGAGGGGGAGGTAGTAATCCCGGCCGATCAGCTGCGTCGATCAGCATGAGTGAGCACAATGAGAATGAGATGGAGAAAGGGTAGACGAACCATAGTCTTGTCGGCGCCAGAGCCTCCGAGGAAGGCGGCTGCGAGAGGTGAGGCGAGGTGCACTGTGAGAAAGGCGGAGAAGACGAGGGCGGAGGTGTTTTGGGTGGCGGTGAGGATACGGAGGATCTGGCCTGAGATGGGGCGAATAGGGGTGGGAGAGGAGGGACGGGGATATGCATTTTGTGATGGAGATTGGTCAGTGTTTGGCAGTTCGTCGATGCCAGGATCCATCATTCAGATCGGATAGCTCTAGCACCAGCGATGAAGGGATTCAAGAACACCCATCCCGACGGAAGCAAAAGCCACGAGCGCTGAATTTGAACGCCGCTTCAATCCCGTCCGCACATCCTGTCCGTGTATAGCGTCCTCAAAACAACCCAGATAACTCTCCTCCTGGGTTTCGAGTCGTCCTCTGTGTCCCGGTACATTACCATCCCAAGAGGGGGGAAGTAAACCCGTCTTAAAGCCTCTGTCGGGGCTCTGAGGTCCTTTACTCTCACTCAGTGTGTCGATGCATCAGCAGCACCAGTCGATATTCGGACTTAAGAACGCTGCAATTCGTTCTGGAATATGTTTCCCCATGATTCTGATCTTCAGCAAGGTGGCTCGTGTTGGCCATGACCCGGGTTGAGGAGGTCTGGTCGCCTCTCCTTTTGCCGCTGGGGACCGTCAGCAGATTCGAAAGATGGGAGACCTGCTCATTCTCGTCATCTCCTCTACCCCCGATCCTTCGCCTCCTATGCACACATCCTCTTCGCGTCCACACCGATGTTTCTCTCGATGTCAAGCTGCCTTATGACTCCCCGCGCCCTTCGTCCCTCTTGATCCCCATGGCATCATCCATCCATCACTCCAATCCTACCTCCCTCTGATCCTCTCGCGGTCTATGCTCATTCGGAGACCTCCTCGTGGACCGAGCCGATGAGATTCGTGCTATCATCGGAGCCCCAGCCTTGTGCCACTCGACATCAATCTCGTCCCAGATGTCCGGCCCGTCTTCTTCGACCAATCCTCCATAAATCGTCTCGTGATCCCCAAGCTGTGCCTTCCAAGATCTCAGCAGCTCCCACGCTTCGCCACGTACGGACAGATCCCTGCCCAGCTCCTCCCACGGGTAGTGGATCTTGGCAAGTGCATACACCTGCTTCATGACCTACTGCGCCCCTCGACCGACTACGAGGGCACGTAGTCGGTCGATTCCTCCTAGCTTGGCTCTTGCGCAACCACATACAGCTCGATCCACTCTTCACCCGTCCTTGTGACCCAATCCTTGTTATAGTCAGTCGTCCCCGACGAAGAACCCGGTCTTGATCGGGAGTGATATGGTGTGGTCGAAATCGCGCGAAATCTTCGAGCGAGAGAATGTTCGACAGTGCACGAGCTCTTCATGGCCATTGCTGTATGAGCCAATGAGGATACCAGCAAATCGATCCTCTTCACTCCACTGGTGTTCCGGAGTCGAAGGACGGATGTGGATCGTTTTGAGAGCTGGACAGGACCGTAGATGATCGAGGACATCGAGCCATATGGGGATGGGAGTGGATGACGAGGCGATGTCTCGCCCTCGGAACGGCTCGTCGTCGGGATCCATGTGCATTCTCTCGATGACGATAATCTCCAGCTTCGCGAAGGGTGGAAATGCAAGCTGGAGTAGGGGTTAGAAAGGTCCATATTGTTGAGAGCCACTAACCTCGAGCCGCTCTCTGACTGCTGGCTGTCCGACGATGGTGCGGAATATGTCGGAAGGCGGATGTCCATGCAGCGGACCGCGGAAAATATCGAACCCCGCACCACGGTCAAACTTTTCAGACTCTCGAATTGCACCCCTGGTGCTGGATCGCAGACATTCTGCCAGTGCGTACCGGTCACCGTGAGGTGTTGAAAGTCTCTCAGTCTGCCAGCTAATTCGAGGAGATCGCCAAGTGCCTCTTCGCGTTGCCAGGAGGTGCAGTATATCTTCAACGTCCCAAGCTGAGGCGCCTGCCGGAGAATATGTTTGGCGATCCCGAGCGGCGAAGAACGCCGGTCGTCCCGAAGCGTAAGGCTTTAGCTTCTTGAGTTGAGGGATGGCCGGACGGCGTTCGTCGCTGCTGGCTGTCTATATCTCGTCCACAATTTCGCGCGAGCGAAATTCCGGCAGTGGAACAGGCTTTCTTGTCCGTTGCGGTAAGATCGGACGAGAATACCTGAGAAGCCATCATCCGTAATCCAGCGAGCCACATTAGCTGGTCGCTGATCGCTCGGATAAGGTGACGGATCGAACTCGATGAGGCGGATAAATGACCAGGAGTGTAGACAATCGACTAAGTCACTTCGAAGGGGTGTAGGTCTGTTGGTGGAGGTGATGCAACGCCGAGGGGTCCACAGGATGATGGCGCATCCCTGCTGAGGATCAGAGCCATCTCGAGCTTTGCGAAGGGTGGAAAAGAGAAAACCTGGGGCAGGCGTCAGAGAGACACATTGAAATACAACTGATCCCGGGTGGCAGTTTCTCCGACGGGGTTCCAAAAATCATAGTCGATGACCAATCTCTCTAGATGAGTTGCTCTGATCAAAGAACTGAAGAGAATCAAACGCGCGGAGCAATTGGTCCGGAGTTCCAGTTGCCGCAGATGGTCGAGTGGAACGATTGCCGAAGAATGCCTCAATCAGCCATCCGTCGTCGTTTTCTTCGGGCACAGAGTCGGAATGAATGGATAGCTCGACGAAGGAAACTGTGGCTAGTGTGGACTAGCAGAAATGAACGTATACTATACAGAGATCCTGAAAAGTATGTTCGTTGAGCGCCCTGGCCTGGTCGATCACGGCAATCACACTGGCGGACGTGTCGGAGCTTGACATGACAAGAGAGAGCCGGCGGACTGCGGGTAGATGGGTCCCAAGATCGGCAAGGTGGTTGATCGAGATGCTAGCCATGCCTTTCGGCTTTTCGACTCGGCAACAGATGTCGCACATGTCAACGGTCCTAAGGCGCCTGGACGTCCATTGAAGAAGGCGATTGAGATTCGATTGCGAGATCTCGGTAAGGCCAACATCGAGAGCCTCGATGTAACCTTGCCTCTCCGGGACCCGCTGTAGTGCTTTCATGATGGAGTCCAGGAGAGTTACCTCTGTAAGCCGGTCCTCAGGCTGTTGTTCTTCCGAACGTATGTTCCAGAAGGGCGAACCACGATTTTGTTTTCGCGGTCGCCTTGACGAGATTGACGCAGAGATTGCGCCACACGCCAGCGTGCTGGAGGGCCGCATTGACACGAGCAAGATTTGTGTCAGTTTTGACGTCGCAGAACGAGCCGATCCGCTGCTGGAGCTCGACCGCGAGGTTCGAGAATGGTTCAGGTGAAGTCGGCGTGGCATCACTGGCCGATTCATGGATGGGCGGTGCCGGCGGACAGTGGGATTCGGCCTCATTCGGAGAGGTGATTCATTGTGTGGCGAGGACTGTCTCAAGATCTGGCATAGGTTCGTGCATGGCTGATGAATGATAAGCTTGGCTGACGGGAGACCAGATCACCTACTGACTACTGCAAAGGGCCCCGCGACCAGAGGACAGCCGTGGCGTAGAGTCTCGGGTGATCGCCGAAGAAGTTGGCAAGAACGTCGATGTCGATGAAGATAGGACAATGTCGAGAAGAAAGGTTGATGGATGATGGATGATTGATGGAAGAAGGGGAAGGCGGGCCAGGCACATGTACACAGCGAGATGGCCGGTGCGCGGGTCATTCCGCCTATGCAAATGTGGCAATAGGTCGTCAGATCAAGTTTCCATCGGCTGCGATGGCTGCGGAGGTGGGCAGTGCGGAGGAAGATGAGGATCAGGCGCCGAATGAGAGGGAACGACATCCGAGACCGACTGGGAAGAGAGGGAAGAAGCGGTACGATCTGCCACCTGGAGCGCGGGTGCGGGCGCCTAAGAAGCGGACGCGAGTATCTCGGCTAGAAAATGGTGCGTGTCCTCTCTCCTTTGATGCAAAAGTGCGGGATCTCACCACGGCACAGAGGATGACGACGGGGTACACGGCGACTTTGTGTCCCGTCGTTCTGGCCGACAACATTTCGCGCCACTAGCCTACTGGCGCGGCGAGAAGTTTGAGTATCAACGCGGCATCAACCTACCCGTCATCAAGGAGGTGGTCCACATCCCCGTCTCACCAGTTGAGCCGTACGCTGCCCGGAGTAAACGGGCACGGACCGGACGGTCCCAGAGTGCTCGAGCGAACGGGAACGGGCACGGGAATGGGCATCCTGCGGGGAGTTATGAGCCTGAGGAAGCGGGGTGGGATGATGGTACGGATCCAATTGGGATGGTCAAGGAGTTTCCGTCGGGCAAGGAGATTCATCGTCGTCCGTACACCTCCTTGGTCAGTCAGGTATCCTAGCTGATTTTGGGGAGGAATTGCATTTCCGAGAGATAAGCTGGAACCGAAAGCTGTCAAGGATGCGGAATTCAAGTATCAGAAGGTGTTTGGGGAGGATCAATTCATCGCGGCTGGAGTGGTGTTCTTGCCGGTCGGAGGGAGTAAGCCGGGAAAGTATTCGAAGGATAACTCATATGTACGGGATTGCTCTTTTCAGTAGTGTGGCAGTCGCTGACGGTGAAAAAGGTATTCTACGTCATCTCGGGAGCTGTGCAAGTGCAGGTACACCGGACGAGCTTCATCATGGCGCCTGGAGCTATGTTTATGGTCCCGCGAGGTTGGTCACAGTTCATCCCATTGTGAGATTTCTGGGCTGATGATGGTATTTAGGAAATCATTATAGCATATCCAACGTCTCTCCCACGTCCGAAGCCCAACTCTTTTTCGCGCAAGCTCGCAAGATCAGGACGAACGAGGAAGACGAGGCCGCCCTCGCTGGCAATGTACAGGAAGCAGACCACCTCGAAGGAAGCGTGTCACATTCCGCGAGAAGAGCTACGTCGGCGTTACCACCAGTCGAGGAGGAGGCAGAGAGCGATGAGGAGCCGGTGCGCCGGAGGAAAGAGGGTGGACGGAAGAAGAGATGAGGATTACTTGGGTCTTTGACACTCATTATACGATATGGCATGCTTAGCACGGCCCACCAAAATAGATTTCGGGATATAATGGGAATATTCCCGGATTAGTAAGCGCCATGTCACGCTGGTCCGTCTACCCTGAGTCACATCATACCATTGTCGAACCCACTCCTTTCGCTCGTGTCATCGTTTCCTCACCGCATCGCTTTCGTGCACCCATCCCCGCCTTGGTGGGACCCTGTCGAGTTCTAAATAGGGTGAAGGAATTTGGACAGGATGGTCCAGCAGACAAGGGCGAACCAGTGCGTCGATCCATCTCGATCATCCGGGGATTCGGCTGACTGTACTCTTCTTCTCTTACCCCCTTCCCGTCCCTCTGCTCACTCGCTCCATCACCCATCACACTTGGATGGATGGCGCCATGAACAGGACTCGGACAATCCGGATCACCAGTACGTCCTTCCGCTCTTTGTTCCGCGATGAGATACTGATCGATATCCTTTCTCCCCCTTGTCTCACTACATCCCATCCATCCCCGCCTATCCGCCTTCACAGTCGTCGCCGCCGACTCACTGGTCAAGCGCGATGTCTTCCGTGTGCCTGATCCATTCGCGATCGTCTCGGTCGATGGGGAGCAGATCCATACGACCAGTGTGATCAAGAAGACTTTGAACCCTTATTGGAATGAGTGAGTTGGTCCCCCGCTTGAGGAACGATACTGATGTGATGAACAGGAACTTCGACATGTGAGTGTGTGGTTTTGGAGGAGTTTTATGAGAGGCAGGAGGGAGGACTGGGACTGGTGTTGATGATGCGTAGTACTGTCAAGGACTCGTCCGTCGTTGCGGTGCAGATCTTTGATCAGAAGAAGTTCAAGAGAAAGGTGAGGACGAAATCGCAACGCAGTGAAAGAAACTGGGATCACTCCTTCTGCAGAATGATCAGGGATTCCTCGGTGTGATCAATGTTCAGGTGTCCGATGTGATCGATCTCGAGCTCGGGGGGCAGGGTAGGTTCCGATTTAAAGGCAGAAGCAATTCTGACGCTGCCTCAGAAATGCTCACCCGGGAGCTCAAGAAAGGCTCAGACAATGCGACCGTCAACGGCAAACTCATTGTCTACCTCTCCACCCAAACCACCACCCCCATCTCGAATGCGGGCCCGTCGACCTCCCAATCCGCCGATATGAGCGCCAGTGGCTCGGCGCTCAGTCTCAACACTGCTGCTGCAGCTTCTGCATCCCGACCTGGGTCACAGCTTCGCTCGGCCAATGGCGACACCGAGCATGAAGGCCCGGCTACAGCACAGTCGAACAATACAGCAGAACTTCAAACCCCGGTTGTCGCGCAGCCATCTGCCTCTGTCCCGCAACCCATCAGTACGAATGCCGCTGCTGCCGCTGCATCTGGCGCACCGTCCGTCAATCCGACCGCTCAAGCTGCGGCCACAGGACAGACTGGGAACAGCACAACACCAGGGCACCAGTTCGACTCGCACTCCGATCAGCTCGGTCCGCTCCCGCAAGGATGGGAGCGACGGATCGATCACCTGGGACGTCAGTACTATGTCGATCACAACTCTCGTTCCACCACCTGGAACCGGCCGAGCGATAGTCAAGTGTCGAATAATGCTAATCAGGCGACATCAACTGGAGAGGCGAGAGCGAGGCACAATCAGCGTACCTTGGCCGATGATATGTTGGATGTCGGTCAGCAGCAAGGGACCGGCACCATCACGCCGACCAACAGCGGAGCGGTACCTGGCGCGTCGAGCAATGCCACCACCGCCGGAAGCGGTCCTCTCCCTGCTGGCTGGGAGCAGCGATTCACCCCGGAAGGCCGACCATACTTCGTCGACCACAACACCCGCACCACCACCTGGGTTGACCCTCGTCGCCAGCAGCTCATTCGAGTCATCGCTCCTGGTCAGGGCAATCTATCGGTCCAGCCGCAAACTGTCAGCCAGCTTGGTCCTCTCCCATCTGGTTGGGAGATGCGTCTCACCTCGACGGCTCGTGTCTACTTTGTCGACCACAATACCAAGACGACGACATGGGACGACCCGCGTCTGCCTTCGTCGCTTGACCAGAACGTGCCGCAGTACAAGCGCGACTTCCGCCGAAAGCTCATCTACTTCCGATCCCAGCCTGCGCTTCGCTCCAACACCGGTCAGTGCCACATCAAGGTGTCGCGTGACAACATCTTCGAGGGGAGCTACACGGAGATCATGCGGCAATCGCCGAATGATCTGAAGAAGCGGTTGATGATCAAGTTTGAGGGAGAGGATGGTCTCGATTACGGAGGTCTTTCAAGGTGGGCGAGCCGCTGACACTGTCATGACTGTACTGACGATCCCTCAGAGAATTCTTCTTCCTCCTCTCGCACGAGATGTTCAACCCCTTCTACTGTCTCTTCGAGTACTCTGCACACGACAACTACACCCTTCAGATCAACCCTAACTCCGGTGTCAACCCGGAGCACCTGAACTACTTCAAATTCATTGGTCGATGTGTTGGCCTCGGTATTTTCCACCGTCGTTTCCTCGACGCGTACTTCATCGTCTCGTTCTACAAGATGATCCTCAAGAAGAAGATCGCGCTCCAAGATCTCGAGAGTGTCGACTCCGGACTTCACCGAGGTCTGACGTGGATGTTGGAGAACGACATCACCGATGTCATCGAGGACACGTTCTCGATCACCGAGGAGCACTTTGGAGAAGTCGTCACGGTAGACTTGAAGGAAGGCGGACGTGATGTCGAGGTCACCGAGCACAACAAGAAGGACTACGTCGAGTGGGTGACTGCAGTATAGTTTGGCCGTCAGCTGACAAACTGGTAGCCTGGTGACGGAGTACCGAATCTCTAGACGAGTCTCGGAGCAGTTTGAGGCGTTTATGTCTGGCTTCAACGAGCTTATCCCGCAAGAGTTGATCAACGTGTTTGATGAGAGGGAGCTTGAGGTGAGCAGCTCACTCAGCCTCGAGCTACAGTACTGACGAATCGCAGCTGCTCATCGGCGGTATGTCCGAGATCGATGTGGATGACTGGCAGAAGCACACTGACTACCGCGGCTAGTGAGTTGTTAGAAGTCTCTCTGACATCGACTTATCTGATCATCCGTAGCAACCCGTCTGACGAGGTCGTCGAGTGGTTCTGGAAGATTGTCAAGGCATGGCCAGCTGAGCGGAAGGTACGTAAATTGAGCACCGGGAGCCAGGTTGTTGATGGTCCCGCTAGTCTCGGCTCCTGCAATTCACCACCGGTACCTCGCGTATCCCCGTCAACGGCTTCAAAGACCTGCAAGGATCGGACGGTCCGAGGCGGTTCACGATCGAAAAGGCGGGCGAGATCACCCAACTGCCGAAGTCCCACACCTGTTTCAACCGTATCGGTGAGCAGAAAGTTTCTCCCCTCTGTAATCTAGGCTGAGGCAGAGCAGACTTACCGGCGTACAAGTCTTACGATGTGTTGGAGCAGAAGTTGACCATTGCGTGAGTGCCGAGGCCAGCTTGCGACGAGCTTAGCTGATCTTTCGTAGCGTTGAGGAGACCCTCGGCTTCGGACAAGAATAGCCTGTCGCTTGGAGATTTCATCTGTTTTGCCTCTTTGTCCTATCGTTTCTTCAGTAGCTTGCACTCCCATCTCTATTCCTTTTCATCCTTTTACAGCTCTTGCTACCCTTCCCCGGGCTTCACCCCTCTATAGACTGTACCTAACCTGATCGATACACGCATCTCCGGGGGATAAGTTCATGTACGATCTGTCAGCGGAGGTCTCGAAGTCATGATCGCTATGCATCCATGCCATACTCGTACATTACGTGTACAGTTGTATCATCTCTCTCTTCTTCGTCGATACTCGCTATTCACCGATCGCATATACCGGGTGTATTCTACAAGTATCCCACCTCGTCCCGGAAGTCATGATCACTCAGCGCCCAGACAATACAGTCGATCAAGCTCCGGCACCGTGTCATCTCTTCTTTCCCCCACCAAACCCTCCAAAACCCATCATCATCGAAATATCCTCATTCTCCCTCTGCGCCTTCTCCACCTCCCCTCCTCCCCCACCGCCCTCCTTATCTCCCTTGAAGCGCCTAATCACCCCTACCCTCCCCAATTCCTCCTCCTCCCTCCGTTCCGCCCTCTGCCGCTTCCTCTCCTCCCTCCGTCTCCCATGCTCGACCTCCTCCCCCGCTCTCACC
>JAABUH010001762.1_pt1 | contig 22630 bp, 39 predicted proteins | sample 5559121 | NCBI WGS metagenome assembly JAABUH01 (sample SAMN10711871, study PRJNA513364) | rock metagenome | isolation source: Antarctica rocks | place: Antarctica: Victoria Land, Battleship Promontory nord | collected 2015-12-28
AGTTCAAGCCACTCGTCCCAAAGCCTCCGACTTGTAGTCTGCTTTACAGCCGTCTTCTCCTCTATTTCTCGGTATGTAAGCCCGGAATCACGATAGGCAATGACTCTACCACGCTCAAAGTCACTTGTGTTGCTTGGAAACATGATATCCATGCATAGAAAGGTCACTAAAGACAACGCGGAGACTTAAAGTGGAAGAGGGGCCACACTGCTCGGAATTAGTCGGCAATAGCCAATTAATAACGGCGATACTGTACGCTTGGCACCTCTCAAAACATAGTAGACTTCTCCCCACCGCTAGGGAACAAGACGGCATCTGCGAACTTCGTCCCAAATTTCCCAAACTTGCTCTTCGGAGCAGGCTTCGCTACCGGCGCCGCCTTCGCAGCCACCTCTGCCTGACGCTGAGCCTCGGCCCTCGAAATGGCCATTTTGCGCATCTGTTCCGAGCGCAGGGCCTCGAACTTCGCTTGACCTTCGGCTTTCTTGGCGGCTTTGTCAGCGGCTTGTATACTGTAGCCCAATATCAGCGGGATGCAAACGACGATGCGAGCACGCTCACGCTTTCTTCTCCATTCTCAAAACCTGTTTACTGGATGTGCCGGTGGATCCAGAGCTGATGCTCATCGTGTCCATGGTTACTGAGAAGGCGCTTGAGGGTGAGGCCAAGTGGATGATGGTGTTAGAGGTGGGTGTGATTGGTAGCTCCCTGATCGACTCGCTGCTGGATTGTGTGGCGTAGGAGTGATGTCGCATGGTAGCGGGAATATGGATAGTGGGCGGAAGAGGGAGTGAGCCGGATCGCGGAGCGCTTCTGGAGCTCAAGCTCGAGCTCGCGATGTCAGCGCCAAGTCGATACGTGTCCCAAGCGGGAGATGAAGGCTGATGTGGCAGAGCGGGGTTGCGGCCGGCAGCGTGGAGAGTTGCGGGACTGAGCTGTTGGCCAAGTCGGAACGGCGTGAGAGAATTGACACTGTCGTTGATCCGAAAAGACCGATTGAAACTTCGCAGGTTGTTCGAACTGGTCTTGGGCGATAGTTGTGAGTCTGGACACGAAGGAGAACTCGAACGCCTGGTCATGTCGAGGCTATCTATCGGCGAAAGCGTGAATGATCCCTTGAGCGAATCACACGGTGTGGCGGGATAGGACGTCGTGGCGTCCGAATTGGTCGGGCTCGATCTACCGAGCTGGAGACGATCGAAAGATGTGCGCTCGGGAGTGCGGGGAGAAAGTGGGAGATCGTTCATCGGAGGTGAGCCAAGAGGTGGAAGGAGCGTGGTGGAACTGCGAGACAGCTTTGGAGTAATCCCGCTCGAGATAGGACCCAGGGTTGGGCTAGAAACGAAGGCAGTATTAGTATCCGCTTCAACGAGTGTCATCGACTCCGCGCGAGCACGGCGGTAATGCCCTTCCTCGGACGATCGAGGTGCGAAAACGCCGGTGGATTCAACGCTCGCGGACTTCAGAGCATTCGTCTTCTGTGGAGTGCCGGATCGACTGCCTTCGCCGGCGAGAACACCTGCCGGACCCTGCCGGTGGGTGCGAGATGACGAGCCACTTTTCGCGGACTACGACAAATCAGATGGGATTCCCCACCATACTCACGTGGATCATATTCAGCGCTCTTACTTGAAGATTCTGCTCTCCGCTCAGTGTGGCGATCTCATAAACGCCAACGGCATTATTCGGTTCGAGCCTTTCATGTAGCGCATGCACGATTAGTCGAGCCAGACGGTCAATCTTGTACTGCTTCGCGTGGAAGAGGAGCGCGGACAGCACCGGTGCCCTATTCTGCAGCGGAGTCGAAAGCGAGAGCGTGTAGAAGTATTGAACGAGGGCGACGCAGACGGGGAAAGGTTCGGGAATGTTGAGGTGGGACGGCGTGAGGCGGGCAGGTGTGAAGCCACCGAGAAGGGTATCATTGATATCGACTGCTTGGACGTCTTTGAGCGCACCCGCTGTTTTGGCAGCCAGCTCTTTCTCTTGCTCGGCGAACCATGGCCATCTATCCGACAGGAGCCGGCGCGAACACTTGATTCGCCTGCCATCATCGCATACCACCTCAAAGTCGGACGCGGGCTTCTCATCGAGCATCGTCAAGCCGACTTGCTGAACGCCGGACGGGATCTCGAGTTTGAGCGGTGGATAGATCCCGTAAACCTCGAGGGAGATGACCGCCATTTGATCGAGATTGACAGTGCGGCGCCCGTAGTCATCTGCGAGATCGCCCTGAGAGTTGCCAAAGATGAGGATCCTCGCTTGTTCGGGCCAAACGATAGCGCGATTCCAGCTGCCCGTATTGAGGACTGCAGGTTCGAGGTACTTCCATGACATGTTGTCGAGGTCCAATGCCCAGATAGAAAATGCTGCTGACGTGGTTGCGAGGTACAGGCCACATAAGATGAAGTGATTGCCGACGACGCCGCCTGTTGGAAAGCGCAGGCCGGGCGGTTGGGAAGACCCACGGATGCGGCAAGATTGTTCGCGAATCGCAAAACTGGGAGGGGAATGATGCTTGTCGGAAGGCAGAGCGGGCTCCGAGGACTCGGAGATGGGGGAAATGAGGTCGAGCTCGCGGCGGACCTTTGCGAAGTCGTAGTTGGAGTAGCACCAGATGTCTGCCATCAGTTTGGTGAAGGTTCAGTGAGCTTACCTCCGCCCTCTCCGTCCTCCTCGATAGCGTATGAGTGTGCCGATGAAGTCTTGAACTCTCCGCCCTTGCTCGGCACGATCACTCTCTGCTTCGAGGACGTCGCCACGCTCCGGTAGGCGCCCTTGGAATGGAGCCCCTGCTTCTCCGGCTGTTCAGTCTTCGAGATCCAGACCTTGTGCTTCAGATCAAATACACTGATCTCGTAAATCCATCAATCCCATCAGCATCAGGCAGTCCACGCAACTCACGAATTGTCGGAGTGCTGACCGCCCGACACCACGAGCTTCCCCCTCGACACTGCGCTGATATGAGCGTATCTTGCGGACGGCATCAGGGTCGGGTCCTGCTCGATGGCATGTGCCAGTCATCTCGAGTGGATGGCCAGGTGAAGGAGGAGGAAGCCACCGGCGAGAGAGACAGTCGAAGAACCAAATGTCGTTATGCACCGACGTTGGATCCGAGTCGGACATCCCCCCAAAGCATACGAGCTTGTCCTCCCCTACACTTCATCAGCTCATCTCTTCCCATTTCTAGTGACGCACAGATATCCATGGAATGGAAGTATCTCGGTCTCGGTCCCTCTCCCGCATCAATGTGAGTCCACGTCCTCGTGGTGAGACCTAGCGCCCACATCGCTGAGGAGAGTCTACGGCTCTGGACGAGCTTACCGCCGAAGAGGAAGACAGTAGGGGGATGGGGAGCTGGGAGTGGGGAGATGTTGATGGATGGGCCCTGTGTGAAAGTCAGCTGAGAGGCGAGAAATGAAGGGATCTCATACGGTGAGAGGGGGAGGGACATCTCCTTTGATCCTTTCGCTCCATGCCATGAGGTGGGCGAGTGACGAGTCCATCTTGTGACCTTGTAGTTCTGAGGGTCTTGCTATCCCGATATTTTATCGGCTGAAGCGGTAACGATCGAACGCGCCGGGGACGAGGGAATATTTCGTTTAGAAGGGCGTATGAGCTGTCAGTACATGTATCGAGCCTGACGATGGCACGAGCACTACCATTTCATCCATCAGCCCCACGATATCATCAAGTATCCTTTGAAGGATGAGCTCAGGGGAAATGGCTGACGCTCGGACACAAGGCACTTGATTAAAATCACCCATCAGGGCTCCATCTCTTTGATCCGCACAGACTTTGATGGTAACCAGGCCGCGTTGGGTGTATGGTTGGGAACGTGTATCGGTCTGGACTGCTGATCGAGAGAGGGAAGGAGGTCGTATGAGAATGCTGGGGATGGTATCTATGCTAGGTATACCGCGACTCGAAACCCGTCGGAAAAGGAATCAAAGCATTACATAGGGAATCCGACAGAACGCGAGCCGTCCTTCTGGCGTATCAGATGAAGACTAGTGCATCGCTCCCCGTCGAGGGCAAGGTTTGAAGAATACAGGGAACACCCCGGAACCCCTCGAAACGTTACCTTCCCGAGGTCGGAACCCTTACGGCACGAGCAATTAGGGTGTAATCGTGTGACTCTGTAAGCACAAGTTATGCAGGCTATGGGATGGCCCATGGGAGTGTGTTTCCCACTTGAGTGTGTGTATTCCACAGGCATACGACTTGAATCTAGATCAAACCCGGATCCGTTTGTAGAATCTGATAATGGAAGGTCAGCTAAGCACTGGGCGATCGTGTTGATGAACCCACAAGATATAAGCTGGCCGAGACTGACGGGCGACACCATGGTCAGCTTTGTCTAGGCCTACGGTGATCCACTCACCACGACGTCCTTCTCCTGCGCCTTCGTCACCTTGCTGTCCTCACAATACATCCACCCCTTCGAGCTCTTCACATAAGCAGTATCTATTCCGATCAGCGCCGCCTGACATCACCGCTCAAACACTCACAATGCCCACTACTCAACGTCCCCATATGATTGCTCACTCCATACAAATCATACTTGAACGGACCAAGCTGCGTCCTTGGGTCATCCGGATCCTCCTTACCCGTAGGCTGTCGACGAGGCATGTATCGTGTAAGGTCTAATCCATTGACGGGGAAGATGACCGGGGTCTCGGACTTGTCCCAGAAGACTCCGTTTTGGGTGGAGAATCTTTTGAGCTGGATGAGGAGGACGGGAGGGAGACGGGCGATGGTGAGCGTCTTGCTGGCTCGTCTGGGCACTTTGCACCGGGGACAATTCCTAGTTTCGCTTGAGCCGTGTAACGAGTCAAACATCGGTAAAATCATACCACGCGTCCTCCTTCTCCATGACTTCGGATTTGACAAACTCATCAATGAGCTCCTGGACCACCACCGCTTTCTTTCCCGCAGGAACGGGCAGCGACATGTACATGAACGTGTCATACGTTGTCGACGTCTGAACCCTGTCAGCAAGTAGCGTATCTCTCGTGACGAACCTTGTGGCAAGTCAAGCATTCAAGACGATTCCGATATTGCCCTTGGAACAGATCCACGATGAAACTGTCGTTTCGCATCTTGTAGATTTGCCACTCCTTCTCCGAGGCTACTTCTGGCGGGAGGGTCTCAAGCGCAGCCTCTCGTTCCGGTGTCATATCGATAGGCGCTGGCTTGTGTTTCACCCGGTTCAAATCCTCATGTAAGCCATCCAGGACGAAAGCGAGGAATTCTTGAGAATCGTGTTGATCACTACCGGAGAATTGGGGATTGAAGCTGATGATGTTTTTCTGATCTGCGTTAGTTGAACTCTGAACGGAAGAGAGGATCCCTCACTCTGAAGGTGACTGGGGAGAGGAACGTGTAATCTTCTTTCCATAGGGCTTTGAGGAGTTCGGAGAAAGCGTTGGCAAGGTTGCCTTTCATCCCAAGGGGATTGTAAAGGTTGATCGACTTCTTGTAACTCCCATCTATCGGCGTGTCAGCACTTCTGGGCATTGAAATCTGGCACCCACCTAAGAAGTATGATGTAAAAGGAAAAGTAGCGCTCAAGCATTGAAGTGTGGAGTTCATGTAACAAGTGCTGCTATTGTCAGCTCTTGCCCGAGGCTACCACAGTCTTCACCCACTTCCCAAGATTTTTCAAACCCGTCAAGCCAAGAACGATATCGTTCCAATACCGCACCTCATCGCCCTCTCTCGCAACCAGGTCCAGACCCCTAATCGAGCCAGAGCGTACGACCGCCGGACGTGTCTCATACCTCTCCAAAGCATGGCTCTGGGCAGCCGGCGGAGGTTGAGGGACCGAGATCAGCGCATGAGCTTGGGGATAATCGATAGATGCGCGAGAGGTGGGTGACGGAGTCAAGTGATAGCCAGAGTATGTCTGGTTGTGCTGCTCGACGTAATCGCTCCGCCGCCGTGCGCCGGGACCAGGGTGGATGGAAGCTTGCGGGGGAGGGGCAATGGTGGTTTGGCTAGAGTAGGAGGATAAGGATTTCGAAGGACTACGGGAGGACCGGGAAGGACGGGAGGATGCGAGATGATGATGCCGAGACGAAGCATGATGGCCGGTATATGAGGTCTCGCCAGTCATCGATTGGGGACCGTACCCGAACTATAGATGTCAGGGCGTCCAGTGAAAGAGCATAGTACTCACGCTATCTGTGATGTTCTTCGCATAGTTCGCTGCTTGATACACCGGTAGATCCCGGTTCGCACGCTTCGAAGCGAGGTCGCCAGACAAGCTGCCCGATGACGGTGGACGATCCGGTAGAGGCACAGACGATGAGTATCCATTGACGGCCTTCGGATTGTACGGTCTTCCAGAACCGTTGGCATTTGCGTTCCTCGCCACCCGCTTCTTGATGAATTCGAGCCAAGCGGCGTACCCCCCGGCAAGCATGACAGGAGTCCGCTCAAGTCGCTTGTTGAATTCATGCTCGTAGATGAAATCCCATAGTCGAGATAGAGGAGTGGGTTGTGAGCCTCTTCGAGGGAAGCTGACGGAATGAGAGTCGTAGACGACCACCAGATCCGCTTTGTGCCGGTCTTCAAAGGCCTTGCGCTGCCTGTCAGGCAAGAGGGAGAGGGAGTCTTCTAGTTTTGCCGAGGTCATCCTGAATATGTCAGCTTAGCCCCCCTTCCTACCACTCACTCGTTCCGCATAAGGATCGTCGGGTCGATCCACACCACATTCATCTTTGCCCCGCGACCCTCATACTCCTGACCAACATAACCCCGTTGGTATTCCTCCTCGTTTCTTGCGTCTAACAGCAGGATGTCCACCGACGGATTGTGAAAGTAAGTTCGCAGGGTATCGGGATCGACCGAGTTGCTGAGCGGGAACTTTGGCTTGGACACCTCCCTTGGCGGTTCTCTTGGAGGCAGCGGGCCATGAGTCGGCTTAGCAACGGGGAAGCTGATCCAAGGTGGTCTGTCTCGCGATTCGGGAACAGGCGAACGAGATTTGGAGGATTCGATAGGGCGAAGGACTGCTGAGGGTGCTGGCGGTTCTGGAGGGAACTCCGAGGGAGGAGAGTCGGTAAGGAAATCGGTAGTTGAGGGCAGGGTGGAGACATTCGCCGTACTGGCTGGTCTCTTCAGGCTGTTGACCATGTCTGGGCTGGGGGGTCTGATACCGGTCGACTCTGGCGCTTTCAGGCCGTCGGGACGACCAGGCGGTGGCGGCAGACCTGGTCCTGGTCGGTTTGTCGGTGCAGACGGTAAATCTGGGAATGTTGGCACATCAGGCAAAGAGAATTCTGGGTGGTCCTCCTCGCAAATGGAACCAATCCTCCCCTTAGGCAGACCTGGAGGCGTCGAAGGTCGATCTTCACGTTCAAATGGGTACGCCCCGTTCGGCGGACCATCTACCTCGAACTGCTTGCCGAATTCGCTCAAAGACGGGAAAGCCTTTTCGAAGTCGTCGAGCCGATCTGGCGTGCGAGGTGGACCGGCGGAGGGTTTGTCGTCTTCGGGAACACTGCGATGCGGAGGGGATAGTGGCAGTGGGCGTGAAAATTCTGATTGGGCCTGTTCAGGATTTGGTGCGGATGCAGAGTCAGACGGTTTGAGCTGAGGTGTGATTGATTGCGGACTCGTCATGCGAGATGAGGATGATGGGCTCTTCGCCATGGCGGGCCCCGGTGTGCTTGTCGACCCCTCTCGTCCCTCATTCGATTTGATCGAACGAGATGATGAGCCAGTCGCCGTTTGACGAACCGAAGCAGCCTTCTCATGTGGGGGCGATGTCGGCTGTTCAGGTGGCGGCGACGGCTGCCGAGCTAGTAGTTGAGGCTTCGAACGTACCGATGGACGATGTTCGCTCGTCGCGGACCCTGCTCTCGGTCTTTGCTCCTGCCCCACCAGTCTTGCCGGCCCGAATGTCCCAGCTCCACCTGCGACAGACATCGCTCCGAGCGCGGAAGACTTATGGGGTACTGCAGGTGCTTGGCTTAGATCTTTGCTCTGTCGCTGGGCAATGGGTCCCACGTCCATGCCCTTGCCGCTTAGTGCTTTCATTCGATCGGCGATGCTGCCCATTGAAGAGGTCTCGGGTCCGTTCGGCCCCGGTGGTGTTGATGAGGAGGAGGATGTACTGCGGGGAATCAGCTTTACTTCAGTGACTAGCTGGAGTATACCGACCCATTCGCATCATGTCCATTCTCCTTCTCCACCGGTCTCTCCTGTAATGCCTGCTTCATCACCCTCGCCTTGCCCAAGAACGACTCGTAAGTCTACCTTATCAGCACCATCTCCAGACGTTCCTACTCACCTCCTTGAAATCCTTGAACCGTACAGACCAAGCCGGGTCCTTCCTCTTCTGCTCCGGCAATCCAGGATGTCCCTTACAGTGTACATAACACTGACACACCCGCGTGTAAGTGACGAACATCTCCTCCTCATTCCCCTTCCGCTCCGCCAGAACGGCCTTATCAACCTCGTATCGGGCCCGCTCGAACCAGTCTTTAGGCGAACGGTCGAGAGTGGATTCCATGTCGTTGGCCATTGCTTGGAGGGCGGATAGGGGAAGGGAGGAGAGAGGTGGAGTGGGGAGAGCGCGGGACATCTTGGAGGGATTGGGAGGTGATCAGGTCGGCATCGGCGCTGGTCGACTGCCTAGCTCCAACCGAAGGAAAGCTGAACCCTTCTCTCCCCACTTGGCTCCTTCCCTCAGTCTGATTTGGTGGTGGACTAGAAGATTTGTGCTTGGATAGGGAAAAAGAATCAGGATGACATGACGCCAGACTGGCTCAGGAACGATAACCGTTGTTTTTGGCCCACACTACCATCTCTCCTCTCGACTTTTCACCATACCCCCAATCTCCCCCATCTCCATCATGCCGCTCGACAACTATCCTCAGCCCACAGTGATGGTACAGCACGTATACGAAAGGGTGTCGGAATACATGATGAGGTCATACCCTATTCGAGAGATGCCGCTCAATATCCGACCGGTCAGTCCCTTGTCCAGCTTAACAGGGCAACAGGGCAACCATTGATAAGCTGGATGGTTTTTAGGGGATAGTATTCGCGACGGCTGCTTGGGTACTCATTCTTGGAGTACTTGGGATGGCACCGTTGCCAGCTTTGCCAGTCAATGATAAAGCATTACATTTCTTTGGGGTACGTCTGTCTAGCTCTCTTACAGCCCGTGCTGACCAGCTCCTCAGCTGGGATTCGCGACTTTCCTCCTTTACTTCATGATCGATGTACCAGAGTACGCCGTCCGGTCAAGAGTCCCGAATCAGCTGACACGCTATCGAAGCGGTCGAGCAAGACGGGTTTGGTATATCCGTCGCGCCCCTCTCCTACTCACGCTCGTCACGAGCTTCTTCTTTGGTGGAATCATCAGCGAGCTCGTCCAGAGTGCCTTGCCTGTGAGCTTTCCCCCACTCAGTCAATCATAAGACTGAAGACAAGCAGTGGAAGGAGTTCCAATTCGGCGACATCGTGGTATGCCCATTTCAATATCGCATACTGTCTGACGTCGGCTGACATCCCCAGGCCAACCTCCTTGGATCTCTCACCTTCCTTTACCTCGCCCACCTCCTTCACCTTCGACATCGCAAACGGCGAGAGCTGTTCACACTCTATCAACCTCTCTCCGCCCAATCGACAACCACCTATCGCGACGCTCAAGGACGGGAACATACTTTTGAGCCATCAGCACCCCTTCCAGCCATGTCGGCACCATATCGACATCGAGAGGGTAGCAACATCTGGGAGGAGGGTTCAGACGGTCGGCATAGTGGTGACGAGCCTTCAGCGGGGAAGGCTTTTGGGATTGGTGACGAGGATGATGATGTCGATCGGCGTAAGGGTACAAATGCGGTATGACATGATCATCTGGCTGGTGTTTCTGCTACCACCGGTCTTTCCGCATCTTCTTCCTCTTCGTCCGTCATAACCATCAGCTCGCCAAGTGGATCGTCGTCGTCTTGTTCTTCTCCCATTGAGGTTAAAGTGGAGATGTTGATGGTTGCGATGCGATCGGGAGCGACGGGCGTCTCGGCTATGAAGGATGGGCGGGGTCGTTCTCTGCTGGACGGCTCTTCCTGATTCGGTGTTGAGTGGTAGATCTGTGTCGTTGTACGAGAACCGAAAGCAAATTTGGCGATCCTTGGCTTCGAGGGCGTCGCAAAGATGATGGCATTGCCAGGCTTTGAGAACAGCGATTCCGGCCGTCCTTGAGATCCTGCTGTTGCCATCAGCCAAACCTCAAGGCTGCAGAAGGTCCTCACCGTCCGCAGGCTGACGCCGTGCTGTATGCTCATCGCTAGACTTCCGCCCTAGCAGTCCTAATCTTTGAGTCTCTCCACCTTGACTCTCCTTTTTCGCCACTATTGAGTTGGTTCGGCGCATGATCCCTACTTCCCGTCCCTTGAATAGGTCCTTCCCGCTCGGCGCACGGATCATGGGACGTTTGGCACCATTCTGTATGACTTGGCCTGACTCCGCCTTGGGTCCTATCGGATCCTTCGAGCGACTACGCGAGCGGCGGTTTTTGTCAGGCGGTAGGGAGTCGGGAGCCCTAGAGGCGGATCGCTTCAAAGATCTGTCTCGTTCAGGTGATGCCCTCTCTGAAGGTGGTCGAGACGGCGGTCGCGCGGCTGGGCGAGATTCGGCTGACGGTACAGCGTCCAGAGATGGCCTTGCGCGGGTGTGCTTGGGTTTGCGTGCTTTCTTGCTTGTTGGTGGCGGTAGCAGTTTTGTCGGGAAGGGCTGGCCAAAGACTTTTTGATGAAAAGCGCCGCAGAGTTCGGGCAGCTTCGCCAGGAAGCTACAAAGATCAGCCACAATCATTGACGGTCATGGCCGGACCTACAAAGCCACCATTACGCCCTCCCAGAATCGCTTCAGTATCCCCGGCATGCTATCCTCCTCATCCTTTTCTTTCCCCTTGGACTTGTCCTCATCCAGACCGATACCGAGCTCAGCGACCGCTTGCCACACGCTCAAGCGGTCCATCAATAGCTCCATCGCTGACACTGGATCCTCGATGGGTGAGATGATGACGGCCTCGGTATCATCTCGCCGCCGGTCGCGTTTACGTTTCTTCGGGACTGGCAATGGAGCGTGGATCATGTATACCATCAGCAGAACTATCTGCAGTAGGGTTCTGTTGCCAATCAGCATAGCGCCAGGGAGCTGGACTTACTCCCGCCGCTCGAGCTCCTCGCCAAGGCGCCTTGAGCTGATTGCAGTTCCGCCGTCTACTGCCTTCCGACATCCTGTTCTCAGCTCAATACCAACTCGCAAGACGCCCAGCTCTTCTGCAGTGAGTCGCGACTCCAAGGCATCATCCTCCAGAAGTGTGCGCTGGACTTCGCCAGTGGTGCCAGGGGTAGTGGACGAGATGACGGCTGATAGTATAGGTCGAAGTGTCTTGCGATGTCGGGCTTCGATCTGGGGTAGTGAGAGGAGCAAGGACTTGATCCCTTCGCTAATATGCTGCGGGTTGGGAGAGGAGGAGCAGGGATCAAGGCGATGCAGATCCATTACGAAGCCAGGCAGTGGACATAACACCTTGATTCTCATCAGTCAATCCGCAAGGTAAAGGTAGATGTCTTACATCGGACAAATATAGCGTTTCTAGGTATCTTCGTCGCACGTAGCCGTCCAGAGACTCGCTACATGCGCACGCAGGACCTCTGGGAACCCCAGTCAGCACAGACAGGGCTAGGAGAGCTAGACACATACGCTAAAGCCCAGGGCCATATTGCACCACATACCGGCTTCGAGGGGAGATCAATCGGGCATGAGAAATCAAGCTGAAAGGGTAGTGGCTGAATGTGAAGAGTGCTAGGCCGGGCTTCGACATTTCCTGCGAAGACATCTGTCATGCCCGCCTTGCAGTCGCCCTGAAAGTCCGACCCTCTTTGTAGAGTACTGTGATCCTGAGAGCGGGAAAGTGGAGGTAAAGAGCAATACTCGTCCGTCATCAGAAGCAAATATAGGCTTAGAACGAAATGGGACGCCTAATCTCTTCCCCGGTCAATGGAATTCAGAATCTTTGTTCTCCCTCTCAATTGTGGATGTTGCATTCCACCTTCCAGTCACATCAATCGAGTCCTCCCTCAGTTCTATCACAAGTCGATCACCGTACAAGCTCCCAGCCCAACAGAATCAAGCTTAAATCCAGTCATCATGGCTGACAAGCTCACCCGTATTGCCATTGTCTCTGATGACAAGGTGAGCTTAGCATGACAACGGCCACTGCAACATCAACGAAAGAGGTCTGTGCTGATAGGCTTGCTTCTCTTCTCGCCATTCATCAGTGTAAGCCAAAGAAATGGTGAGCATCCTCGCGAACAAACTCACAACCCAGCGCTGATGAGGACGCTTCCTTTCGTCGAATCTGCTGGGTGCTCGAAACGCAGTCGACAAGAGTGCAAGCGGTCATGTCCGGTGGTGAAGATGGGGAAGCTGTGCATCGAGGTCAATCCGACAGATAAGAAAGCATTCATCTCGGAGGAGCTTTGTATTGGTTGCGGTATCTGTGTGAAGAAGTAGATCACTGAACAGCGGGGCTGCCAAAGGCTGACACTCTACAACAGATGCCCGTTCGAAGCGATCCAAATTCTGAATGTTCCCACCAATCTCGGAACCCATGTCACTCATCGCTACGCCGCAAATGCCTTCAAACTCCATCGTCTGCCCACACCTCGACCCGGTCAAGTCCTCGGTCTCGTCGGTACCAATGGTATCGGCAAGTCCACAGCACTGAAAATCCTTTCCGGCAAACTAAAGCCCAATCTCGGGCGATATGATGATCCTCCGGAGTGGGCGGAGATTCTTAGATACTTCCGGGGATCCGAGCTGCAGAACTTCTTCACGAAGGTGTTGGAGGACGACATCAAAGCGGTCACCAAGCCGCAGTACGTGGATCAGATCCCGCGGAGCATCAAAGTCCCAAACATGACAGTTGGGAAGATGTTTGACAAACAGACCGAGCTGGCGAACCGGGATCAGCTGGAGACGGACCTTGAGTTAAAGGGATTACAGGAGCGAGAAGTGAGCCAATTATCGGGAGGAGAGCTGCAGCGATTCGCGATCGCTATCGCGAGCGTCCGGCGAGCGGACGTTTACATGTTCGACGAGCCGTCCTCATATCTCGATATCCGACAGCGTCTGGCGGCGGCGCGTGTCATCAGAGGTTTGGTCACGGCGACAAACTACATCATCGTGGTGGAGCACGATCTGGCAACCCTTGATTATCTGTCGGATTTCATCTGTGTCCTGTATGGTGTGCCGGGGTCATATGGTGTCGTCACAATGCCATACTCAGTCAGAGAAGGTGAGCAGCTTTGCTTGCAGACGACATGCTGACGCCCGTAGGTATCAACATTTTCCTTGACGGCATGATTCCTACGGAGAACCTGCGGTTCCGACAGGAGTCCCTCACTTTCAAGATCTCCGAGACGGCCGACGAGCTGCTGGCCCCCATGAACCGGCGATACACGTATCCGACAATGACGAAGACTCTTGGCGGTTTCAAGCTGCACGTCGAATCAGGGGAATTCTCCGATTCCGAAATCATTGTCTTGCTGGGAGAGAACGGGATGGGAAAGACAACTTTGGTCAGACTGCTCAGTGGGAAACCGGAATACTTTCCCGACAATCCTGAAGATCGGATCGAGATGAAAATCTCAATGAAGCCTCAGACTAGTGCGTGAATCCATATGAGTCCCGTAGCGGTACTTATGCCCATTTCTTAGTCTCGCCCAAATTCGTAGGTACGGTCCGAATGCTACTCCTCAAGAGGATCAAGTCGATGTTCATGCGTATGTAAGTATCCCCGCTCTTCAGCTAACGCCTCCTGCAGATCCTCAATTCAACAGCGATGTCATGAAGCCCATGAACCTGGAAGGTATCATGGATCAGGATGTCCAGACGTAAGTAATTTGTCGGCTCGACAGTGGGCGGTCTTACGATTACTAGGTTATCCGGAGGAGAGCTACAAAGAGTGGCCATTGTTCTGGTACTCGGCACACCCGCCGACGTCCTGCTCATTGACGAGCCGTCCGCCTACCTTGACTCGGAGCAACGTATACTTGCGAGCAAGATCATCAAGAAATTTGTGATGAGCACGAAGCGGACCGCGTTCATTGTGGAGCACGATTTCGTAGGACTTCCATTTCCTGACTGGTCACTTTCTGACAGACCTCAGATCATGGCGACATATCTTGCGGACCGGGTCATCGTGTTCGACGGTCAGCCGGGCGTGAGGTCATTCGCACGAGCGTGAGTACTGCTTGCCTAGAAGCGGAACCTTGCTGAGTCCAGCAGACCCGAGGGGCTTCTCGTTGGCATGAACAAGTTCCTGAAGTCTCTCGACATCACTTTCCGAAGAGATCCCACCAATTAGTAAGCTAGCTATCGATTTTTGACGGGTGTAAGCTAATCGTGCAAAGTCGACCGCGGATCAACAAGATGGAATCGCTCAAGGACAAGGAGCAGAAGGGTATGTTTGCAACGAAGCCTTCGAAAATCGACTGATCGTTGCTGTAGCTGCTGGGTCGTTCTTCTTCGTTGACGTGGACTAGACGTAGATCATCTGAACACAAGCATTTGCCTTGACGGGGGACTTTCATGTAAGAATCAGGCATGCACTTTCGCGCCAGTTCCCCTGCCGTAATAGGGAATAAGGTGAAACCGTCAAGCCTCAAGCCCGACATTAGCCTCAGAGCCGACGATGATTTCCGCAACTTACCTTCGCTTTGTCTTCCGGCATAAATGCTTCCTGTCGATGCATGATTCGGACCCCTCCAAGCTCTCACCATGAATCTTATTCATTCCCCTGCAACCCTCCCTAGCTCGCACCCCCTGATCAGCGAGCTCTCCTCCCTGCGACAACAGCTGCACCAATATCAGCGGTCCTCGCATCAAACCGCCATCCAACTCCAAGGTTCAAGGCTCGAGCTATCTTTAGCCAGTGAGGAGTGTGCGGTCCTCAAGTCATCCGAGGAGGCTCTAAGAGCCGAGGTCGAGGTATTCCGGTTAGTCTCATGAGTGACTCGCTAGTCAAGCCTGATCTCGCCAGAACTAATCCAGCTCCACCTCCTATACCTCCCACCTCAACAGCGCTCACCGAGCTCTCCCTCGCCCACCGCCGTTTATCAGCCAAGCTCGACCTCACGGAACAGCAGCTAGCTGCGTCCCAGCTCGAGTTGGCAGTAGCTAAGCAGGAGGTGCACAGGTTGAATCGTGAACGAGACGGGGATAGGGCGATCATCAATGATATGAGGAGGGTGGATGAGGATAGGGACGAGGCGATTGAGTGGGAAAGGGGGGAGAGGAGGAAGATGGAGGAGCAGAAGAAGCTCTGGTACGCAACCTCACCCCACTAGATCACAGACATGGGTGAGCTGATGTGAGGGGCAGTGATCTGGCGCTACAGGAGTATTCGAGTCTGGTACATTCGCTAGACCCTTCTGTTGTCCCGCCTCCGGTCCCTAGCAAGTCGTCGAGTACAGATATCCTTCAATCAACTCCGGATCTCGCTTCTGGCACAGAGTTGCCGACTCCGCCTCTGACTTCGCCGTCCTCTACATCAATCAATACCACCTCCGACTCGATATCCAACCTCCTCATCGGCCAGCGCGGTGTCCATCAGCTGTTTCTCGATTTCACGACCACCCTCACCGCCAAGGAGAGAGCGGTGCACCAGCTTCACGTGCGGGTTGAAGGAATGGAGCATTCCCTTAGTGTTCTGCGGGATCAATTGAATGCGGAAACGGCTCTGCGGGTGCAAGCTCAGAATGAACGGGACAAGGCGCTGAAGGACGACGCTAGTGCCGCCAAGGTTGTGGAGAGATACATGACCTTCACACAAAAGACGCACAATACGGTGCACAGGCATCTCGACAACCTGCGTACTCGATCCGCCTCGACGCAGACGACCTTGCGGAAAGAAGTTTTAGGATTGCGGAATCGATTGCGAGCAGAGACGGAACGGAGTCAGCGATTACGAGGGGCGTCTGATGAGATGGGCGAGAACATGAGTCGAGAAGCGGCGGGACGGCGGAGGGAGGTGGCGATGCGGTTGAAGATGTTGGCTGTTGAGGAGAAGAGGGAGCGGAAGGTGGAAATTTGGCTGGATCGGGTTCGACGAGCGAGGGATGGAGCAGAAGGAGCGGTGTTGGAGCCTGATATCCTGGAGATTCTCGTGGATGAGGGAGTCGAGGCTGTCACGCCCGAGGTTGCTGGGAACGAAGTGGGCAAGGGAAAACAGCCAGGCTGGCGGGGACTTCTGGGGAAGACCAAGCCGTCGGTGGAAACGGGTGCAATTGGGGACGAGTCGAGCGAAGCAAGGGTGATGCTGGCGGAAGAGCTGGTGAATACGCTTGTGCTCGATCTACAGGTGGAGATGGGGCGGCGGATGGAGTTGGAGAAGCAGAGGGTGGACTGGCTGGCTAGAGAAGCTGTGGATGGAGTGGACCCGACGGATGGAGAAGCGGATGGGCATTTGATGTTTGATGCGGGAGATCAGGAGGAAGATGAAATGGTAATCGGGCTCGACGCCGCTCATGGTAAACCGGGAGGAGAGGAAGATGGATCGACGGTCAATGACGGGGCGGCCATGCTCGACGTAGAGACCCCGCCTTTGCCTTCGGCGGTCAGCAAGAAGTCCCCGCTCATCGGACACCTGCGCGACCTTTTCGCCCCGCTCACAAGCCGCCACATTCCCCTCCAGAAAACACTGCATGACCTCTCGCTATCCCTTACCTCCCTTCGCTCGTCTCTCCCTTTGCCGCCCGCTCAACCCGAAGCACCCACGCCTACACGATCCAAGAAATCTGCCTTCCCAAGACTCTCGCTCAAAACCGTCGCACCCACTTCCGACCCGATCCTCGCCAACCTCCTCGACTCGATTCATGAGGTCATCGAGGACGCACGTGTCGACCATGAGATCGCCGTGGCCGATGGGGAGAGGGTATATCGCGGATTCGAAGCTCTTCTTGGGGTCGCAGTGGGTTCCGGCGCGTTGCAAGGAAAGGGGGTTATGCGGGATGCAAGGGAGTATGTCACGGATAAGCGACAAGAAGAGGGGTTCGCAAAGCTGGCCAAGCGGGTGGAGAATGTGGAGCACGATCTGGCGCTTCTGAAACGGACGGTCCATGAGGTGGAGGGAATGGAGGTGGATAAGGGTGAGGAGGACGTCGGGAAGGGGAAGCGGTCGATCTGGCAGAACTTGGAGCTGAGGACGGTCACTCCGACCACTACTCGGATAGCGGCCTCACCAATCGTGATACCTTCGCCCGACTCGGAATTTGGCGATCCCAGCCGGAAACCGAGTCTTCTCTCCTCGGTGGGGAGTGTTGGCCGGTCATTTTCGGCGTCTGTCATTGGAGTTCCGAGGCGAGTCAGCGGGTTGGCAGGAGGACTATATCGGGGACCTAAGGGATCACTGGGAGGACCGGCTGCGAGAAGCAAAGATAGAGATACCGATGGCCTGCTGATGGAGGAGGACGATGTGGAATAGACTTCGAGCGCCGAATCGTAACAATCACGGACAATAGGACATCAATCCATGCATCATGCCACATGCTCAAGACGCGTAGTCGAAGATCACAAGTAGCGCTATAGCCCCTACCAACAGCGGATAGAACGCGTTCTCGAGATTCGCCAGTCCGCCTCCTCCCGTCGCTGGTACCGAGATCGGAGGAACAACAGCTGATGGCCCATCAGATGAACGTATCATGGTATGGATAGGGAAGCCTTACGCGCCACGGGAATCACTGGAGGAGGTAGCTCTGGCTGATGAACCCGCAATCTCGGACCTGGATGAGCGTAAGCCCCGGGGATGAGCGGTTGACAAGCGTATGGGAAGTATGCGCAGAGCATACCTGTGTTGGGGTTCTGCATCTGGACCTGGAGTCCCGGACGTTGGTACTGCACATTCAAGGGTCGAGCTGGTTGCTGAGCGTATCCTTGGTGATATTCTGATCACCAATGTCCAATGTCATCTCAGTATGGAGTTTGGAATTGGGAACTCACGCTGATGCGGTTGAGGCTGGGGTTGGGGGTTCGCGTACCAGCTATACCCTCCGCCTCCGTTCGGTCCCGCAACGATCCCCTGACCGCCCATCTGTGGTGGGGCGGCGGCGTCGACGTAAACCGGAGCCTGAGGTATAGGCTGGATGATAGCAGCGGGAGCAGGTTGGACAGGCTGACACCAAGGTACAGCCTGCGCCACGAATCCCGCACAACCCGGCAATCCGCCCATCCCACCCCCAACACCCATACCAGCCCCGAACCCCTGGAAAGCTGGAAAGGCTGGCAATCCCCCAGACCCCCCGGTGAGACCAAGCGGACCTTGGAGGATGATAAGTACGAGGCAACAGAAGAGGAAGAAGCTCATCCAAGCGTTCGCCGAGATATACGGTGTAGATTGGCTCGGTTTCGCCGGCTGCGGGGCACTACTGCTCGAGCTCGAGCCTTCTCGGGAGGAGGATGAGGATGAGCTGGGTCGAGCATCCCTTGATGAGGAGGAGGGGTTGGCGGCAGAGGAGGAGCTGGCTTTGGGATCTTTGGAGGAAGAGGAGGAGGAGGCGGCGGCGCGTGGGTCGGACGGCATGAGTGTGAATGGGAGGGTTGAGAGGGTGCTTAGGATACTTAGGAAGGTGAGGAGGAGGATTACGATGGAGAGTGGGTGGAGGAAGAGGTTTTGGCTTGACGGTGGAGTGAGAGGGATGGGGTGTTGGGTGTAGATGACTTTGGGTGGAGTTTCGATGGGGATTGCTTGTTCGACGGAAACAGGTGTTGCTTGGAGAGACTGTGTATGCGATGCTGACTCGGTAGTTGGTGACGAGCTTATAGGGGTATGTGTGGAAGGATTGGGTTGGAGGATCGGGGTGACCGAGACTGCTTGGAGGGTTAGTGCGGGGACGTCAATCCGGGTTGTGGCGTATGCGATGAGTAGATGTGAGAGGAAAGGCAACGAGCAAAATCTTGAGAATATTTGCATGAGTGGATGATAGTCATGGCGTGAGATCGTTATATCACTCGCCGTCAGCGGGAGGTGTAGTAAGATGACATCTCCTTTCGTATTTGATCGCGATCCGAAAGGACTGGTAACGATATGACAGGTTTCATGAACTGTTGAGGATATTGCTTTACACCTGTGTCACTACTTGTTGAGAATATTCCCAAGTCATCGTCTGATCAAACCGGTCACAGGCCATGGAGGTACAGATCAATGGCGAAAAGGAGAAGTTTGAACGGCTATAACACGTTCACGTGGCTACTTTCTGCTGTTTTCCTTTAAAGAATCCTATGGGACTTTGAGTGGGATCCAAAAGAGAGCCTTCACGTCTCAATGATTGATACTACCTGATCAGATCCCGACGTAGATGTCGCGAAGCTGTCCGTACGCCGGTTTGCTACAACGTTGTAGACCCAGCCCTTTGACCTGCTTTCGACGATTACCTCCTTCAGCTGTTTCAATCCGGCGCGTCTACCACAGCTCTATCCTCAGGATATCTCCTCTTCGTGATCAAGGTCACCGAACATCTGCTCGTCAGCCTTCCCGGATGTCCCGACGCCACACCACAAAATCATCCAAGCCTTCTACATTCACCACTCCCGGACCGACGGCATCCTCGTCGGCGGCGCATAAGCATGATGGACATGATCACAGCCATAGCCACGACCACGACCATCACCATCACCATGGCATCTTCCACACCCACATCCATGATCACTCCGAAGGTGCCGAGAAGATCATCAATGCTTTCCGATCTGGGAAGGTGGACCGAGGGACACGGATAACGTTGATTGGTCCGCATCTCACATCATTGAAGGGAGCTGAGACATTGATGTTGAGCAGGCTTAGGAAGCAATGTCGCCCTTACTGTCACGAAAGGACTGGCGGGGCTGTGGATGAACTCTGCGTCGTTGTTGGCGGAAGCGGGACATAGCTTGTCCGACCTCCTGGGCGTGAGTCACTGCCCGTTCATGCTCCTCTGTCTTAGGTTTTAGGCTGAAGGGGCGGCAGGATTTCGTCACTCTAGCGACTTGGCGGATATCGAGGCGACCGCCCACGGATAGTTTTCCATGGGGTTATAGCAAATTCGAGACGTTCGGAACCCTGGGAGTCAGCGTCATCCTCGGTGAGTCCAATCGCCCTGATGAAGACCTCAAGCTCATGTTCATAGTTGGAGGAGCTCTCGGAATTGGCCTACATTCCTACCACGTACGTTCCGCGCCAGAGCCCATCTTGATAGCCCCAGCTCCTTCTACAAACCCTTATACCTTACCTCGAAACCCTACCTGCCGATTCCGCGTTCGCCAACCTCGGCCACTACTTACCTCGAGGCGTCCCATCTCCCCTTCTCGAGCTGTTCCATTCCCACGGACCATCCGCCATACCACACGATCATGGACATGACCACAGTCATGCGGTTGAGGCGGGCGCGATTTTGAATCGTCATGCCGCGTGGTTTGCCCTCGCGAGCGTGATCATCAAGCAGTACTTGTATCGCTTGACTTCTCGCGTGGCTGCGGAGGAACATAGCCCAGTACTGAAAGCCAATGCCCTGCAGTGAGTTCTCCTCTTTCCGCTGATAGTCCCGCTGATGAGATAGTCACCGGGCCGACGCACTGACCTCGCTTGTCGCCTTGACCTCGATCATCGGCTCCTCGCTTGGCGGCTATCACTTCCTCGACCCCCTTGGAGGATTGGCAGTGTCATTCTTCATCCTCCAACAGGGATTGGGACTCTCCAAAGTCGCAATCACGGAACTGCTAGACACAGGTGTCGACGCAAAGACACAACGAGCGATCGAGGGGGTCGTCGAGAATCTCGTCGACGGGCATGAGCTGCTGGGCGTGCGGAACGTGCGGGGTGTCAAATCTGGCGGTAAGCCTCACACTTTTCAATCGAACGGTTGCTGATCGAATCAGGGCGAACGCTGCTGGACCTGACCATCGCCGTCCCGCCAACCATGACGGTACGCGAGTCTCACGCCGTCGAGCAGAGAGTACGAGAGGAGGTGATGTCCGCGCGAAGAGAGGTGCGTGAGGTCAAGATCCATGTGCATGGTCAGGAAGAGGGGGAGGCTGTGGTCATGACGGATAGAGGGGTCAAGGGGATCAAGACGGATTTCGGGAGGGAGGGGTGTTGAGGTGGGGTAGATCTTGTTGATGAGTTGAAGAGGACTGCATCAAGCTACAGAAGGATATGGAATCTCTTTTGGCTTCCATAAGTGGGGAAAGAAACGGGTTCATAGGCGGAAACTAATCCTTCCGCTCCTTGCGAATTTAGGGGGATGACCTGACTATCTGTATTGACCAGCTTAGCACGACTCCGGGCAGCAGGCAGCAATGTTGATCTGGGCTTCTCATGGCCCGCGTCGTCTCAGCCTGAGGCGAGATCCTCTATCCATAAATCCTATATTGCCCTACAACTCTTATTATAAAGAAAATCATCATCGTCTCGATCCGATCCAATCCAATCCTTCAGCGGTCCCTCCCAATCCTCCCCATTCCGTCCAACAACCTTCCCTCCCGACCCCTCCACCTTCTCGAATGCAGCATCTGAGCTACCCTCATTGATCCCCCTCATCGCGGGCTCTACCAGTAACGTATCGAACCCGGCAGATAACGACGACAGCGCCGTCTGCAATACACTGCGCCCATTCATCAGAGCTTCATCAGAGCTATGCCGGTGTAGATAGGCAGACGCACCAGTAATCCGTGGCCAGACCCACAATCACAACCTTCCCAATCCCCTTCTCCCTTAGATACCTCGCCACCTCCGTGTCCTCGGGTAAGATCACCGGCTCCGTCGCACTCCCGTCCGTGCCAGGTGGCTCTGCAGGGTCGATCGCTTCGGTCAGATACGCCTCGAATGCTGAATACGCCTCGAGTTTGCTATACGAGCCCTGCGCTCCCACCCCGCTCAATCCGAGTTCGAGGACTGAATCGGAATGGTGTACCGACCTTGCGCGCAATCATCATCTTCCCCTCCCAAGGCCCGAATCTCTGTCGCACACCCTTCTCAATCTCCGCCCCCTTCGTTCCGATCACGCAGTGGTTCAACCACATCGTCTGGGTGTAGGGTGTTCCATGGGCGTTGCGTACGGTTTGGTCCGTGAAGGGTTCTTTGGAGTGGGTGGAGGCGAAGGAGATGTGGCGGTGGGGGTGGTAGTCCTAGGTCAGGCCTGAATGGTCTAGAACACAACAGAGGTGGGAAAAGACGGACTTGGGACGGAAGGATGAGGTCCCAGTGATATTTTGACGGATCGAGTAGCCCTTGGACGATGGGTAGGACGTCGAGAGCGTTCTTCACCGCCATGGCGCCGTCGGGTGGGAGCCAGTCGTTTTGTATGTCGATGATGAACAGTGCGAGCCCGCTCATGGCTGTCTGTCCACGTCTTCAACCGCACTGATTAGTAGATTCCGCTGCACCGTTTGGGGATGTTTTCCGCTAAGATCTGATGGCGGGCTCCTTATACGGTAACTTTCGCGGGGACCCTTCTCGCTGTCTTATCAACGTTCCATACTCACCCGTTCCTTCTCTTCCCTTGAAAAAAAAGTCTCCACCCATGTCATCAACCCCACCCAGTACCATTTCCATCCCCATCCCCTCCACACCCCCACT
>JAABUH010001764.1_pt1 | contig 22627 bp, 34 predicted proteins | sample 5559121 | NCBI WGS metagenome assembly JAABUH01 (sample SAMN10711871, study PRJNA513364) | rock metagenome | isolation source: Antarctica rocks | place: Antarctica: Victoria Land, Battleship Promontory nord | collected 2015-12-28
TCGAGCCGGTATTAGCGGGCTTATTAGAACGTATCGCTGCGGATAGAAATGCGCTTGGTAGAAAGGAGATCACCTTATCCGATTTCGTACATGCACTATTACTACAGCGACACTTATCCTGTTCTTCGGTGCCAAGACGAGTACGTTCGCGGCCTACCAAACTACCATTGGCGGGCAGGAGCCCAGTACGAACGTCAAAGTGTCGCTGTAGTACTATGGGAGGTACTGTCAAGTAAAGGTTATTCGGCTAGGCCTGCGATACTGCACGCATGAATAAGCAGGATGCCGCCCCCAACTACAAACGCCACCGCTTCCCGCCGGAGATCATCGGGCATGCGGTCTGGTTGTACTTCCGGTTCGCGCTGAGCTATCGCGATGTGGAGGAGTTGCTCGCGGAGCGTGGCGTGCTCCTCACCTATGAGACCATCCGCCAGTGGTGCCAGAAGTTCGGCCAGGGCTATGCCAATACGCTGCGGCGGCGGCGGACACGGACCGGCGACAAGTGGCACCTCGATGAGGTCTTCATCGTCATCAACGGCGCGACCCACTACCTGTGGCGCGCGGTCGATCAGCACGGGAACGTCCTCGATATCCTCGTGCAAAGCCGCCGCAACAAGCGGGCGGCAAAGAAGTTTTTTCGCAAGCTGCTCAAGGGCCTCGAATACGTCCCGCGCGTCGTCATCACCGACAAACTGGCGAGCTATGATGCGGCCAGGCGAGAGGTACTCCCGAGCGTCGAGCATCGCCGCCACAAAGGGCTGAATAACCGCGCCGAGAATTCGCACCAACCGACGCGCGAGCGGGAACGGCGCATGCGCCGGTTCAAGTCGCCGGGCCACGCGCAACGGTTCCTCGCCGCCTATGGCCCCATCGCTGCCCACTTCCGACCACATCGCCACCGCCTCACTGCCCACACCTACCGCGAGACCAGAGCCGAACGCTTCGCCACCTGGCGGGCCGTCACCGGCGCTCCGGCCATGGCCTGAACGGCGACGCCCTCCCGCCTCACCGCGCCTCCGAGCACCAACAAGTCATACGACTCAACTTTACTTGACAATACCGTGCAGAGGCACATGAAACCCTGGCCTACTCGCGACTCTACCCCAATCACGCGAATGCGCGCTCCACCACCCAGTGCCGCAGGAGATCTTGCCCGGTCGCCTGAACGAGCCCACCACGTCACGGCGTTTGGGTACTCGCCCCGCGAGCATCCGGGACTAGGCGGGCACGAGGGGCGGGCGAGGCAGCCTGCCCCTCGTATGCAGTGTTACTTGCCCTGTATGCAACTTAGCCCGGCTTAGGCGAGCGGAGGACCGAGATTGACAACGCCGTCGGCTGCGGTCGCCTCAACGATACTGTAAAGATGGTCCGTGGTGATGCGATAAGCATGGAAGCTGCGCCGGAGGATGCCGCCGCCGACCTGGAGGATAATGCCGTCCGACTGCTCAACCAGGCGCGGGTAGCGCAGCGCACCCTGATCGAGCGCCCGCCCCATCGCGCGCAGGATCTGCTGATAGCTCGGCCCGAGTGGCGAGGGGGCCACGTACTGCTCCACGCCGAGGCCGCGCCGCGTGTAGGCATCCTGGAGAAGCGCCAAGAGCGCGTCGTCGTCGTAGTGCCTGAGTTGGAAACCCTGGGTAAGCCGACCGGCGACCCGAGAGTGGAGGAGCAGGCCATCGGACGTCTCGATCAGGCGCAGATCGCGCAGCCCTGCGCGGTCGCACTCCGCCCCAAGGGCCCGGAAGAGATCCTGGTAGTCGGTACGCGCGAGGCCATCGAAGAGACGCATGGCGGCTACTCGCGGTCGCGGAAGCGCGCCGCCACGGCGTCGGTCTCCTCGGTGCGGACTGTCTCGGTGTGCTGCACCAGATCGTAGTTCGCGCCGCGCGGTGGCACCCGCAACCCCGTGACCGAGAAGCCCCCTTCCATGGCGAGGATGCAGAGGCCGTCGCGCTCGTAGCCGCGCTCGTCGAGGAGCAGGCCGAGCGCACGCAGGCGGCGCTCGTGGGTATCGCGTGGCGTTCGTCGGAAGATCATCAGGTCCGCCTCCTGGCCTGGCGAGGGCGTGGCGGAGCGTCCATGGGGAGCGGGTCGCGGGTCGTGTTGACCATCAGGGCACGATCACGCGCTACCGCAGGAATGCTGTCGGGGGGTGATAGCGGCTGCCCCACAAGGCACACCCGGCTCTGTAAATTGACGTGATGCATTTCGATTGACGAGCTGAGAGGTCCGGTTTGCGACACATACATGGCAGGCTCCTACGGGGGTGCGAGTGCGCGTTGCGGTGCATCGTTCGCCCAGGATAGGGTCGTCAAGAGCACCTGTCTAGGGCCGGACGTCTCGTCTCATGCTAGCCGACCGTACTGTACCGCGACCAGGAATGGTCCATGCTGCTACAGCTGAGTAGCACGACGCCGTGAACAACCCAAATGCGGAGTCGCCGGGGTGGGGCCGGTGTGTTCGAGCCCCGTTGCGGCTACCGGTACCATTCCAGTTTAGGGAGAAACGGCCAGTTTCACCATGCGCGCCGGGACGTGGGACGGTGCCCCCTCGCGCACCTTATCAGGGCGATGCGCGCCGGCGGGCCTGCTCGCGCGGGACCGACCCCATGGTAGCGGGAGGATCTGCGCGATTGTTCCCCCTCGCGAGAGCGATAGGAGGAAGCCGTAGCGGGCCCCTGGCTACCCCTTACCTCCCATGGACGACGCGATACCGTGCAGTGCGGCGCGCAGTTGCGCGAGTCGTAGTTCCCTGAGTCCTGGGATTTGTCGCAGTTCCGCGTCGGTCGCCAACTTCAAGGCCGCGTGGGTGTCGTATCCCACGCGCACCACGGCACGCTCGATAGGGAAGGGCGCTCCCAACTCCGTCAGTGTCCCCCCGGTATTCTCAGAGCCAACCGTAGGTGCTTCGAGGCGGTCAACGCCACCTCGCGGACACGTGAGCGGCTCACCCCCAACTCCCGCGCCAGCTGCGCGTAACCGACGTTGTCCGTGACGTGCCGCGTCAGCACCGACCACTCGTGATCGCTCAGCGGGACCGGCTTGCGCGGCGGCAGCCCCCCCGTCCACTGTCGCCGGATGTCGGTCAACCCATCCCTGAAAACCATCGCTGTCCTGCCCTACACGTCAGTCGCAACGCATGTCCTTAGCGGATAGCACAATTTTAGGGGAAAGGGTCGATAGGGACTATAGGACCGGGGTACCAACCATTAAGCGGGCTATTCGGGTGATAGGCAGTATGCTAGCGCCGCCCTATACTGTCAGCAAGAACAAGCGAAGAGCAATTACAGGAGCAACACGCGGACCCTATCCGGGCACTCACGTCGGTGCCGATAGGTCGATCGTTTAATAGGTCGATCGTTTATATGAGAGAGGCGCTATCCATGTTGCAGTTCGCCGAAGCGCTGGTCGGCCTCTACGCGGTCGAGGACAAGTCCGAGGGCCAGGGGCTGGTCGAGTACGCGCTGATCATCGCCTTCATCGCCGTTGTCGTCATCGTCGCCATGGTCTTCCTGAGGGACCAGATCGGCGGCCTCTTCTCCAAGGTCGGCAACTCCCTCACCTAGCCTGGGGGCGAGATACTGCAGCCGATGGTGCCCGAAAGGGGAGATGATGGGACAACGGAATCGAGCAACGGAGGCGCGGGCCTTTCAGATGCAGGCGCTGCTGCATGAGATGGAGGAACTCATGCTGGTGTTGCCCCCGGAGGCCGTCGCCGATATCCTCGCCGCGCAACATGGGGATGCCACAGCGGACCCCTTCTCACTGGCCCGTGAGTGGCTCGACGCGGTGCGGATCGCCCAAGCCCATCGGCGGACCCCGCCTGCGCGCCCGTTCGTCCCGCGACGGCTCCAGATGGCACCGTGGGACGGCCCCGAACGACGTCATCAGCGGCACCATGTGACCGATCACGCCGCACTGGCGGATATGAGTCCTGGTACGGAGGCCGCCGAAGCGGCAGTGCGCTACTCTCCCGACTCTGGCGAACCGGAGTCGCCAGAGACACGGGAGTCTGTGCCCGAATGAGAACCGTACAGTATCCAGCTCAGCCTCATCGTTCGGACGTCGATCATCCGTGCGATGCGCGAATATTCGGCACGTGCCGCGCATTCTACCGCGACAGAGGGACGAGAATAAGTATGACCGCGCGGGGGCTAGGAATCGGCCGAGGAGATGATCGGGCCGGTTGGGCAGGGAGTCGCGATGGTCAGGCGCTGGTCGAGTTCGCCCTCTCATCGTTGTTGCTCATGCTGCTCATCTTCGGGATGATCGACCTGGGGCGGGCCACGTTCACACGGGTCATGGTGACGAACGCGGTTCGCGAGGCGGCCAGACAGGGTTCACTCGCACCGAGCGATACCGGTACGATGGTCGCTGCCGCCAATGCGCGCTCGGCGGGCCTGAATCTGACCTCCGCCATGTTCACCGTCAGTTGCGCCGACTGGCAGAACAACCCGCGCAGCTGTGCGTCCGGTAGCACCAGCCCGCCGTCGGTCCAGCCGCTCGAACGGCTCCAGGTGTGCCTGGATTATCCCTTCTCTCTGGCGGCCGTGCGTCTCATCGGCCGGACGAGCATTAACTTCCATGAGTGTCAACGGGCGGTGATCCAGTGAGGGCGTGCGGGATAGCCCCGACGACGGGTCGTGCTGCGGGGAAGGGGGCGAGGATGTGGGGCGAACGACGACCAAGGCGCGCCCGGCGGGGGCAAAACCTGGTCGAGTTAGCCCTCATGATGCCGGTGCTCGCGTTGCTCCTCATCGGGACGCTCGACCTGGGGCGGGTCTTCTTCTACCAGACGCGGCTGACGAACGCGATCCTCGAAGGGGCCTTCTATGGCGGGCACTACCCGGCGAATACCGCCACGGTCATCGCCCTCGCCTATGCGGCTCCCCAGGCCCAATTGGGCGTGACGGGAACCGATTTCGTGATCGATGCCGCGACGGCGACGGGTGTGCGCTGCTACGTGGGGATGACCACAACCCTGATCGCGACCATACCGCCGGGCGACTGTGCTGCCAGGGATAGCAATACCAACCTGATCGTCCGGCCGGGCGATTCGCTCGAGATCGTCGGGCGCTATCGGTTCCAGCCGATCACGAGCCAGTTGCTCCGTTTCTTGCCCGCCAACTACACGATCCGTAAATCGGTGAGGATGGTGATCCAATGAGGGTGTCCGTATTGGGAGTGCGGCTACCCCACGTCGCCCTTCGCTCGTACCGGTGTAGCCGACATGCTCGCGCCCAGCGACGGCACCATGCCAGGTCGGTGGCCGGGCAGACGCTGGTGATCTTCGCGCTCACGATGGTGGTCCTATTCGGCGCGCTCGGCCTGGTGCTCGACGGGGGCTACAACTTCATCCAGCGCCGGGCGATGCAGAATACGGCCGATAGCGCCGCGCTCACCGGGGCGCAGGCCATCGCGCAGAACATGACGGATACGCAGGTGACCCTGAGCGTCCAAGACGCCGCGACCCGCAACGGCGCGGACCCCACCAAGGTCACGTGCCGCTTCATTACCAATGCCTACCCTGGTGGCACGATCGAGCCCTGCTCCAGCACCGGCAGGACCATGTCCACCCTCACCACCGCCTTCACCGGCGTGCTCGTCTCCGTGGCCGAGCGTCACAAGACCTTCGCGTTGCCGGTACTGGGCATCCAAAATTCCGGCACGGGGGCCACGGCGGCGGCGCAGGTGCAGGTGCCGACCGGGGTCGCGGTCGGCCCCTTCGTCGTCTGTGGGATCGACACCGTGACGGTGAGTGCGCCACCATCCTTTAATGACGGCATCTTCAAGACCAATGGCACCTTCCCCGTTACGACTCCGTCCGGTTTCAACCGGACCGACGGGTACGAAAACTGCGACGGCGGACTCTGTAAGAAGGCCCTGGAAACCCCTGATGGCCCGGCGATCAACCCCGACGCCTACTACTACAAGAATGGTGGGTTAGAAGAGATCAAGTATGGGTCGCGGAATGGGCCCGAGTTCCTCATCCACGATTCCAACGGCATCAGAAAGTGCAATAACAAGCCGGCCCAATTCAAAGGAATAAACCTTAACGCCGGTCCCATCACGCTGACCAACGGGACCTGGAGCCCACCGGACACGACGAAACCCGTCATCACCAACGGGAACGTCACTTCGGTGCAGGCGACGGTTGCAGGGGGCAATGGTTGTCAGCAGAATGCTCAGGGCACTATCGACAAGTGCATCATGATCCTGCCGATCGTCGACAACTCCGGCCCCGGGGGCAACGGGAATTCCGCGCTGCTGGCGGTGCGCACCTTCGGCAGCTTCTATATCAGGCAGACGGCGACCGGCACACATACCGGCCGCCTCATCAAGAATTACACCATCGTGTCCGAAAGCGATCCGAACTACACCCCCGGGGCCAACACCCCCACGACTATCCGCTTGATTAAGTGAGCATCGCCGCGCGACAGCAAAAAGGATTTCTTGATGTTACCGCGCGTACGCGCCTTTCCCACGCCCCCCCCGGGGTATCGAATGCTAGGGAGTATCGATTTAGTGCCCTGGTCGCGGCCGTTGCTGATCGGGAGCGTGCTCCTCTTCTTCGGCGCGCTCCCCTTGTTCAATTGGCTCTGTCGGGTGTTAGGTCCCGCACCGCCCCCGACAGCGGTGCTCTTGCCGGAGGCGTTGCCAGCCTTCCTCGTGGCCCTCACCATGTTACTGGGCGGTCTCGCGCTGGGCGGCATCGCCACGACCGGGGTGGTGCTTGCGTTTCACGAACTGACGCACGGCCTCGTGCTCGCCTGCTCCACCCGCGTGCGCCCGCGGTTCGGTCGTGCTAACCGGGCCTTTCTCTACACCGCCGCGCCGGGATGGTACATACCCCGTTGGTGGTTCGTCGGCGGGACACTGGCACCCCTCGTCATCTTGACCTGCGCGGGCGTGCTCGCACTGTGGGCGGGCGTCGTCCCGTCGGCGGCGTATCCGGCGTGGATCTGGGGCCTGGCAATCCACGCCGCCGGGAGCGTCGGTGATCTCGTCACAACCGCGTTGCTGCTGACCCGACGCGGCCCGCTCGTCATCGAAAACTTCGGCACCCGGTTCGTATGCTATGGCCCGGCCCGCACGGTCCCTCCCGGGGGGCCGGGCCGGTGCCACAGGGCGAGGGTTGAGCCCTACTCGTACGGCGACGGCGACGGCGCGCCCGCGTCGGAAGGTTCAACTGCGCAACGAGCGGAGCGGTTGCCCGAAGGCGCTCTGCCCCGGGGGGATCGCCGCATCGGCGAGCAGCGCGCGCAGGGCCTCCTCCGCCAGCCGGTAGGTCAGGAAGCCGCGCCAGCGGTGCTCGACGCTCCGCACCTGGATCAGCACGCCGTGTGGCTCCGTGAGCAACCGGAGATCGCACCGACGCTCGCGATCCATGACCCGCCCGACCGCACGCAGGAGTTCCTGGTAGGGCAGGCCCAGGTGGCCACGCCCGCGCTGCGACCCGTAGCCGCGCAGTTCGTAGGCGGCGTGCAGGAGCGCCAGGACCGCCTCATCGGGGAATTCCCAGGCTTGGAAACCGGCGGCAGGGGTGTCGTGCAGGCGCGCCTGGAGCAGCACCCCGTCCTCGCGCTCCAACAGGCGCAGCTCCGCCGTATCGCGGGCGTCGAGGTAGCGCCCGATAGCCCGCAAGGCATCCTGGTAATCGCTGTGCGACAAGCCGACAAAAAGTCGCATGGTGTCCCCTTCGTGGCGGCCCTATGGCGTCGCGACGACCGCCGCGAGCTCGGCGGCGGTGATCGTCTCGGTTCGGGCGGTCGCGGCGAAGGTCGCCTGCCCCGGCTGGACCAGCAGCCCGCTGACCACGAAATCGCCCGCCACTTCCAGGATGCAGAGCCCGTGATCGGCATAGCCGGCCCGGTCGAGCAGGAGACCGAGCGCGCGTAAGCGTGCCTCATGGCTACCGGGCAGAGGCCTCCGCGCTGCGGGCTCTTCGCGCTTCCGGAACATGGTGCACCTCCTACGGGATGAATCCGCCCTTGCCGCCAGCGTCACACACGTCCCCACACGCCGAAGCCATCACCTTGTGCCGCGCGCGCCAGACGCATCCTGCGGCGGCGACAGCGCACAACACTTTCGCAGTCTACAGGCACCAACTATCTTGGGGCAATCTCGACCGCCCCCATCCGGCTCGTCGGGATCAGCACCCACTGCCGGGGCCGCCTCGACCGCGCGCCCGAGGCGTGCCCCGATCGCGGCCTCGCCCGACGGCGTGCGGCGGTACGCCGCGACGAAGCTCCGCTTGAAGTTACCTCACTTGCGCGGCTCTGACGCAATCTCGCTGATCACGAGCGGCGAGTGGGGACAGGACCGTCAAATCACGCTGTTTACGCTCCTCTTCAAGTCTCGATCGGCCGCTATTCCGACCTCTCTTCCCCACTTGGCGCTCGGTATTGATGACGATCAGCGAGAGTGCGTAAGGACGCCCCGCCACAGCATCGGTGACGCGGACGTGTACCTGAGATGGCAGCAAAATCGGCGGATACGGGGGCAGCTTTCGCCCTGCCCTGCCCTTTCGCGCTCGTCCGGGGCGTTATCTTCCTGCCACGCCGACGTCACACATCATGAGGCGAGGCGTGCTGTTCACGACGAAACAGGAAAACTTCTTCGCCGCGGCGAAGAAAGAACTCGGTCTACAAGAATGCTTGCCGGGTCGCTTGACAAACGGGCAAGGCCAGAGTAGTATACGTACATCAGGGATGCGCGGGTGCTCCCGCAGCCGAAACTCTCCCGGGAATGCCGGTAACGGGGTGCAGGCGAACGAGTCGGACCGCTCTTTCGGGAGTGGGACGACGACAGCGCAGGCGCGGCGCCGCAAGGTGCTGGACACGCGAGCGGAACTGAACGAGCGGATGCCGATGGCCTTTCGGGGTTGTCGGCATCCGTCGTTTCCGTACCTGGAACCATCGTACGCGCGACCGGGTCCGCTGACCGGGGATCAGCCCCGTGGCCGTCGCGCGTAGGGGACGTGCAGGAGGTCCGCCGCCGCGCGCCGGGCCGCGCCCCCGCGCCGGTCGTAGCGGGCGGTGGTGCTCACGTCGGCGTGGCCCGCGAGCTTCTGCACCGTGGCGATGTCCGCGCCCCGGTCGAGGAGGTCGCCCACGTAGGTGCGGCGCAGGTCGTGCGGGGAGAGGGCGTCCACCCCGGCCTCCGTCGCGCGCTTGGCGAGGATGGCATACACCGCCTGCTCCGTCAGCCGCCGCCGGGCCAGGCGCCCCCCCTTGTTGATGGGCACGAAGAGCGGGCCCTCCCAAATCCCGCGCAGGGCGAGCCAGTCTTCCAACGCCGCCACCGCACCCGGCGGCAAGGGCACCTCGCGTTGTTTATCGCCCTTCCCCAGCACGCGGAGCAACCGCTCTGCGGGGAGCCAGTCCCCGCGCCCCAGTCCGGCCAGCTCCGCCCGCCGCAGGCCCGCGCCGTAGAGGAGCGCCAGGAGCGCCCCGTCGCGCACCCCGGACGGGGACGGATCGCGCCCGCACGCCGCGAGGAGCGCGGCCAGCTCGCCGCCGGTGGCCGAGCGCCCGGCCGGGAGGCGCGACCCGCGCGCGGGCGGGACGTCGCGGATCTGGGCCAGCTCCTCGGCGGTCAGGAGCCCCAGCCGCCAGGCCGCGCGCGCCACGCCCCGGAGCGCGGCGAGGGTGAGGTTGACGGTGGCCGGGGCCAGGCGGCCGCCGTCGAGGAGGCGGGCGCGGAGGACGATGACGTGCGGCGCGCGCAACTCCGCCCAGGGCACGCGCTCCGGCTCCACCCCCAGCAGGCGGGCCACCGCCACCAGTCGCCGCGCGACCGTCACGCGGCCGCTCGGTGCGAGGCCCGCGAGATAGACCGCGACCGGGTCGGTGGGGTGCGCCTCCGGCCGGCGCGCGAGCGCCGCGAACGTCGCCGGGATCGTCGCGTCCGCCCCCTCGGCCCCCTCCGCAAAGCCCCGCATCGCGCCCCTCCCCTACTCAAATATAGCGTATAGTAAGATATGTTTCCGCAAGGAATTGTAGAGTATCGATAGGCTTCCGTACTAATTCGACATAATGTGCTGGTTCGAGGGTGGGGATGGCCGAAGCGGTGGGCGAGGTGGTCGAACCCGCCTCGATGGCTTGGTCGTGCGCTGCGGTCGGGGCGGACGCCAGCGCGCCGCACCCCGACCCGACCCCGGCCGGGACCCGTGACGCGGCGATCTTCGCGGTCTTGTACATTGGGGGCATCCGGCGCGCGGAACTGGCCGGGGTCGGGTCGCCGACTGGACGCCGGAGCCGCCGACCCTGCGGGTGCGGCACGGCAAGGGGGACAAGGAGCGCCTCGTCCCGCTCGTCGGGGCGGCGGCCCGGGCGCTGGACGACTGGCTGCGGGTGCGCGGGGACCGGCCCGGCGGGCTCTTCCTGGCGATCACCCGGCACCACACGATCGTCGGCACCGGGATGACCAGCCACGCGGTCTACAACGTCCTGGCGAAGCGCCAGCGCGAGGCGGGGGTGGCCAAGCTATCGCCGCACGACTTCCGACGCACCTTCGTTGGGGACCTGCTCGACGCGGGGATCGACCTCGCGACGGTGCAGCAGCTCGCCGGGCCAGCCAGCGTGACGACGACGGCGCGGTACGACCGCCGCGGCGAGGCGACGAAGCGCCGGACGGTCGAGGCGCTCCATTTCCCCTATCGGCGCGGGTGAGACTGATCTGCGGCGGCTGGCATTATCACGCGCGATATTCGCCCTTCGTCTGAGAGACAAGGCACATCACCCGGGTAGACTTGTATTCGAACGTCGGCGAGCACACGTCGGGCGGCGTCCCAATATGCGCAGCCTACCACGTTCCCTTGGCCCTTCATCCCGCCACTCTGGCATGATGCGCGCCGCGCGGAGTAGTTTTAAAGAGATTCTTCTGAAGAATTCTCGATGTAAAATTTGGCAATCTCCCTTACCGATTTTACACCATGCAGGGCGTGGTGTCCAGAGATAAGGGACAATGAAGGAGCAAAGCGCGTGAACCCTCGAACGTACGAGGGATAGCATGTTGGCATGATTAGCCAACACAAGTTACACTTCGCGAAGGGGTGAGTATGGAGTTTGGAGAGCGCATCCGGCAGCTACGGAAGGAGCACCATATGACGCAGCGCGAGCTGGCGGATATGGTGGGTATCGACTTCACGTATTTGTCGAAGATCGAAAATGGGCGTGGCGTCCCGCCGGCGGAGGCGACTATCCGCCGACTGGCGGAGGTGCTGGATACCCCAGCCGAAGAACTCGTCTTGTTAGCCAATAAGCTGCCAGCGAATTTCGAGCAGGATCTGCTGGCACGCCCGCAGAAACAGGTCGCGGCGCTGTACCGCTCGATGGCGGGGAAACGCTACACCGAAGAGGAATGGCAAGAAGTGTTGCGCACGTTGCGCGAGCAGGGGGAGTCATGAAGCGACCGCGCGTCTTGTCGGTAGCGAATGTCGAAGCATACGCCGGTGAACTGCTGGCTGAGTATTCGCACCGCACCGGCAGGCCCGTGCAACTCCCGGTGCCAATCGAGTTGATCATCGAACACGCTCTCAATATCAACATCGACTGGGAACCGTTGCTGCTGCGCGATGGTCACGATATCGCCAGCAAGATCGAGGAACCCAGCTACGGTACACCTTGCCGCATCGTGATGAACGAGGATTACGTCCCGACCAAGTTCCAGGAGCATGCGGGGTTGATTGAAACGGCCATGGCCCACGAAGCGGGGCATGGATACCTACACATCGACCACGGGCAGATCTATCAAATGGCGTTCGCGTTCCCCGATACCAGCGTCTTCACCACGCGAGCCGAAAGCCTCACGAGCGACCTGAGTGAAGCATTACGCCAACGTGGTCCCATAGGGGATGATTGGTGGCGCGAATGGCAGGCGCACACCTTCATGCGCTTCGTACTGATGCCGCGCGCATTGCTCCTGCCAGCGATGGCAGAGACCGGGTATCGCACCTGGGATCAACTCTATGACTTGCGCGCACGCTGCACCGTGACTATTTCCGCCTTGGTGGTGCATCTGGAGAAGCTGGGGATCATCCGCGTCGAAGGAAGGAGGATCTACGACGTGGCGGCGCAGCCCTCGCGGCGACTGGTGCTAGGCAGCTAGTTTTTTTAGGCATCTATTGACTTGGTACCCCAAGCCAATACACATGCTGGAGGAAATCATGTCGGGCGATTTGCAGAAGCCGGGGGAGACGCCCCATCAGCCAGGCGAATACGTCGAACGCGGGCCGCGCGGCGGCGACGTGCCGAAGCCGCGCGAGGTGACGATCGAGCCGGGCGACAAGCCACTACCGCCGACGCAGAAGCCGGGTCGCACCTGGGAACGCGTCAGCCCCCCGCGACCGTCGAGCCCGTCGCGGCCGAAGCGGTAGCGGTTTTAGAAATAGAAGGTTCAGCGGTGACGTGACGACGCCAGACAGGAGGCAAAGCATGGCGAAGAATGGCAAGCCGGGAGGTGGTCGCGTTGGACCGGTCAAAGGGCGATCGCAGGTGAAGAGTCCTCTGACGAACATCTGGACGAAGCGAAACACGACCACCGGCCAGTTCATGGATGGCAAACAGAATGGCGAGCCCTTCAAAGGTGTTCGTCGGGAGAAGTGAGCGTGGCGCGGAGGGGACATAGATGTCCTCTCCGCATATTGAGGCACCAGGAAGGGGGTAGCGTAAACACCTTGCACTATAAGTACCCAAGGCAGGTTACAAATAGTGTACAATGAACGTACAGAACATTAATTCTTATTCTACTGCTGGTTACTGTGCTATCGAACCCCCGGAAATAGCGGGACTTCACGGCAAACGTCGCTAAACAAGAGAGGGTGGGCAGCTATGCCGTATATCGATCACAGCATCATCGCCGCCTTCGCCCAGGACAAAGTAAACCTCGACAGCGACAGCGTGAAAGATTATCGCGAGCAGGGGAAGCGGCTGCGCGAGCGACTGGAAAAGCACCTGGAGGAAGCACCGGAGTATGCCCTGGTCAAGATGCTCAACTCCGGCAGCGTGGCCAAAGGAACGGCGTTAAGCACGATCGGCGACATGGATCTCGCTGTATATGTTAAAGCGGCCGAGGCACCGACCAAAGAAGAAGAGCTGGTTTATTGGCTACGAGATCGCTTGAAAGAAGCCTATCCGCAACTGGACGATGATCAATTCGAGCCGCAACACCACTGCGTCAAACTGATTTTCCGCACGGCAAGTTATGTCGATGTCGATGTGGTTCCGGTGCTTTACGAAGGCGAAGCTGACAACGTGGGCTATCTCATTGAGAAGGATACCGGTCGACGAGTTCGCACCAGCGTCTCACGCCATTTGGAGTTCATTCGGAAACGCAAGGATAGCTCGCCGAGCAACTATGCCCAGGTGGCACGCCTGCTCAAATGGTGGGCGGGGCAGCAAAAGGCGCGCGATTCGGAGCTACGGTTCAAATCCTTCATGATCGAGCTTATCTGTGCCCACCTCTGTGACAAGGGCGTAAATTTCTCCGATTATCCTGCGGCAATGGAGGCGTTTTTTACATACATTGTCAGGTCCGGCCTGCGCGAGCGCATCTGGTTTGCTGACTACTACCAAGCAGGGAAATTGCCCGCACCGAATAGTGCCGAAATTGAAATCTTCGATCCCGTCAATCCAGAAAACAACATCGCCGCCAGCTACACGCAGGAAAACCGCGAGAAAATCCTCGCGATCGCCACCGACGCACTTGAAACACTGACCGATGCCGCATACGCCACGACGAAGGCAAGGGCGGTCGAGGACTGGCAGATGGTGCTTGGGCCGAGTTTCAGGGGGTAAGATGAGCTATTCCTACACTCGGAGCGACACATTCACCATTACGCATGCCCGTCACATCGCGTCGCGGATCGCTTCCGATCTCCGTCTACTCTACCGCTACTATGACGCGCCACCACTGGACATGATCGAGAAATATCTTGAGGAGGTGGCCCAACTACTTGCGAAAGGCTATCTGCAAACGTTGGAGGTCGGCTTCAAGCGTGGCGAGGCACGAGTCATCTCGCTCAGGTACGAAGCACAGGCCGATGGCACATTGGGCGACGACCGATCAGGTGGCGTTCGGCCCAGCGTCGATGTTACAGGCACCAGCAGCTTCAACTACCTCACGTATTCAAGCAAATGGTGGGCGCTTCCAGAGAGCGAGCGTACGGCATTCAAAGCCACCCTGCCAATCCAAAGGACGTTCGGCACTGAGCCCCAGGACGGCGCGGGCCACTGGGTAAGCGATCGAAGCTATTCGGCCGGGGGTGTCGGCGTACAACGAAAGAGTTTTGTCCCATGGTAGACACGAAACTTGATGTCTTCGAGACAGTGGAAACCTTTCCTAATCGGCTTACAGGGCAACGCTACGATGCGCTTGTTGGCCTCGATGAGGTCAAGCACCGGTTACTCACTGAGGCGCGCCTGCTCCTCAACCCGACGCTTCTAGAGCAGTGGAGCATGCGTCATCATCGGCAGGTGCTGCCTGTTGTCGAAGTATTCCGCGAGCGAGCGCCGCTGTTCGTTTTCGGCGGGGACGTTGGTACGGGGAAGACTGCGCTCGCTGAAACCTTCGGCCAGGCGCTCGCAAAAGCCGAGCACATCCCGGTAACGCTGATGCGCCTGAGCCTCAACGCGCGCGGGAGCGGCAGGGTTGGAGAGATGACAAGCCTCATCTCGCAAGCGTTCCGCGAGGTGGGCGATGCGGTCGTGCGTCCGCGAAATCCGGAGAAGCCCGCGTCTGCGGTGATCCTGCTCATAGACGAAGCCGACGCTCTTGCCCAGTCGCGCGAGCTGGCCCAGATGCACCACGAAGATCGGGCGGGAGTGAATGCGCTCATACGGGGCGTGGACCACCTCAAGGCCGATCGCCTGCCGGTGCTGGTCGTGATGTGTACCAACCGTCCCTCGGCGATCGATCCCGCCATTCACAGGCGCGCGGCGGCAGTGTTTGATTTTGGCCGTCCAAGCAATGAGCAGCGCGCAGAAGTGCTCAGGAAAGCGTTCGGCGGGATGGACCTAGCAGCGCATGATCTCTCGCGCCTCGTGGAACTCACTGGCCCGACAAAGGGGCGAAGTTATGGCTATACCTATTCGGATTTAACCATGCGCCTAATTCCTGCTGCCGTGATCGACGCGTTTCCCGATACGCCACTGCGCGCTACACGAATGGCGGAAATCATCGCTCAGAACCCGCCGACCGCGCCATTCAAGGAGGGGGGCCAGTGACTGATCCGACTGGAAAGGCCTTCATGAGTTACAAGCGGACGCGCCTGCATGAGATTAAGCTCCTGGTCCAGGCGCTGCATGATCACGGTATCCCTACCTGGCAAGACATTACTGATCTCGATGCTGAACCAACACCAGAAGAGCTTCGGCGGGTCATACAAGATCCACAAACTGCGGCGGCATTGCTTTGGCTCACCGCTGAAGTGAAGGATTCCCCGGCGATCACCAAGATCGAAATACCGGAGATATTAAACCGCAAAAGGAAAGGGGATTCCTTCTTCGTCCAACCCATCGCGGCCGGTGCCCTGAATTACGATGAGGCAGCGGCGGCAGTAGGCGAACATGCGGGAATCGACGATTTGCAACGCTGGAACATCACAAGGGTACAGGGTGATCCAATTGATGAGGGCGAGGCGGCGAGAATCGCTGAGCGCGTACTACATCGCCGCCTGAGGGAAGTCCACCGGTCGCTTTCTCCCGACGCGCCAATTCGATTGAATCTGCAAACGCGTGAGAAGGCACCCTTTGTACCGGGCACCGCGCTCAGCCTCGATTGGGCTGGACGCTTCGACGGCCGGATCGCCGAGGCGGGCACATGGAGCAATCGTTTACTGCCTGCTCTCAAAACCGTTTCTACAGTGGTACGCGAGGTTGCCAATGGTCGCCGAGTGGAGGCCGGTGGGCTGTGCACGCTTTCCTCAGCGATGGCGCTAGGCGCAGCGTTCCTCGCCCCGACCGGGACCGAGATCGGATGGAGGCAGCGGAATCCGCTACGCGATGACCAGATTTGGTCTCTGAAAGCTGACAGGGAAACGGCCGAGATTAGCATTCGATGCTCCGAGAGTGATATCTCCTCGGAAGACTTGGCGGTGATCGTTACCATAGGGCACGATGTAGAGACGCCAATCGGAAAAACCAAAGACACGCTACCAAAATTCAGGGGGTATGTGCATGTCACCGGGCCGGGGGAGGAACCGATGGACCTCCGTACGCCAGGGCAGGCCGTGGATGCCGTGCGCCGCACTATCGACGCGGTGAACACGGCGAGGAAACAGTGGCGAGGAATCCGGCAGGTTCATTTCTTCCTTGCAACCCCCACAGGCTTTGCGGTCATACTGGGGCAGCTTATCAATGGCATGGGGCCAGTCTCCACGTATGAGCACGATCCGATAGATGCGATCGGCATCTATCGCCGCTCAGCGATTCTTCACCCTGGCGGACAGGATCAAATCGCGCGTAGCTAAAAGGCCCGTGAGTAGCAGTGGAACGGAAACGTACGCGAGCGCTTCCGCCGCGCGCGCCGATCACGCCCAGGCGATCTCCTCGACGGCTTGTTGCAGATCCTGCCTCGTCCCCCCGACATAGAGGCGGGTCGTATCGAGGGAATCATGGCCCATGATCGGGGCGAGCCGATGGAGCGGGACGGTCTTGGCCATGCGGTAGCCGAAGCGGTGCCGCAGGTCGTGCGGGCTGACGTCGACGACCCGCGCCAGTGGCGCGTACTTCGTGAGCAGCTACCCGAGTGCCCGCGCGGTGAGCGCCCCGCCACCCTTCTTGGAGGGGAACAGGCAGGCCGCGTCCGGCGGCAGCGTCGCCAGCCAGGCACCGAGGGCCGCCCGCGCGGTGCTGTTGAGCGGCACCTCCCGGTACTTGTTCCGCTTCCCGTACACCGTGACCTGGCCGCTGCGCGCGGCGATGGTCAGATCCGCCCGTTGCAGCGTGCACAATGCCGCGGCGCGCAGCCCGATGTGCAACGCCGTGACCAGGAGGGTCCGGTGGCGGAGGGTGCCATGTGCCGTGACCGCCGCGAGCAGCGCGGCCTCTTCCTTATCGCTGAGGTGGCAGGGCGGGGTGGGCACGCGCGGGACCAGCATCACCGGTAGGGGGCAGACCTCGCCACATGATGGCGGACACATACTGATCGCTTGGGTGGCAAGAAATACTGCTGCTCTGGCGTCGATCATGGCGCTGCCACTGGACGACGCGGCCAGAGTTCTTGCCAATGCAGGTGCAAACATGTGTACCGGATCATGTGGCGAGGTCTGGTAGGGGGCAGGGGCGGCGGGCATTTCGAGCGCCTTGGCACTGCGGTGCCGTTCCAAGGGGATGCCCCCTTAGAATCCCCCGTGACCGCGCCGCCACCGTGGGGAACGGCCGGGGAGCACGCCGCCGCGCGCCCGCTGGACCGCCGCTCCTCACTATCGTCGCGCGGTCGGTGCTGGGCACGCCGCAGTTCCGAGGTAATCCAACCTGTGGGGAGGCCGACCGTCGGCGCGGCGGCGCGACGCACGGCCCGCGCGCCTGGCGGCGGCCCTGGCGGGCGGCCAGGTCGTCGGCTGCGGGCATCGTCCGCGGCGCTCCCGACCGCGCGCCGCAGCGGTGCGGCCTGCGGGCCGCGTTCGGGTCGCGTCTTCCCGCGCTCCCCAGTCTAGCGGCCACCCCACGGTGTCAAGGGTTCCGAAGCGCCCTTGACACCGCGCGGGCCCCGGCCGCTGCCCTCGCGTCGGCGGGCGCAGCGACGGTGGCTCCAGACGGTAGGGACACAGCACTTCGCTGTGGTCGCCCACGGGGGGTGCAGCGGTGCGGCCTGCGGGCCGCGATCAGCGGCGGGCTCGCTCGGGTTCACCACCGGTAGGGGGCAAGTCGCCGGTGTCCCGCTTCGTCGCGATCGTGCGGCGCGGGCGGCCCCCACGGTGCGGGCGGCGCTGGTAGGCGGCCACGTCCTCGGGGCGGAGCGCCCAGTCGCGCCCGAACTTCGTCGCCGGCAGGCGACCCTGGAGGATGGCGCGGCGGACCGCGCTCGGGTCCATGTCCAGGATCCGCGCCGCCTCGCCGACGGTGAGCGTCGTTCCTGCCATATCTGCCCCTTTATCTCAGCTGCATCCATACTGCGGCGCAATGATAGCGCGCTAGCGTGTATCCACGCAACATCTCAGATTTTCCCGGTCAGGGCAACAAAAACGCTTGACAAGATACACGCTAGAGTGTATAATAAAGATGTCGAAAGACCCCACGGGGACGCCGGGAAGCAGAACCCGTGGGGCCGCTGAACTACCGGGGCGTGGCCCCAGAACAGGAAGTGTAGCATGGTCCGCGAGTTCGCCAAGCCCCAGGAAGCCAGGGCGATCGAGGCCCGCGCCCGCGCCCGTTGTTGCGGCGTCCGCGTCGCCGTCATCGTGGAGGCCCGCCGCTACTGCACCCCCGCCCGCTCCGAACCCGGCACGACCTATACCATCGCGCGCACCCCGGTCGGCTGGGCGTGCAGCTGCCCCGGCTACTTCTACACCGGCGTCTGCAAGCACCTGGGCGCGGTCGTGCGCCGGGCGGAGCGGGAGGGCTGGGCGTTCGGCACCATCGCCCCGCTGGCGACGGTCGCGCGGTACATGCCCCTCGACCCGCCGTGCCCCGACCACGACCCGGAGCCGGAGCCGACGCCCCCCGCCGGGGGCGCGGCCCTGCCGTCGGTCGCGGCGGTGCAAGCACGGGGGCGGGCGGCGCTGGCCGACCTGTTCGACGAGGCGGCGTAGGGAGAGGATGCGATGACGATCGACGACCTGATGCGGTCCCTGGTGGCGGAGCTGGCGGCGGGCGGAGTGCCCGCCCCGCTCCACCAGTCGTTCACCCTGGCGACGCTCTGGAACGACCTGGCGCGGCTGGCCGGGGAACCGTCCCCGCCCGAGGTCGCCGCCCTGCTGGCGGGATGGGGCGCGGTCCCCATGCACGCCGCCCGCGCCGTCGCCCCGCTCGCCCCACGGAGGCCCCGCCATGACGAGTAACGACGCCCGCGCACTCTTCCCCCTCGGCTCCATCGGTCTCACCCCCGGCGCGCGCGACCTGCTCGCCGCCGCCGGGCTCGCCCCGCGCACGCTCCTCGCCCGCCACGTCGCCGGGGACTGGGGGGATGTGCCGCCCGAGGACGCCCGCGAGAACGCGCTGAGCCTGCGCGCGGGCTTCCGCCTCGTGTCGAGCTACCCGGTCGGCGACGACCCCGCCGCCAGGGTCTGGATCATCACCGAGGCGGACCGCTCCGCGACCCTGCTCCTGTTGCCGTCGGAATACTGAGCGCGTCGCCGGGGGCGACAGTATTTGGTCGCCCCCGGCGATGGCGTGTGCAGGGAGTGGACGCGATGACGATCGGAGAGAACACCACCGGGACGAAGCAACTGCGTAAGGTGACGACGATGTGGTATCGCGCCGATCACGCGGCGGCGAACGCCGGGTGCGCGCTCGTCGCGGGCTACCCCGCCGGGCTGCTGCGGGCGCGCGGGGTGGCGGCGGGCGCGATCACCAGCGGCAAGGTCCAGGGCGGCGATCTCGTCGTGGCGTGGGCCAACGACTGGGGCTACCTGCTCGAACCGGGCGAGGACCTCCGCGCCGACCGGGCACGTGCGGTGCTGCTGACGCCAGGCGGCTCCTACCGCTGCACGATCGAATTCGCGCCGGACACCCCGGACGGTTGGTTCGTGCCACCGATTTATCAGACCGGCACTCCTCGGTGGGCGGCCTGAGTGGGGCCGAGCGCGTCGAGCGCAGGGGGGCGGTGGCGGGGCTGGTGGTGTTGGTATACTCCCGCCCATGCAAGTCCGCGCTAGCGCCGACGATCGGAGGCCCGGCCGCCTAACGCGCCCCGCTTCGAGCGCCTGGGGATACGCGCAGCCGACGCCGCAAGCTGAGGGGACAGCGATGCTGAAGATCGTCGACGAGCGGGGCGCGTACGCGCAGCAGCCCGGCTTCCACCGGCCCTACCGCCTGCGCCTTTACCGCGGGCCGACCGGCCGGGTGGCGGTCGTCGTCACCGCCGAGCCGTTCACCACCTGGCTCGTCCGCCTCGGACCCGCCATCGCCCCGGTGCTCGGCGCTTGCCACGGCTTCGACCCGTGCGCCGTGCTCTGGATCGCCGAGGATCCCGGCCACGACCCGGCCGACCCCGACCTCGATCCGGCCCTTGTCGAGGGCCTGACGGCCGCCGCGTCGTACACGCTCTGCACGTTCGGGCCGTACCCCGACGCCCCCGAGCAACTCCGCTACCTGCTCTGCGAGCCGGTCCCGCGGTCGTGGGTCGAAGGGGAGTTGCTGCGCGGCGACCTCGACGACGGGGGCATCGACCCGCCCTCCGACCCCACCCTGCCGACCCGTATGGCGGAACTGGTACGCGGCCCGGCGGGCGCGCTCCTGCGCGCGCTCGGCCTCCTGGCGGTCCCGCCGCCCCTGGACGACGCGGTGCCGGAGACGGCCGGGGATCACGGGGCGGGCGATGGGCGACGATGAGCGCCGACGGCGGCAGGAACGGGCGCGTGTCCGCGCGGGGCGGCTGGGTATCCGACTGGCCGACGAGCGTGCGCCCGGCCGTCCCGCTGTACTGGCGCTGGACCCCAGCGGACTTCTCGCCCTTCTTGAGGAAGCCCGTCTCATCCACGACCAGGATGCCCTGCGGGTCGCCCAGGTGCGCGACCACGTGGGTCTGCAGGTCGTCGCGCACCGCGTCCGGATCCCAGACGGCGCGGTAGAGGAACTGCTGGAAGCCATAGGGGGCCGCCGCGCCCATCAGCTCGGCGAGGTGCCAACCGTTCTTGCGCGCCACCGGGCTGAGCAGGCCGCGCAGGTAGGCCGCCGCGTGCCGCCGCGCCTCCGCCCGCGCTTCGCGCGGGCCGATCTGCGCCACCACCGCCGCGAAGTCCTCGGTCCACGCCGCGATCGCCGTCATCATCCACCTCCGCCTTCATCACGCGGAAGCACTCCACCCCAACTACAACTGTAGTACTAGCAATCGGGGTACCACGCATATGCATTCTTACGATTGATCTTGTCCTTTGTGGCACGCTTCATGGTATGCTTGTAGCGTGGCAACAGGGCGACGAGACTGGGACGGAAAGGAGCGTAACATGGAGCAGAAGAAGGATCGGAACGAGCAGCCAGCCATCGACCTGACCAAGTTTCCCCTCATTGCCATGACGTTGGAGCAGGTAAGGGAGTCCGATCTCAAGGGCCACTACGACGAGGAGACGGAGACGTGGAGCCACCGTGACTGGTTCGCCTTCTCGCCGAAGAAGAGCAACGAAGAGAACTAGCCTCCCACAGAAATCGGTCTCTCGAGACCCCTAGTCCCCTCGTCGCTCTGAGCCACGCCACTCGGAAATGCTCCTCATGCACCTTCGTTTTCCGGCGGCCCACCATGTGTGGGCCGTACTGTATCTGGAGGGAAGACGATGATCCTAGTAGTGACACACCGCAGAGGATTTGAAGCAGATTTTGTTATCGACATTCTACGCTCCCAAGACGTGCCGGTGGTACGAGTCAATTTGGACGAGTATCCTTTCCCCGCCACTATGACAGCTCGGTGGAAGGATAGAATTTTTGACGGAATGTATCGCGACAATAGAAAAGAAATACTCTTCGACGACGTGAGCGTTGCGTGGCTCCAACAGGTGAGACGCTTCGATTCTACCTCCGAAATGCTAACACCGTCCGAGCGGATAATTGCAGCCGAGAAGGAGGCATTCATCGGAGGTCTTTGGGACTCTGCATCATGGAGTTGGGTGAATCATCCTACAGTGGTGGAGACTGCTTCCAATAAGCTCTATCAGCTGAGAGTTGCTCAGCAACTAGGGTTTGCTATCCCGCGCACTTTCGTCACTGCCGACGAAGAAAAAGCCATAGCGTTTATAGATCAGTGTGCAGACAACGCAATAATTAAAGACATGGCAACGCAGACGTTCGTGGTGAACAACCAGGACTACATGAGCTATACCAGGAAGATTTCAGCGGACGATATCAGGCGAAGAGGCATCCCGGGAGGGATCCCTGTCTGTATTCAAGAAAATGTGACGAAACACCGAGAGATTAGAGCAACTGTCGTCGGTGATCGGGTATTCTCTGTGGCTATCGACAGCCAAGCAGAAGAGTCGACGAAAGACGACTACCGCCACGGGGATCTCAGCAAGAGCGAACACTACAGCGCAATCACGTTGTCGACCGACACAGAGGAGCGATGTGTAACCCTCGTGCGCTCCCTAGGGTTAGATTACGGAGCAGTTGATCTGATTGAGCGGGTTGAAGGCGGTGCTGTCTTCCTTGAGGTTAACACCACAGGAGCTTGGGTTTGGGCAGAGAAGCTGACGAGTCTGCCGATTTCCGCTGCTTTGGCGGATCTGTTGATCAGTCGCTATCAGTCGGGCAGCGGTGAAGACGTTCGTGCGCCCAATGCAAGTTGAATAAGGAGGGAATAGTGATCACGATCATTGCCCAGCGCCAAGCTATAGAAGTGGACCTTGTAATACTCTAGTTTCCGCTAATTGAAGTGGCATCGGGCGTGGTCCGTTGGTAGAGTGCGGGTGCTGAGACCGACCTACCGAAGGAGTCGCCCGATGCCGGAGGCAGTCTATCGCACCATGACGCTCCTCT
>JAABUH010001766.1_pt1 | contig 22598 bp, 26 predicted proteins | sample 5559121 | NCBI WGS metagenome assembly JAABUH01 (sample SAMN10711871, study PRJNA513364) | rock metagenome | isolation source: Antarctica rocks | place: Antarctica: Victoria Land, Battleship Promontory nord | collected 2015-12-28
GTTGTTCGTAGCTGCGGCTTGGTTGTTCGTAGCTGCGGCTTGGCTGGTGGAAGCTACAGCTTGGTTGATCGTATCTGCAGCTTGGTTGATCGTAGCTGCGGCTTGGTTGTTCGTAGCTGCGGCTTGGTTGTTCGTAGCTGCGGCTTGGCTGGTGGAAGCTACAGCTTGGTTGATCGTAGCAGCAGCTTGGTTGATCGTAGCTGCGGCTTGGTTGTTCGTAGCTGCGGCTTGGTTGTTCGTAGCTGCGGCTTGGCTGGTGGAAGCTACAGCTTGGTTGATCGTATCTGCAGCTTGGTTGGTCGTAGCTGCGGCTTGATTGCTAGAAGATACGGCTTGGTGGCTGGTGGCTAAAGGTTCGTTGGTAGAAGCTGCCCCTTTCTTGGCTGCTTTCTTTGCAGCAGCTGCAGCTTTCTTACTGGCGGATGCGTCAGCTTTAGCAGCTTTCTTGTTGGCGGATGCGTCAGCTTCAGCAGCTTTCTTGTTGGTTGATGCTTCAGCTTTCGCAGCTTTCTTGTCTGCCGCTGTAGCTTTCTTACTGGCGGATGCTGCAGCTTTAGCAGCTTTCTTGTTGGTTGATGCTTCAACTTTCGCAGCTTTCTTGTCTTCCAAAGCAACTCTTCGGGCGACTGCCACAGATGGCTCGGCGGCCGCTGCAGCTCTCCTCAAACCGGCTTTGGATTTGTTCTGTAACCTGTTGATATCTGGTGAGCTTGTCCTACAAAATGTTTTGATAGCCAAGTGAAGAACTTAGAGTGATCGGAATGTAGAGGTTGTAAGGAAGATGATGGAGGTAGATGATGTAGGATGACATGAGGTGTTGAGGTGAGGACACAAATGATTGTTTTGACTGTTAAGAAGGGATGGCAGCACAGGTGTTGTCCTAAAGGCGTTAGACTTACATTGTCGCTTAGTAGTGTGAGTCGCTTAATTGGTGATGGTGGAAGAAAAGGGAGGTAGGTGGTGATGGATGAAAGAATATCCGAGAGTGGTGAGGTTTTTGTGGGTTGGGCTAGGATTTATGAACGAGCCTAGTGAGTGTTGAGTCGCGTCTGAGGTCAAAGAGTGAACGGAAGGCGCGACTGCGGAGTCTCTCTCGAGCCAGCCCTTCGAACCAGACGTGTACAGGACGTAGTCTCACACCTACTGAGGTGCTTAGTTATAGTGAAGCTCCAAAGGAGGCAATAGTATCTACTATCAGCTTGTCAATGAATTCACATTAGAGTTGAATCTTGCTTTTACAACAGAAATTACCGTGGGAGAGCTGCTGCTACGCGGACCGATTTTTAAGGTTGAGAGATACATAGGGATAGTAAAGACGATACTCAAGCTGACAATATGAAGGGTCTATCAAAAAGGCACAAGTATTTTACAAGATCCGCTCGAAGTATTATAATCTTCGAGCGTGGCTCACCTGCAAAGTACACAGCTTTTGCCATTTCTTTCGTCGATTCATCCAACAAAGCATGCCCTTGATGCTTGTAACCTTTACCTGCTCCGCCACAAATCGAGGAACGCGGAGGTGAAGCCTAGCTTCTCAGCCCAATCCTACTTAGTAGACTCCCGGTCGTACTTTGACTTGATGACTTGTCATGCTCAAACACGCCCAGTAAACTCTTCCATACCTGACCTGGTTCTTGACTGGCATCAATTGGCTTCCAGATCCCCGTCTTTTGGTAATATGCTACCACCGGAGTGGTCTGCTCATGGTAGGTAGCCAATCGCTTCTTAAGCGTCTCAGCGTTGTCGTCCGATCTCTGAATCAAAGGTTCACCAGTAATATCGTCCGTCATTGATGCCCTAGGTGGGTTGAAGATCTTGTGGTAAGATCGTCCTGAAGCTGGGTGGATGAGGCGGCCTGTAATGCGAGAGACAAGAAGACCATCGTCAATCTGTAACTCAACCGTGTGCTGTAATTTCTGCTGCTTGCTCTTAAGCATCTCGTCTAGCTTCTCGGCTTGTACAACCGTCCGTGGGAAACCGTCGAGAATGAAGCTAAAGACCTAATATTCAGCTCTTAATCATGTAATCCTGACGGTTTTCATACCCCTGCTTGCATTCAGGATTGTTCTCGAGCTCCGCTTTGATCATGCCAATCATTATAGAGTCGCTGACAAGGCCACCTTGATCCATGATCTTCTTCGCTTCCCTTCCGAGAGCTGTTTTCTTGGCAACCTGTGATCGAAGCATGTCCCCAGTAGCCTGAGAGGTGCACGTCAGTTTTTACTGGTCTAACGGAATTTATGGGTACGCCGTCATCGAGTTTACAAGATGACAAGCACAGAATTTGTCCTTGATTTTCGGTGCTTGGGTGCCTTTGCCTGCAAAAAGTATCAGTCGTGTATCATAACAACTCTAGAGCGATTTGCACGCGTACCTGCCCCAGGAGGTCCCATCAAAATCATCCGTACCGACTGGGTGCTTGTCCGGGCGGGAGCTCCATCGGCTTGTTCCAACTTTGCTTCCAGTTGCTGCACCCGCGACTCGAGCTTGTGGACCAGCTCTCGCAGGGCATCTACTGTCTCGTCTATAATGGGAGCCATTGGCGAGGACTGGTTACAAGATTATGCCTGACCAAGGCGGAAGGAGGAGTCTGAGAGCTCAAACCCACCGTTAGGAGCTGGAAAGGCAAAGGTGTGAGGAGGGAACTGGCGGGCGAGGTTGTAAGCGAGCCGGAAAGCCCTTTTGCCCGCAGACTACCGAGGCTCCGACATTACGGAGGACGATCCGCGCTTAGGTACTTCGAAAGACAAAGACTGCAGGAGTAAATTGTTGAACGTCTTCATTGGCGCTATTCCTGAGAGGACGACACATGACCCAGACATTGTTCTAGGAGAAGCATTCAGCGTCAACAACTGCTTGCACTAGCTTACAATGCAATACGCTACGAATATGGTCGGTTGCACATTATTGTATCTCCAAGAGTTACTTTCACTAACTGATACCTAAGCTCTCTATGATAGCCATGTCAAAGGCATGTTGCCACAATGAGAAATCAGACTTGCCATACCGCGACGGTGTATATTCCCCTCATTCGCTTTGCTCGAATCAAAACTGGCTGAGCCTACTGTTTCTCCGACGATCTCCTCCCTAAGACTTTCTTCGTTGCCAGACACGAGCCGACTTGCTTCAATATCTGTTATCACCCGGTCACGGCTTTGCTTGCAGTATTCATGAATGCTGTCCTCGCCAAGATTTCCGCCAGTCATCCAGATTATGGTGCCTTCCGACCCCACGCCAACAACAAAAGCACGAGCAAAGGTGATTCGATCGTTTGGAAGCTCGATAGGAAGCTCTTTCTTCGCTAGCTCTTCCTCAGCGGCAAGCATTAGATCAGTAAGGTTAACACGGATTAGAGTAGTCTTTGTCTCCTTGGCTGCCACTTCCTTTACTGGGTGGTACGCATTCTTAAGGGATGCCAAAAGAGCCAGCTCCGTCATTCTCATCCGAGACAAACTGTATCTGCTCACATTGTGAAACTCTGCTCGTTGAAGTTTCCTTTGATATTCACATGCTCCAAGTGCCATTCGGGCTATGGTTTTCTTCTCAATCCGCTCAGCCCAATCAAAAACCAGCAATACCTACTCTTTCTATAGCATTTTGCTAGCTGGTGTGTCTTTCCGCGAAATTCGAGCTACTTTTTTGGTCCTTCGTGTATCTTCTTTAAGCTCTTAGCTTAAACCGAAACCGGCCGGACGCGCCTTTTCTCTGACGACTTGATTACTACATTCCATTTCTGGATTTCCTTGCTGATAATGCCATGCTCTGGCCATGTATCCCGCCTTCAAGCTCTAGCTATGCTCAATTTTCTTAATTTAAACGTAAGTGGGCTTGAGTTGGGGCATACCGCTCTTGATTCACGGTTGTTATCTGTCTTGCATGTTTTCTTTGCTAGAGTTCCATTATCCCGGCTTGCCGATCGGTAGATCCTGTAGAAGTATACTACCACCATGACCGCATAGACTCGTTTCGAAATGTATCTCTTTAGCTGCTTTATAGCCTCCCGATCCTTGTCTTCAACATTTGAACTAGTAAGGCTTGCTTGTATCATTCTGATCAGGAATCGTTGCTGCCGCAGTACTCCGACCATATAGGCATCGTCGCTGTGACATTTCGACATGTAGCTACTTGTTCATCTCCTCTAGAACAGGACGGAAAGAGTCGAGAGTCAATGAGACCATATACGCAGTACGTGAACATATGCTAACTCTTCACTAGGCTGCGAAGGCCGGCAGCTTTGGATGTCGAAGGTTTGGGCACGTGTTCCATGCAGCTTCTGCGTTGGCAAGGTCCTAAAAGATTCGTAGCGGGTGATCCTGTAAGAAAAGGTATGCAGTTGAATTATCCGCCGTTATCAAAGATCCGGCGGTAGTGAGGAGATTTCGAAGCCTCTGCGTTTCGAAGACATCTCAAAAATCGCTGACGACTGAAACTCTTGCGAAGAGAGCTATGACTTGAGAGAGCCATGAAGATGCGCTGCCTTTAGCTTTTGCTTACCGCAGTACGGTTCAAAAATCCGAAGCTTTCGACGTCAGACGTCAGTGTTTCGATTCTACGAAGCAGCTGTATCCGACTTTATGTTCGTATCTTCGCCATAGCTGAGCATTCTGTCAAAATAGCCCCGCAGATGAGCTATCTTCCGTTCTTAGGCTGAGCTAGAATTTAGGCAATAATAGCTTTCGTGGTAGGTGCTTACACCATGGCTTCGACGTCCAGAAAGAGCTGCCTGTCTCTGTGGAGCTTCTACCATGAACAGCAGACGTTCGGAAAAGTAGGTAGCGGTAAATTTCGTTTCGTATATCGGGATGAAGAGTGTATCTCTTGAATATTTTGTCAAAAGCTGAAAATTGTGTGGAAGAGCCACCAGGTGAGCTATCTTCTATTTCTTTAATTGCATTGGAACATAAGCAATAGAAACTACTGTGAGCATGGCTTTTAACGTGATTCAAAGCTTCGATGTCGATTTGTCAAGTTCATGAAGTCCCTGACGTGAACAGCAGACGTTCGGAGAAGTAGATAGCAGTAGATTTCGTTTCTCATCTCAGAATGAAGAGTGTGCCGTTTTAAAGCTAAAATTCTCGTCAGAGCCATGTAGGTAAGCTTTTTCCTGTTCTTTAACTGCTTTGAAACACATGCAATAGAAGCCATCGTGGACATGTTCTTACACGGTTCAAGGTTCCAAGCTTCTATCAAGCCCACGAAGTCTCTGTCATGAATAGCAGACGTCCGGCTAGGTAGGTAGCGATAGTCTTTATTTCGTATCTCGGGAGTGAGTTTATCTTTTAAAGGCTTTGTCCGAAGCCGGAACCTTCTAGTAAGAGAAACGCAGATGGGCCATTCGCTGTTTTGGAGCTAGATCAAGATTGATGCAATAGAAGTCATAGCGGTATATTTCTAATACTGTTGGAAGATTCGAAGCTTTTGACACCGAAGACTAGTGCTTCAGTTAATGAACCTTCAGTCGGTAAAGCTTCAGGCTGTAAAGCTTCAGCAGGTAGCCATCTTCTCAACTTAACGTTCTTTTGGACTCCGGCTTTTACAAAATCTATGTCTGTAGACGTCTCTGAAGGATCTCTCAAGCGTCTTGTCCATAGCTGAGACTTCTGTCGAGAGAGATGTGCAAAAGGGCTATAAGCTGTTTTGAGCCGGAACAAAAACAATGCTTCAGAAGCCACCGTGGTACGTTTCTAATATGGTTCGAAGACCTGGAGCTTCCGACACCGAAGATCAATCTTTGAGTCCGCAAGAATGCTATCTCGGCAAAATATCTTGAATATATCTCCTAACTGGAAGTTCCTTATGAAAAGATACATATAGATGGGCCATTTGCTGCTTCGAGCTGAAGACCTGAATCGATACGATAAAGTCACTGTGGTAAGTGCTTCATGCGATGCGCAACACCCGAGCTTCGACGTTAAAAGGTTTGTTCTCGGCGGAGTTGAGTGTTCTTGACCCATGGAGACTCCGCGTTGGAAAAACACATTCAAAGGTTTCGCTCACAGCTTAGTGTCTTTTAAAAAGAAGCGGCTGTGTACTGTTTTTGAGAAGGATAATTGAATGAGCACACATTTGTGAGTAGTGAATGCCAAACATTTATTCACCCCTAACGGTGTCGTTGCTGATATCCCCTTCGATGTACTGAAGCTGTCCAAGGCGATGAAATACCGCGGTGGTAGTAAGCCGCCTAAGCTGAGCTGCTCTCTATCTCCCCCTGGCATGAAATGCAAAAGGCCGCCAGATCATTTGATCGTAGAATGCTTAGTAGCGATGTTCTACTTTCATTTGCTGCATTGGGTCAAGAAGGATACCCTTATTTTCCTAGGGCCAGGCTCGCTTGCCATGATCTAATGTTTATGGCTCGCACTTGCGTTGACAACCCAGTTTTCCTCGATCTGACGCTTGGGGTCTTCTACCGTATCGGTGGGTGTCGCGCTGAGCCCGTTCTCTTTGCTATGGTATTATTTTCTGTATGCAAAGCTGAACCGTTCGATGTTCGGGAGATCCTGGAAAGGCTTGAGTGCCTTGCCTTTCACGAAAAGCTCTGCTGTTTGCTCCTGGGAAGCTCCGAGCACGTCGCTGAGCTCGAGCAAGTCAGATCCGGTCAAGTTATCCATCCCTATGAAATCCCAAAGTTGGCACCATCTCTCACAGCCACTGACGGTGATCTGGCATTCATCTCGTGACGCTTCTGAGCTTCCAAAAGCGTGCAGCAATGCCTTAGCGATGTCACGCCTGTGATATCCTCCATCGATGATTAAGATAAATGCCATGGACTCTTCCGTAAGAGGCAGTCGCTACCTCTATCCTGGCTTTATCAAATCCCAAAGCTGACATCATCTCTCACAGCTACTGGCGGTGATCTGACATTCATCTTGTGACGCTTCTGAGCTTTCAAAAGCGTGCAGCAATACCTTAGCGATGTCACGCCTGTGATATCCCTCATCGATGATTATGATAAATGCCATGGACTCTTCCGTAAGAGGCAGTCGCTATCCCTACTCTGGCTTTATCAAATCCCAAAGCTGGCACCATCTCTCACAGCTACTGGCGGTGATCTGGCATTCATCTCGTGAAGCTTCCGAGCTTCCGAGCTTCCAAAAGCGTGCAGCACTACCTTGGCAATATTACGCTTCTGCTATCCTTCATCGAAATTCCAGGATAGAGTCTTCCGGATCTCCGGATCTCACTTTTGTCTTCTGGGTAGAGCTAGCGTCTCCAGACCTATGCCAGCTTGTATTTCTTTGCCGGAACGGGGGTTCTGGTGTTGAACAAATGCCTTGCAGATGCAGATACAGCTGATCATAACCTAAATCTCCTCCAGATCCGTGGGCGAGCACGCGGGCCTTGGCTTCTTCCAATCCTCTCTCCATGTCGAGGTATTCGTCTTCCAAACCTCAGAGTACGAACACAGGCCGCAGACCAAGTGCCAGCTTCTGCTCCCGAGCTTCCGTCAAGGTATCCGTCAAACGTAGAAGCAGCATCGTCCTTCCTTCCTTGTGCTGATAATCGCTCCCACTCTTGGGGTAGGCCATTCCTCTTCAACCCAAAAGGAGCTCTTGTCGCCAGCTCACCTAGAACAACGCCATGGACAACATCATCAGATATCTCACTCTCTGCATAGCCAACCTGTCACATCTCAATACATAGACAAGCTCCTGGTAACTGCCATCATTCCTGGTAAACGACAGCCCAACATCACGTGTTCGCTCAAGTAGGGTTTTGCGAATACGAAAGTGAGGTGTGTTCGAAACCGGTGGCCGCACTTTGTTATATTTTGTCTTTTGGTCGTGAATTTTGGTTTTTGGCGTGTGTTGGCCCAATTTAAGGTTTTTTCGGAATTTTTTGATTGGTCAAAAATTACAAGGGGGGAAAGTGAGGATTTGGTTATCGAAGGGGGAAATGGAATTATGAGGGGATAACGGGAACGGTGAGTCAAGCGTATGTGAGCATCAGCTCCAAGAAGGTAAAAAGTCACACGGAAGATTTTGAGCGTGGTATTTAGGATATACTGAGTATGAGTTGTAGGTCCCTTGACTCCAAGACATACATAGGTAGACAATGGATATATATCGTAAAACCCTCTCAAAAATCCTAAGCCAGGCATATCTATCAACAGCCGCAATACACGTGAATAAAACTCGCTCGTTCTATATAGCAAAAGACCGGTATCTATATAACAGATCAAACTATGTAGGTAGGTAGGTAGTCCTGAAAAAGAAAAGTATTTGGGAAAGGTGGAGATTGTGTGCTTGCATGTTCTGAAGAGGGAACAAGTATGTAGAAGAGATGGAAAAATTGGAGCGGGAAAGTTACGGTTCTTGTAGACGAGCCAGGGGGGGTTTTCGATGGAAGAAGTGGTGAAGGCGGCTGTTATCAGCGAAGGGGGGGGGGGCAGTTGATACGAAGAGGGAAGAAGTAATGAATGAGGTTTTCACCACGGCAGGCGTAGATAAGACATGAACGGATGTAGTGAATTCCGAATCGGCGAGGTGGAATGTATGGTGAAGAAATGGAGGCCAAGTGAGGTGAGGTTTCTCACACGATTCTGATCCGGCGCGCTCATCACAGACTTACAGGATAATCGAAAGTCTCAATCCTCTCGGGATACGTTAGTTTCCCTTGCGTCCTGACCTGATCCATGACCTCCATGATCACCACACTCTCCTCCCACCCCATCACCTCGCTCTCCAGCTTCCCATCTCTCAGAGCCCTCGCACAAGCATCCGCCTCCCAGAACATACCGTGTCCTGGAATCTTCTCGTCGTGTTCTTCCACCTTCCCATCACGGAAAATGACACGCCAGTGCGTGGGTCTGTAAGCAGGCCCATCGACTTGAAGCTCGCCCTTGGTGCCTTGGATGCGGATAGCGGGTCCAGCCGTGCCTTTGCCGTCGGGATCAGTCGCGACGCGCAGGTTTGTCAGAGCGATACCCATAGCCGGTTTTGGGTTGTGAGGAGCGCTGGGGAATGTGAGGAGGATGGAGGTTGATTCATCGGCGCCTGTTTGATCGTAATGGATCATTTGGGAGGCGACGGTCGGAGGTTTACGCTGCTGCGGTGGAAGAGTGTGGTAAAGGGTCTGGAAGACCCAGGTTAGGGAGTAGATGCCGACTGTAAGAAGTGGGCGTTAGATCACACTTCTTGTGACTGGTTCCGGGAAAAAAGGGTCACTTACGGTCAAGGAGAGCGCCACCGGCAAGGTCTTTATTGACCATGCGGTGCTTCGTGCCCCATTCTTTTTCGACATCCTCGCCAAAACTAAGATCTGCAATGACTCGATGTACAGAACCCAACTTGCCGGACTCAATTATTTCCCGGACTTTCATACTTAGTGGGAAGAACCTCGTCCAAACCGCCTCCATCATAAATAGCTTCTTCTCCTTCGCCATCTCAACGAGCTTTTTCGCTTGCGTCGCATTTGTTGTAAACGCCTTCTCGCACAGCACGTTCTTGCCCGCTAATAGGCAGAGCATAGTGTTCTGGTAATGGTGAGAATGAGGGGTGGCCACGTAAATAATATCTACATCCTTGTCTTTCACAAGCTCTTCATATGATCCGTATGCCTTGGCTGAGGGGGAACATTTGCATTCTTCAAGAAATTTCTTCGCGCGGTCTGCGGAAGACGAGGAGGCAGCAGCTACGACAGTGTGCTTGATGTCGGAGACGTCTCGGGTGGATGGATCGATCATGAGGTCTTTGGTGAACTCTGCACAGAAAGGAGAAAAGTAAGATTCTATCTGATCCAGGCCAGGACCAGATGGTGTGGGCAAAGAAGTAACCTACTCTCCGCGATTCCTCCGGTGGCTGCGAGGCGATCAGTAATGTTTGCATCCAATTGAGCAAGCCCCCATTAAGGGATATCTTGAGAGGCATTCTCGGTCAACTCGAGAAAAAGTATTTATGTTCTCACCTAATATACCCCAACGAACTGAGTGGGGTGAAGACATGGTGACAGCGTTAGAGATAGAGCAATAGAATACTAGAAACTATAGTAATGATAATTGTGAGAGAGCGGTAGAGCTGAGTCTTCAATAATGAACGAAATAAATAGAAGCTTTCACAATCAAAGTATGAAAGGAAATGGCCGGGCATGTGGGGTAGTGGTGTCCGACAAACCGCGACACGATGATGGACCGAAGAATGGCAAGACGTCATGGCCTTCGGTTATACTCCGGTACCCAGCCGGGTGGATTAGCCCTAAGTGTAGAGAGCACGGGAGCTGATGGAAAATTGACACTGGTGTAAAACCAGCTTCATTGTCGGCGGTAGCTCTCTTCTAGAGCCAAAATCCCAAAGATGCCAAAACGAGAAGTTAGGCATTCGCTTTGTGATTACTTGTGCCACCTCTGGCTCCGGGTAATGCGTCCTATGGTACATGGAACTCCTGGCGCACAGGCACGCCCAAGCGCTAAATTTCAACACCCTTTCTATACCAAATCGCATCATCTCTTCTTCTCACTGTCCTTGCCCTTCTCTTTCCCGCTCTTCTCGTCTTCTTTGCTCTCCTTCGCGTCACCGTTCGCAACGCCATTCGTCTTCTTTCCATCCTTATCTTCCTTACCCTCTTCCTTCTTTGCGTCCTTCTCTTCCTGTTGCTGCCGGTTCTGTATCTTGTTCTCGATGAGGTCATGGAAGGCTGTTATTGCCCGTATAAGACTGCTCAAGTATATGGCCATAAGCTGATCGTTGGTCTTGATACTCATCGCTCTTGCTAATTCAGTATTATCGCTTTGTGTCTGACTCTCGGAGCCATTGATCTGAGGTGTGGCGGTAGGATTTGATAAGTTGGGGAGAAGGTTGAATACATCTTGAAGATTACCAAGGATGGCGTGGTTGACTGGAAGCTCACCGGAGAGGACTTTTTGCAAATATTGGCCAATGTCTCGTAAGCGGAGATGAAGGCCTTGTAATGATTGGAGTTGAGCGGTTATACGGGTGGAGAGAGTGCCAACTGCGACATCTCGGATATCTCGTAGGAGATGTTCGACCCCTATCTCTTCGGCTTCTTCGGCTTCGATGATTGAGGGGGTGTGTACGAATGTCTTGGTTGTGGTTGTGCCGTCCTAGAGCGTGTATTAGCCTGGCGTTTATGGAATAGGATGGGTCTAATTACATCTTTGATCTCTTCAACCGCGAAATATGCGTCCGTAGGTACGCCAACTTCTTTAGGTTGGACATCTATGATGACCAGAAGCGGATTCGGGGTATATCTCTTGAAGAGCTCGTTGATCTCCAAGTCGGACGCTCGCAATTTCGGCCCAGAGTGGTACCACCCTATCAGCTTTTCCCTAGCGTTGACCTTCTTGAACATGTCGTTCATCGACTCCACATAGTTGTGATCCAGGAACCATACTGAAGGGTCTTTGTCGTCCTCCTCGAAAGGCACTGGAAGGCTACCGTTAGTGATTCCCACCGAAGCAGGATTATCGATCCAATCTAACCTGCGAAGCTGTTTGACACTCTTACGTTCTTACCATCGTTCTGTCCCAGCAGAACCCCGACGACTCGTTTTCGTAGACCTTTGCCTGACCGGCCAAAGTGATCTGCTGCAGAGAGGAGAACGAGAGGCGCAACAGAAACGTTTCGGGTGACAAGGGAAAGAGTTTCCGCTGTAGTAGCAGGCATTACGGCGGACTATATGGGTTTGGAGGCGAGATCGGATAACTGTTATAATTTCAAGAGCTCATCTGGAAAGTAGGTGAAGCTCTATATCGACTAGGCTTAATTAGGTCTAGTGCATCTTAAGCTCGAGCAACAACTCCTTCGAGAAGTTGAGAGCTTGTGTGCTTGTCTCTTCAGATAGTCTGCTAGCATCCCACGCTTCGCTTTCTCCCCTCTTCAAATGACATGGCCATTGACGTTGGAGATTTGAACGACCAAGTCAAACTACATGCCAGTGACCGTACTTCTGGGGCTTCTTGCTGACTGCCGCAAACATTGCATGACTTTGAGCTTACCAACCAGAAACATCTAGGAAACTCCATGCAAGATTATGCATGCTTATTCAAGGTGCTACAGAGTTCAGTCGAAGCTATGTAAGAGGTGATCATGTATTGGCCCTCATGTCCAACTAATGTCCAAGCGCATGTGAGTTCTGGACTGCTGACCGAGAACTGCTCGTTTTGCTTGTATGAAATATAAGGGAAGTACATATACGTACAAGCCTCCGTCCCTTGTCTATCTCTTAACTTGTGAGTGTCTTATGTACTTGTCACTCTCATCGCTTAAATCCCAAGAATCCATTATTTTCCTGTTGTAAGCTCGATTGCGGTACTACTATCTATATCATTATATCCTCGCCTTTGCCTTTGTTCTTATACCTTTACCTTCGAGTCATGCTTTCGTCCCAATCTAAAGAACGAGCCCGCCGCTGGGCCAAGAACCTCGAATGTCCCGTTGATGAGAATGCCGAGTATCAAAATACGTTCTGGTGCAATCGTGATCTAATTCCCATACCCTATGACCGGCGAACGTGGACCTGGCAAGGTTTCGCCGGGTACTGGATTATCACCGGCATCAATACTACCGCATGGACTTCGGGTTCCAGCCTATTAGCCTTAGGCCTGTCGGTAGGCCAAGCGATGGGAGTAATTGTTGGAGTCGCTCTAATAACCGGCATGCTTGCTGTTGCAGCTGGATGGATGGGAAGTCACAAATACATTGGATTTACCGTGCTATCGAGGAGCTCGTGGGGGATGAGAGGAGGGTTTTGGCCGGTGTTGAACCGCATTATGACGGCTAGCATTTGGTTGGGTATCCAAGCGTACTGGGGAGGTCAATCTGTGAAAATTGTGCTGGGGGCTTTGATTGGGCCTAGATTTGTGGGCATGAGGAATACTCTGCCTTTGGGAGCGCATGTCGATACTTCTTCGCTTGTCAGCTTTTTCGTGTTCCTGGCGATCTTCGCCCCAACGTTGATGGTATCCCCCGAGAGGTTGCAGATCCCGTTCAGAGTTACTTTCATCATGATCACCAGCACCATGATCGGCATGCTAATCTGGGCGCTTTGTGCCGCTCACGGTGCGGGGCCTCTCATTCATACTGGATCTTCTCAGTCCAGAAGTCGATTGAGCTGGAACATCGTCTACGGTCTTCAAGCCATCCTTGGAAGCTACGGTAGTGGCTGTCTAGGCCAATCAGACTGGACTCGCTACGCCTGCAGCCCCAACGCCGCCCTCTTCGGCCAAGCCGTCGCAGCCCCCCTGACCATCTGCCTTACCGCCCTCTGCGGCCTCCTGATCACCTCCGCAACCGCAACCCTCTACGGCGAAATTTTATGGAACCCGCTGGTCCTGCTTCTCGCCATTCAAGAGCGGCCCATGTCCGCTGCTGCAAGAGCGGGCACATTCTTCGCCGGTCTCGGGTTTCTTACCAGCCAATTGGCGCTTTGCATCGTCCTTAATTGCGTCTCCGGCGGCATGGATATCGCTGCCCTATACCCCAGATACATCAACATCCGGCGGGGGAGTTGCTTGTTGGCCATCCTCGCCGTAGCCACCTGCCCATGGAATTTTGTAACTCAAGCCACAACCTTCATCACTGTCCTCTCCGGCTGGTCCGTATTTCTTAGCCCCATGACCGGCATCCTCATCAGCGATTACTTCCTCGTCCGCTATCAAGACATCCGCATCCAACACCTCTACATCGGCGACAGCGATTCCGAGTATTGGTACTGGAGAGGCTTCAACTGGCGGGCGTTTGCTGCGTGGGTGATGGGCATTTGGCCGCTTCTTCCTGGCTTTGTGCGGCAGATCCGCGGCAGATCCAATGGCAGCGGCTGGGATCATTTGTACGATCTTTCGTATTTTTTCGGGTTTCTTATGGCGCTTTTGGTTCACTGGGGGTTGTCGGTTGTGGTGCCGGATGGTACACAGCGGGGCATAGCTGTGAGGGAAAAGGGAAGCACGGAAGACGCTTTCTAGTACAGTTCGTCTGAAGCCCTACACGGAATTCTTATCAACGTATTTTCCTACTATAATTATCTCCTCCTAACTCGATGATCCATGAATTTACAACATCTGCCGCCCCGAGTCCTTACCCTCGTGTTTCTACCTCAAAAACACTACTCTGTCGCATCACTTTATCTCACTCCCACACAAGATTACTCAGCCATCACACCTCAATCCAATCCACCCCCCTTCAGAACCGAAGCCCCTATCAGCCAAATCTATCCCTCAATCGCCCACATCCACCATACCCTCTTCCCACCCAACAAATTCATACCCCACCCACACACTATTCCAGTCCCCAGCTCCCCCCCCCCTCTTAAATTCAACCCCACATCCCATCCGCCTGAACAAAAGGCACGAAAACAGTTTCCGTCAACGCAAGCGCCACCATGAATTTTTCTGGTCTGTATCTAAATCCGCGCTTAATTTGCAAAGCAAGCAATTTTACGTCCTTGGCCCCTACTATGTACTATTATTGCCTGCGTCTCGTTCTCGTTCTTGGTTTTGTTTTTGTTGATGCGATAGAATTGGGTGGGAGAGGTCGAGGAGATGATGTGGATTTGGTGGTTGAAAGAGATGAGGTGGGGGTTTTACCAATATAATCTCTCCCGTTATCTACATATCTCCTCAGCCCTCCTTTATCCCAACCACAACCCCAACCTCCATCTCCTCCTCCTCCTCCCCCTCCACCCCCTCCAACTTCTAACCTCCATCCCTTACAAAACCTTCCCTCCCCGAGCCCAAACGTCCACCCCCTTCATCTCTATTCGGACATCTTATCCTCCGCTCACTCATTCACTCACTCGCTCGCCTTACCATTAAATTGCATGATTAGAAACAGAGATTACTATAAGATTAGCATAGTTAAGGGGGTAGTTCCGCAGGTATGTTTGTATCCTGGCTGGGAAGAGAGGTAGCGAAGTAAAGGAATACGTCTTTGTGGATGGTGAAGGGGTCGGATAAGCTGGCAGTGGCTGTGATGGGGTTCTTTTGGGGGGAAGGGTTCGTGGAGGTTGGGTGGGTAGTGGCATGCTTGGAATTTTGGATTGGGGAGTTTGGAGGAGATTTTTCAGAGGTGGTGTTTGGTGGATGATTGTTTCAGGGGTCGAGTGAATAGATTGGCTTATGTGAGTGTGTGTAGGTACGAAGATTACAGAAGTCCAGTCCCCTACACTTGTGGATTGCCCTGTCTAAAAGGTCTTACACGCATCGTTGAATGGTCAATTAAGGCATGCACTGATTGAATAGATTGAATCGATACTCCGAAACTGGCATGCATAAACTAGAACGCCAGATGCAACAGTTGAGTACACTTTCTAGGAACGTAGAAAAAAACAAAAACAGAAATGACACCTTAGGGGGGGCTCTTGGCTTCAAGGCGGATAGGATGAGAAATAAATTCCTGTAAGCCAGCATGTAACGTGATGAATAACCAAAATAGAAAGGACGTATCGCTCAAATGTGAGCGATACTACGGGATGAGTAGTGCAGCATGCCTCAATCACAAGCTCATGGAGTGGCCCTCTGGACTTTTGAACGTATAACGTTGGTATCCGTGCCCTATCTCACATGTCAGCCTCCGTTCAAGTTGATATGCAGAGCGTCATTAACTACTAACCCCGGCTTTCCTCTTTCCAAGCACACTATCCGGCGTACTCGTCCTCAACGGCGTACTTCCCCCATCTTTCTGTACCTCCGCATGACAACTAGCATGGTACACCCTCGCTCCTATCTTAACAGCATCCATCCATACAAAGTCCTGCGCTTCATCATTCCACGACATGACAAATTTCTCTTGGCAAATTGGACAAGGCAAGTTAGCGAGGGCGGCATCAGTTGGGACGGGGATATATTTGTTTTGAGGATCTTCTTTCGCAGCCTTGGCGGCTGCTTGGGCTTGTGAAGATTCTGAACCATTGGGGGTGGTAGAAATATCTTCTTCATTGGTTTCTCTGTTCTTGATCCATTCCTGTGGCCAGTGGTAAGATTCTATTCTCATGGTGGTGGACAATCCAAATACTTACAAGCTCATCCACATACCAGCTTCGGCTTTGTCCTCGCTTGACAGAGTCGGCTATACGCTGATTCGTTCGGAAATGCCAATCCAGATGTCGAGCTTTCTTTGTCCTTCCGTCCTCAGTGGCAAGGAAACGTCTACCGCAAGTCGAACATTGATTAGGCCGCGCTTCATACATTCTCGAGATTAGATGTGGCCGTGGTCTGCATCATGTCAGCAAATGCATAAATACCGTTGGCAAAGCAAACCTACATCTTTAGAGAGGCTGTGGTAAGCTGAACATCGTTCTGAATTTCTGAGACAGCCGGCCGCAAAAGGATAGAGGGAGGTGTTGATGGCGTGTGTAAGAAAGGCGGAGGTGGGTATCCATGAGATAAATGAGAAGAAATAGAGCCGTTTACTTGGGATGGCTGACGAGGTAACATGCCTGCTGCTCGGAGAGATTCAATTAGGGAGCTTCCACCCCTAGCTGGCACTGGAGTAGGTGGGGTATATGGTTGCGCTGGAGGAATTTGAGGCTGCGGTAAAGGCGCCTGCGAATAAGCTGGTGTCGATGGTTGCTGGGCTTTGGTAGCTTTTGCGAGTATATCCGCCAAAGCATTTGATGATAGTAGAGCTTGGAGATCGGGTGTTGGTTGTGGAGTCTGTTGAGGAGGTGGAGGAGCGAGGTAAGGCGTAGGAGCCAGAGGAACAGGTGTGAGTACAGGCGCTACCACTGGGGCTCTTGGGAGAGAAAGCTGAGCGACTTGGTTTCGGATCTGCTGCATCTCCATAGGAGACACTACAGTTGTTCTGAGTATAGTCTGGAGATCGAGTAAAGCTTTCAAGCGCGCTTGTGTTGAAGTGTCAAACGGTGCGGAAGCGAATTCGCGCTTAGTTGTAACAATCAAATCTTCTATGTCTTGATGTAGCGGATCCAAATTCTGAATAGGCGGTGTATTTTGGTGGTAGGCTGGTGGCTGTTGGGGATGTATAGGTGGCTGTTGATACGGTTGCTGCAGAGGCTGTTGGAACTGCGGTGGTACTGTATGCTGAGGAGGCTGTTGGTTGTACTGGGGATATGGTGCCCGTGGCTTTTCCTAATCATCAGTTACTGTCCTTAGCCCAGGGTCAGATCACCGTACCTGGACATAATTATTCTGTCCGTTTTGCTGAGGATATCTCGAAGCGAAGGAGGACGCAGGTGGGTAGCCCACAGTACTTCCAACCGGAGGAGGAGCAGGAGAGTTGGGCCATCGGACAGGAGGCGCAGTAGCAGGACTAGGCACAGGTCGTGCTCGGCTTAGCAATGCCTGCTGGTTTCTTGTTTCTTGTTGCTGTTTCGCCAAGTCCATCGTTTTCAATTTGATGAGAGCATTCTCTATTGGTCTAGTAGTGTCCTGGGGAAACACAGGCCTTGGGTCCTGCGACCCGGGTACTGGTTCCTTCCAAGTCTTGAGCATCTCGTTCAATTTGTTGCGTACCTGGGTATTGACCTGGCTATATGCATGCATGAAGGTCTGATAGAGGTTACGCCCCAGAAAGAGCGTATATGGGGTGCCGACATTCTTGACTACAGAATCAAGAACATAGAGTGCTGGGAGTTTACGATCTGGGGAAGCCTGAGACACGATTAGCAAATCTTCCCGAATTGCTCACAGCTGTCTCAGAACGGGGTTTCCTCGACCGAGCGATGATGGTGCTTCGGTCCCTCGTTCCAATACTTACATTGCGAATGTGGTTCTCCAAGACTCGCGATATCTGCATAGCATGCTCTGTGTTCTCTTTCGCTATGACTGTTAGATTGCTGATCTCGTATCTTGAATTCAAAGTGAGATCTTCAAGGGAGTTCTTATAATCTTCAGCGACCTCGTCTGAAAGAAGTCCGACAGACATGATGGGTTCTGGTGGTGATGGGAATTTTAGGCTGCGAGATTAGGTATCTGTATAGGTAGACACAGTGGATAGAGTTTAAGGCCGCTTCAGTCAGATGACAGTAACACTGATGGTAGCCCTTCGCAACAATTGCTATTGATGTATGCTTCTTTGCCAGAAAGGGAAAACCGGGCTGTCTCAATAGGATGTTCCTGCAAAACAGATGCAGAGAATTGTTTGAATCACTGCTAGCTAGTCTTCAATATGGAGCATGCATGGCTGATATGAGCAAGTGCTGGCTCAACACCGCAACGTTTTCCTCCAACCAAAACTGCCTTCCTAACCAAGAGCTTCTAGAATAGTGTTGTAGCCCAGACCAACAAACCTCCACTAACAAGCGACTGGATGGGTGATCAGCAGGTTGAAGGGCGCAGACCAGGTTCTCACAGCTGATTATGATCGCTAATAAGGTAGCAAGGACGGATAGAAGTAGGCGGTGGATGGTTGACGGAGGGGTGGAAGTTAACGCTGGGAAAGAAGTGAGTGCGAGCAATGAAGCTGGTGGCAGGGGAATGGATATTCCATAATTAGCGCAAAAGGCCGCGGACGCTTAGCGTGTTGTGCACTAGCGCTGATGAGTCAAACACAACGTCATTCATCACCAAACCACCAAGGTGAATCCCATACTTTCTATCTCTCTTGCATTCAACTCTTGAGTAAAGCTCTACTCTCAAGCTTGAATATTGGCTTCTCAACTCGCCGACCACCATCACTATTAAGAATCATGAGACTAACAACGGTATCCGTCTTATTCGCCGCCGTGGCTGTTGGTGTCAGTGGGCTTGCGCCTCAAAGACAGGTTCTGGTCACTTATCCCAAAGATACGCCGGAGTCTACTATCGACAATGCAAAAGAATCCATCAGAGCTGCTGTAGGTACTATGCGCAACACTGAAAGATCATCGTTAACACGGCTTTGAAGGGTGGGCAAATTACAGCAGAGTTCAGTGAGTCCAGACCTACTCATAAAGTATCTTATCAGATTTGCTAACACATACTCGTAATAGATCTCATCAAGTATTATCCCTGATCAGAGGGAACAGTAATATGCAATACTAATCATTGGAGAAGGGGTTTCGCGGCCAAGGCGTCGACCCAGGCTCTGGCAGCTATCCATACATTATCAATGAAATACGTCCCAACAGTTGAAGACGACAACATCGTCAGCACCCAAAATGAGTGAGAAAGACAGACAGACAGCTAGCCAGCTAGCAAGTTTAGGGTCGAGAGAGCTTGCCTTATTGTTGTTGTTGGATAGACAGAATACATTGTTGCTGGCGTTGCCGGATTACGTGGTGTAACAACATGGAATGGATGCGTTAATGATCGCAATGATGGGATGGCACCGAAAGGCCCATGACTGGAAAACAGTATACCTACCTAGGTCCCGAGCTATCATGTTCATGCAGGGACGCGTCGCAGGTGTCGCAACGGGCCGAAGCCAGCATGCAGCGTGGGGGACGTTTATTGTCTGGGTCTGAACATTTATGTAGAGTATGTAGATGCCTGCTAAGGCGTTAAGTTGTTCTCCTATCTGAAATTTAGGATCATAGCTTTGATGTATCCAGGCTGGAGCACGCGCTTGAGTTGACATACTCGCATGCCTTAGCGCTACCACACCCAAATTCTTAGCATACCCAAAATCTGTTGTAATGCTCTCTGTTCTATTATGCTAGTACAAAGGAGTGGTTATTGCTGAAAGAAAAGAAGAGTACAATCCCAATCGCGGAAGAAAGCTGTCTTTGTCGAGTCCGCACTAGCGTCCGCCTTGATCTTGGAGGACAAGGGGGGGTTGACGAGGACAAAGATCGCTGTCACCAAAGAACGCGTCTCAATATACTTATTCATCCCCCATGCAACAACTGCGTCGCCAAAATGCTCTTAAGCTTGCCGTCTGATCTACTATACCGTGCTTCTAGACGCAGACCGTTCTGTTCCTATTATACCAAGAATGGATCACGAACTGACAATTGAAGCGGTTGAAGACGTGCTACTAGCATGGGTAAGTCGCATATGTCTGGAATGGCGTGAACTCATATAGCTAATATTAAGCCTTTTAGATCAACACGTTTCCTCTCGAAGAAAAGGCCACTACCCTAAGGGAATTGAATGATGGGTCCACAATCTGGGCGGCACTGCGTACGTATTTCGATACCGAGGACACAATATGGAAATAGACATGCTGATCAAGATATTACAGGCGAATTGGACCCAGAGTATTTTACTGGTGCCCCTTCAGAAAACCCAGAGAATCCGGAAGAGTGGTCATTGCGGGAGCAGACATGTAAGTGGGCAATGACGAGTGGGTCGAGCTATGGTAAGGCTAACATTCCAACAGTAGAGCACATATCTGATTCCCTGTTCTCCTACATTACAACGCATAGCGGCCAATGTAATCCCCCGAAATGCGACATACCAGATCTCAGAAGAGTTGCGCAAGACGGCAACATCCAAGAGATGGTCAAGGTGAGTGGAGTGGGATCTTCCCAGTATTGCATATGCTGACTACATTGTACAGTTCATGAAGCTCGTTTTCCTGGGGGTAGCCGTCTGCCCTTTGGGTCCAAGGAAAGATGAGTGCCAGCGGAGGATGGCCACTCTGGAGGAATCAACAATGCTTGGGCTAGGAAGCATAATGGCAGACGTTCCACGTTGGGCCATGCCAGCAGATAAATCAGGAACGGAAAGTCCTCAACCACAAGAAGAACATCAAGATGACGTACCTAAACCTCCGGCAACAGCGATGGACTCAGACTTGTTCTATGAAGCACAGGCTGCCGAACTCAGAGCCGAGAATAGTAAGCTAAGACACGATATTAACGGTCTACGGAAAGTGCATCAGGAAGACCAGAACAAATACTCGCGATTGCAGGATAACTACGTATGTACATCTCGAGCGCTGGTAAAGAAAATGCTGATATAGTGTTCCAGGAACTCCTTAAAGAAGAGCTTGCCAAAACGCAAGATAACCTTCAAACGAGTATCTCCGCATCTAAAAAAGATATAAACCCGATTACGAAGCTTCTACAGGCAAAGATCCAAGAGAAGGACGAGATTATCAGCGATAAAGACCACGAAACATTCGCATTAAAGGAAAAGGTGCAGAAGAACGGTCGAGATCTTAAGGCAGAGCGAGCCAAAGTTCAAGAATTCAAAGACGAGCTGGATGTGATGAGAAGCGAGCGAGATAGTTTTGCCAAGAAAGCTAACACGTTGGAAAAATACAGACAGAAGATACAATCGGCCCAGCAGGACACTGACCAATTGCGCAAGGAAATAGGTCAGTTGCGCAAGGAGAATGATGCTGCAAGCGACGCCCTGAAGCACCACTCCGATACCATCGATGAAATGCGAAAGGAGAACACCAAATTGCAATTGGAAAACGATGAATACCGACCTGCTTTGTCCAGGAGCGAACAGCACAATCATGATCTACAAAAGGCCAAAAAGCGACTTGAATTCGATAATACTGAACTTGCTCAACGACTTCATGCAAGCGAGCAACGGGAACAAGCGCTACAGCGAGAGCTCGGAGAAGATCGACGCGGGTTTGTGGCCGATCAACCTCCAAATACCACTGCAGAACAGACTCTCTTGACAGAACTTGGGACCACTGAAGAACTCCGGTTAGCTAGTATGCTCTTGACATGGACGCGACTAATAAGTCTAAGCAGGAGGGACAAATTAGCCATAGTTGAAGCCGAACACCGAGAGACGCAATCGATCCGGGATGCCCATGTCAGCGCTCTGCAGTCGATGCTCGATGACGCCAACGAACGACAAAAGACTCGGAACGAAAAATATCTCGAGACCTATCAGGAGAAACTTCAACTCGAGGCGTCCTTGAACCAAATCCAGCAAGGGGCATCTATGGAATGGTCTAAGTCTACTAGTCCAGAGTTCAGAAATGTCACTCACACATCTAACAGCACCGAAAGTTTCCAGAAGAGAACCGCACAGCTCGAAGCCGAAAAGAAGAAACGGGCAGAAATTGAGGGGCAATTGCGCGAAGCCATCAGACAGCTCGATACATCTCAGAATGATCGTATGTCACTTGAGGATCTCTTCTGGATGGTCGTTGAGCAACACACTAATCATCTCTCAGTCGCGCTTGTGGACGTGGACAAACTCAAAATGCTGGAAGAGGTAAAGAAGCACAATTCTGCAGCACTGACCCAACTCCAGAAGCAGCACAAGATCCTTCAAGGCGATTACAGAGAGATGGAAAGCGACCTCGACGATCACAAAGTCATGCTCCAAAATTCAACAGACGCCAGAGCGTCCAAGCAAGGCACCGCCTCATCCGAACAAGAACTGCAAAACATTCTCGAAATCGTCAGGGCCGCCACAGCCGAACGGCCTGCCAACTCGGCTGGCCAAGAAGCCATCGTCCAGAGATTCGAATCGTTGACAGACATAATTACAAGGGACAGGGAAGGCGTCGCTAAAGCCAGAGAGGTAAACAAAGTCATTTTGCCCGAAGCCGACTACGAGTTTAGCTCTTTGCGAAACCCCACTGCAGCACAACCTTCTCCACGTACATCTTCAAACCGTCCGTCTTCCACAAACCGTCTATTTTCATCCATCCGTCCGTCTTCTTCAAACCGCCCACCTTCTACAAGCCGTCCGTCTTCTGCAAATCGTCCGCCCTCTTCACACGCTTCATCATGGGTTGGCAGGTTCAAAGCCAAGGACAACGCTAACTCAAATAAAACCTGATAGC
>JAABUH010001770.1_pt1 | contig 22574 bp, 35 predicted proteins | sample 5559121 | NCBI WGS metagenome assembly JAABUH01 (sample SAMN10711871, study PRJNA513364) | rock metagenome | isolation source: Antarctica rocks | place: Antarctica: Victoria Land, Battleship Promontory nord | collected 2015-12-28
TGTGCGCAGCAAGCGGCTGTACGCTGCCCCGTCGCGCGCCCGGGTGCACGCCCTGCGTTGCGTGCCTGCTCGCGGCCAGCGTCCGTGTGTGTCGAGCGCCCACTGGGGTCAGCTCGACGACCCGCGTGCAGCAGAGCATCGGCGCCTGCATCTCACCAACCGTGACCCTGGCGAAGAGCGGCCGAACTGCAGGCACGGCAATCCGCAAGGCCACAGCCCCACGCGCGGGCAGTGCGCGCGCCTGGCGGTGCGCGCGAAACACGTTGATGCGGACCAGGGCTTTGTTGAACGCGGGGTTGGTGGACTCCACCAGGTCGTAGTCGGTGTGCTCGGCGTAGTCCAGGGCTTCCAGGCCCTGCCGCATACGCCTGGCACTTCGTTGAGCTCATGCGCGCGATTCCGCTACACAGCACAGGTCTCGGACACATCGTGCCCAGGCGCAGCATGCACGCCTTCGTGAGCCGTCGCGCAGGGTGCACAGCCCACCGCGCCTTGGCCTGATCGTGCCACGCCGGGAGCGCGCTGGGCCGCCGGGGCGCGCCTTCGCGACGAACTCGAAGAGCGTGCGCAGGTTCTCGGGCGAGGGCGCGGTTACGAAGATGTTGCTGTACCCCAGCGCCAGCGCGCCCGCGACCGCCAGGCCGAGCGCCTGCCGGGCGCACACGCGCGCTGGCACCAAAGCACGCGCGGCCACTCACCGGTGCTCGCGACGAGTGGCGCTCAGCACCGCCGGGCAGAGATGGGGGCTCCTGCCTGGTCGACCGAGCTGCCCTTGTCGGGCCCCGTCCGCCCTAACAGCAGTGCCTGAAAGACGACTGCCTCTCCTGAGCACCAGGCTGCCTCTCAACAACCGGGAGCCATCCATGACAGGCTCCTGGCGACGCGGCGACGTGCGCGTGCACGCGCTGACTCCGCGGTGGCGGGCGCACCGCGGACTTGCCGCGCCCGCGCGCGGCGGTGAGCGCGACGGTGGAGCGCAGCGTGCGCTCGCTGGCGGCGTCCAGGAAGGTCACCACCCCGCGCGCCTGGTCCAGCGTGCGCGCCGCCGCCACCAGCGCCCCCGCCGGCTGTGGCGCGCGGTGCGTCCCCGTCAAGTTGATGGACTTGCGCCCGGTCCGGGGCCGGCTCGGCACTGGGCAAGACCAACAAGCTGCTAGGGGCATTGGGGGCGGTTACCGCTGTGAGAGCATGGCAGAACCAGCAGCGAAAAGAGCCAGGGCTCGGAGCACAGCCTTCCCAGGCTGCACGCTGGCTGCGCCCAGCCACGGCAGTCGTAGCAAGATGCAGCCCCAGCGTCTCCAGGCGATCCCACGGCCTCTCCCACACACACCAGCCGCACCGCTGCTCCGGCAGCGCACCTGCGTGTCAGCCAGCTGCGCCACGAGCTCGCGCAGCTCTGCGGCGGCGCCCGCGCCGGCGCCGGGCGCCGCCGGCGCGCCATCCTCGCCCAGCGGCACGGGCGCGATGCGCGCCACGTGGCTGGATGTCGGCAGGATGTTGAGCTCGTCGTCCATGAGGATGCACGCGGCGCACGACGCCAGCGACAGCACCAGCCGCTCGTTGAAGCGGCCTGGGCGCGGGCAGCGGCGCCGTCAGGGGCGGGCAGGGACTGCCTGTGCCTGGATGGCGGCCCCGGCCACGCCCGTCGCCTCCTAACACAGCCTCGGCGCCGCGGCCCTCAGCCTCGCGGCTGCCAGGACACAGCCAGCGTGCACCATGCCTCCGCCACTGCCATGCCGTCCAGGGGTGAACAGGTGGCGTCGGGCAGCGCGCATCCCTGTGCACGCGCCCGGCGCGCCACCCGGGAGCTCCGCATGGGCCGCACCCGTAACCTCCTGGTGCGACTCGGTGCGCAGCCGCGCGTGCACGTCCATGGACAGCGTGAACAGCTGCGTCAGCGAGCGCAGCGTGCTCAGCAGCAGCACCACGACGCCGCCGCCCTCCACCGTCTCCATCGTCCGCGCCAGCAGGTTTGGCGTGAGCGCCTCAAAGTCCTGCACGCGGCGGAGGTCATGGCCTTGCGCGCTGCGCGGCGGGGTGGCGAAGGATGCGTGCAGAGCGACCATGCTCGAAGCGCGTATGTGAAGTCAGCCGCAGGGCGCTGCTGAGCGTGCAGCACCCAGACACGGTGCACGAGCTACACCGCCAGTGGACTATAATGCGAGTAGCAAGTGACTGTCAGCACAACAGTGCTGGCCTGCAAGAGCCCGTGCTGCGCGCCTGAAGCACGCACATGCCAAACGTGTTGCCCAGGATTTTGTGCGTGTCGTGGTAGAAGCAGTAGCGGATGTTCGTGGAGGCCACAAAGAGTGAGAACGGGTCCTCCTTCTCCGGGTCCAGCAGGCCGCGCTGCATCATCTTCTTTATTTGCCGAGTGCGCTTCTTGCGGTGGCTGCCGCAGCGCCCCACAGCTCAGCACACGCTGCAGCTGGTGGCTCGAGTGGTGTGCCAAGCGCAAAACACACGCAAAGAGGACCTGCACTGAGCTGCATCCCATGGCGGCGGGCTGCGGCGGCCTGCGGCGGCGCGCCTGCTCAGGTGCAGCTCCTTCTTGTAGCACCACAGCACCGTCGGCCGCGCCTTGACGACCGTCTTCGACAGCATGTAGTGCAGGTTGACGACCTGGTCGCGGCCCTTGTCGCCAACGATGACAAACAGCGCGCGGTGCCGGAGCTTGACGCAGTTCTCGACCAGCGTCCGGATGCGTGCGTCCACCTTCTTCCGCATGGTGGCCCCACAGCCCAGGCCACGTGGTAGTGCGCACACAGCGTCAGAGCACGCTCTGCGCCAGCGGCCTGGTCCGGCAAACTTCCGCCGTGCAGGCGCCTCAGCCTCCCTGCTTCTTGGAGGGCCAACGTGCACACTCCTGCGCGAGCGGGACGGGCTGGAGCCTGGAGGGAAGCTTTCCTTGCGAGAGCGCAGGCTCGACTCGCAATGCAACGGGGGCACAGCAGACCCTAGGCATGCACTGCCGAGCGCCTGTGGAGCCTTCCCCGGCCCGCATACAATAGAGCAGGGGAGCAAGTGCGGCTACAGAGGCTGCCGCGCTGCGGGCGGCACCGCTTCCGGGGAGAGCAGCCCGCGCTAGGGCAGCGGTCCATCTCTGCAAGCGCTGCGGCCCCACGTCGGCCTGCTGCCTGCTGCTGCCCGCGGACAGGCGCTGCACCGGCCGCGCTGCCCGTAGCGGCACGGCGGCCTGCGGGCTTGCCAGGCGGGCGGCAGTGCAGGGGGCGACTCGTCAGCGATGGCCGGCCGGAGCGGAGAGCGCAAAGAGGGTGCTGAGGAGGCGCCTGCCGCCCCGCGCGTCGCGGCGAAGAGCCTGTCCTGGAGCAGCATTGCAAAGTCGCTGCTGGCCGGCGGCGTGGCGGGCGGAGTGTGCGGCCCCGTTCCCGCCATGCCTGCCCCAGCCTGCTTGTTGGTGCGCTGCGGCTGAACGCAGCCGAAGCGGTGGCAGCTGTGGTGTCGCGCTGCGCTGCTGCGCAGCGCGCGCATTAGGGATAGGGCGGTTGGAGCGTGCAGTTACGGGTGCGCGGGCGCGGCAGGTCACGCACAGCCGTCGCGCCTCTGGAGCGGCTAAAGATCCTGATGCAGGTCCAGGGGAAGGAGCGCGTGTACAGGGGAGTTGTGCAGGCGCGGCCGCCTGGCCCCCTCCAGCAGTGCGCGCTGCGTGTGCTCGAGCGCCGCCTCCTGCAGAGCCGAGTGGACAGCAAGTTGGGCAACCGCGGCTCGGCGCTGACCGCCCCTGGCCGGCGCGGCGCAGGGCTTAATACACATGTACAGGACGGAAGGCATGGTGTCCATGTTCAAGGGTGCGCGCCCGCCAGTATAGGCAGGTTTTGGAGTGCCAGGCATGCGAGACCATGCCCTGCTTCGCCCCCGCCTCCTTGTGAGGGCGGCCGCCTGTGCCCGCCGCGGCACACAGCGCGGCGCCGCGCGCAGGGAACTGGACCAACGTGGTGCGGATTGTGCCCAACTCGGCGGTGAAGTTTCTCACGTACGAGCAGCTCAGCAGGCGCGTCGCCGCTGCCGCTGCCGGCGCTGCTGCTCCCTTGCCCGCCAGAGAACCTGAGGAGGCCTGAGCGCGCGCGCCGGCCGCAGGCGCATCTCGGCCCACCTGCAGGAGAACGGCGGGGACGGGCAGATGACGCCGCTGCTGCGGCTGGCGGCGGGCGCGGGCGCGGGCATTGTGGGCATGAGCGCGACGTACCCGCTGGACATGGTGCGCGGGCGGCTGACGGTGCAGGGCGAGCGCAAGACCAGCCAGTACCGCGGCATCTGGGACTGCACGCGCCAGATCATTAAGCAGGCGCGGCCCCCGGGGCTGCCCGGCCGCGCACCGGCGCCGAACACGACGCGCGGCACTCTTGCAAACAGAGTGTGCGTCGCTGCGTGCCCGCTCGCGCCCGGCCGCCAGCAGTGCTGTTGTCACAAGGCGCGGAAGCGGCAAGCAGCGCGTGCGCGGGACGGAGCCGCGCCTGCACGAGCGGGCGCTGAGCAGCGAGGCGGCCCGCTCGCGGCCGGCGCGTCTTGGTCGCGTGCGAGCGCGCGCCGCGCGCGCGCAGGAGGGCGTGATCGCTTTGTGGAAGGGCTGGCTGCCGAGCGTGATCGGCGTGGTGCCGTACGTGGGCCTGAACTTTGCGGTGTACGAGACGCTGAAGGACGTCGTCCTGAAGTTCTATGGCGCGCCCGCGCGCCCCCGCCCTCTCACCGGTCCCACCTCTCTTGTCTCCAGGTGTGCTTGGTCGCGCGCCCGCACGGCACTCGCCGTGCCTGCGTGTGACCACACGCCTGTGCACTGCACCACACCGCGCACCACGATCCTGCACGGCACACCCAGGCTGCCACGCCACGATCTGGGTATGCGTGCGTTTGAGTTCATTTGAACCGGGTGTGCTGGGGACGCGTGAATCCGCCACCATGTCAGGGGGCACCGGCGCGCGCGTGCGCAGAACTGGACGACGAGCGTGAGCTGAGCGTGGCGACGCGGCTGGCGTGCGGCGCCGTGGCGGGGACGACAGGCCAGACGGTCGCGTACCCGCTGGACGTCGTGCGCCGGCGCATGCAGGCGCGCGGCCGCGACAGCTGCCGCTTGGGCAGGGTGTGAGCAGCCGGTGCTGGGCGGGCATGCACTGGTGGTGCCGCACCCAGGGCGCGATTCGTCCTGCACAGGTCCACGCGTGGCACCGCCACGGCTTGCCGGCATGTCTGTCGCGTGTTGCAAGCGCCTGCGCACGCCTGCAGCGCTGCGCAGCGCCGTGCGCGCGGCAAGCTTACACGGCGCCGCCGCGGCGCAGATGAGCGGCTGGGCCGGAGCGCAGTCGCTGCACGCGGAGGGCGGCCGCGCGGTCGCGTACACCGGCATGTGCGACTGCTTCGTGCGCACCGTGCGGGAAGAGGGCGTGAAGGCGCTGTTCAAGGTGCGGCCCTCACCCTAACCCTATGCGCACGGCGCCCAGCCGGAACGCCGCCGCTGGGCCGTGGCGGGTGGCAGGGCTCGAGGGCCTGGTGCTGTTCGCTCAGTTGAGGCGTCTGGCGCTGCGCGCGGTGCTGAAGCCTCGTAGATAGTCTGCCTTATCCTGCGCCCTGCGCGGGCCCAGGCGCGCGCGTGCAGACCTTCAAGTGCAAGACAGAAGAGCCTGTATCGCGCGGTCATTTCATGTGCGATGGCGGGGTGCTGATACGCGAGCCGGCCCTCGCTGCGCGCACCCTCTGACCAACCGGGAGCGGCGCGCCGGCGGCAGGGCCTGCTGCCAAACTACGTCAAAGTCGTGCCGTCCATCGCCATCGCGTTCGTGTCGTACGAGAAGCTGAAGGAGAGCATGGGCGTGGAGCTGCGCATTTCGTCCTGACCGGGCCGCCCGGGGGGGCAGCGGCCCCGGGCGGCGGGGGGCCGGCAGACCCCCCGCGACTTACGCCCGAGGGGCCTGCCGGGGACGCGCCCTACTGCGCGCCCGCTCGCAGCGCATGCCCTGTCGGGCCGCCTGGTGTTGCGCTGGCTCGGGGGCCTGGCGACTCGCGGCGCTGTGCAGGGGGCCTCAGGGGTGAGCAGCGCCGGCCGGTGGTTTGCGCGCGCCCCGCGCCCCTGGTGGCATGAGCCTGCTTTCTGTGTGTCCGTACCCCCCTTCGCCTCGCCCTGGATCCCCGCGCAGGGCATCAGCACTAGCCTAAGCCCCTCTCAGCTGTGGCTGGGCTGATCTCCTGCCCCCGTGAGCAGGTGCGTTAGGGTGAGCCTGCTGAGGGGCGCTCTGAAGCGGGTTCCATCCAGGAGTGCATGCGCAGGGTCAGGCGGGGCTAGTGCAGGTGTGCAGCTGCGCGCGCGAGCGCCTCTTCCTCGTCTGCCCATGCCTCTTCTCCCTGGCGCGTCTGTACTGCTACGCTATATTTTGAGCTGCGGCGGCGGCACATAGCGTTGCGTTGACGCACAGGCTGCCTTAAGCAGCGGACTCCACAGTCGAGCTGCATATTAAGCTTCAGCGTGTTTTCATGAAGCTACGCGCGTGTGTCCATGTGTGCTGCACCCACACAGGCCAACAATTGCACTGCCTGGACGACCGTTGCTTGTTCCGCGCCATTCATACACGTCTGCACAAACACAGCAGGCTTGTCCACACTAACTCGTCGAGGCGGAGCCAGCCTGCCTGCATGCAGGCTCTGGCAGATGGCATCTCTCAGCTGATGCTGCACATTTGGAAGGCCAGCGGGGTTCACAGGCAGACGGCGGGCCTGCAGCGTGTAGGCAGCCTGTCAGCTGAACGGGTGAGGCTGGCACTGCACACGCGCAATCAGCAGGCCCTCCTTCCGACGCTGCCACAAGTGGCAAGACTTTCTACGGACCAGATGCGGTGGCGCCAGGGTGGCTTGGAGGCCAGCTGAATCTGGTGCAGCACTCCAGGAGCTCTGTTTGGATGAGTGCGACCCATCAACACGAGCCTGCCAGATGCGGCCATGCCAGGACGAATGCGTTACACACACTCAGCGCCTGCTATGGGCTGGAGCTGCAATACCGAACCAGCCTCCCAACTAGACCTCGGGGATCAAAGGCCCCAAACACTGGTGCCAGCGCGAAGCAGGGGCTTGTGATGAGCGCCGGCACCACTGCTGCCAGCGCTCCAAAGGCAGCATGCCTCCACCCGCATGCTACGCGCAAACATGCTGGAAGCATACCCTGAATATAACCAGCAAATCGCTGGCGGCAACACATCAGGCCGCGGCGGATACGCCACCGGCCAGACCCATGCAGAAGCCTAGCAGCCATGCATGCGCGCAGTCCCCAGTACCAAGTTCTCAACTCCCGGGCCGTGACGGGGCGGCGTCTGCAGAACAAGCGTGCGCGTGACGCCAGCACACGCCACCCCTCCCAATCAAATCGAAAGCGTCCCGGCGCCCCCTGCTGTAGGGCTGGCAGGCAAGGCGGGGACGCCCGCCGCGCAGCTCACTCGAAGGACGCCAGCAGCGGCGCCATGACCGCTGCTACCACGGTCGCCTGCACGTAGTGGAAGTGCGTTGTGAAGTGCACCTGCGCGCCCGGGCCGCCTGCTGAGCGCGCCAGCCCCAGCTGCATCGCATCTGTGGAGCGCTTCCCGCGACCGGGAGCTCGCGGTGGCTGAGCAGCGGCGCGACGGTGGGCGCAGGCGCCGGTCAGCGCGCAGCCACTGCGTGCCACGGCTGCTCGTCTGGCGCGCTGCCGACATACATGCATGGTGGGCGGCGGTGGCCGTGGCTGCGGCGCTGCGGGGGCACCGGACAGGTCCAGGGTCTGTGAGGGCGGAGGGTGTATGTCGCGCATAGATCAAGCGCACCATGTCAGTCATGCTGCCCGTGCTGGCATGCTGGCGAGGCCGCATGCAGGGGGAGGGCGCGGGCGCGTGGCGCGCACATTGTCCCAGAAGATATACTGGCTGGGGCTGCCGCACACGGCGGGCGCGGCGGCCTTGGGCGGCGGCACCGCGAACGGCGGGCTGCCGAACAGGTCGATGGGGTACGTGGAACATGCGTCGCGGATGTTGGCGAAGCCGAGCGCGGGCGCCGCGTTCTGCGCCAGCGGGTCCAGCAGGCTGCGCGGCAGCGCGAGGCGGCGCGCCGTCAGGGTCAGGGCTATGCGGCAGGCGGCCGCGCAGCGCGCCCGTCCATGCGACAGTGGCGGCAGGTGGGGCCCCCCTCCCGAGAGTTTCGGCACCAAGCACAGCAGCGCCTCCTCTGCCGCCCAGCAGGCTGCATGCTGCAGGCGACACGCGCACGCTCGACTCCACTCCGCAATGGGCCACTCGCCAGCCGCATCCGCCCTTTGCGCGCAGCCGGCTCTGGCCCTTTGCGCGCAGCTGGCCTTATGTTCCCTTCACTCCAGCGACATAGGCCGCACGTGTTTGCGTAGTAGACAACTGCGGCGCCGGTCTGCGTGCGGAACGCCTCAACGCGCGTCGCCAGGCGGCTGTTGATGGCGCCCACCAGCGCGAGCGTGCGGTTGGGCAGCGCGCCGTCGCCGCCCGCCAGGCTCGTGATGAGCGGCGTGCGCGAGATGGGCGGCACGCTGAACACCAGGAACCTGCGCAGCCCCGCACTGGCCTTGGACGCCAGGCGTGCAGCGCCAGCGGCACCTCATCTAGTCCGCCTAGATGAGGTGCATCTAAGCGGCGCAGGGACTGTGTAGGAATGCATTCCAGCCATCAGCATGGCAACCAGTAATGCTGCTCAGTCACGCGAGAGGGGCGGCCTTCAGGTCACAACCCTTCGGGCGCGCAGCTGTGCTCAGCCCTCCTAGCTAAGCCGGGCAGGCAGGCACAAGTGAGTTGCATGCTGTCATCTGCATGCCCCCCGGACACGCGCGCACGGGGCGCAGAGTCACAGCCCAGCCTTCTCTTTCACACGAGCGGCCTGAGCTGTGTGGGACTGGTCCAGGCAGTGGGACTGCAACTTGTGAAATATTAATTCTTAAATTGCATGTCTGACGGCCGCCGCACCGTCGGGCGCCAGCTCCATGCAGCGTCGACATGCCCTTGATGATGGCATCCACTACCCGGTCGGCAAAGCCGCCAAAGTGCGAGATGTCTGTCTGAAGTGGCCCAAACAGGCCGGCAAAGACCTGCGGTCGCCCGGGCTCAGCTGCTCATCAGGGATGGGCCGAGCCATGCTCCATCTGGCGCAGCAGCACCCATGCTCTGATGACTCGCATTCATTGCAACTTCCATGCCTGGCATTGCCATGCGTTTCAATATGACTGCATGCTGTTGCCTTGCAGCGGGGAGATGTCAGGTCTGGCCATGCGGCAGCAAGCACACACTGCAGTGCAGCATAATGAGCAAACCACAGCGCTGCTGATGGTCGGTACTGCCATACGCGGGCGCGCACATCATTCGAGCCGATCTCCACCAGCATGATGTCGTGGTGCGGGATGCCCTTGCCCAGTGGACCATCTAGCCTGTGGATGTACTCGTTGACCTGGTCCAGGTACGACTGCACCAGGATCACCTGCCACGCCACGGGGCCGCCTGAGCGGACACGCGAGGCAGCGTGTCGCTGCGCGCGCCTGCATGACCCCGGTGCGCGCATGCATGCACAGCAACTGCTGCGTGACACCGCCCTTGGTCAGGAACGCCCTGGACATAACGCGTGCCTACTTGTCGCCTATATCAAAGGAGATTGTCTTGTGCTTGACAGGCAGGGAGTAATGGCGTGATGCGGCACCCTCCATGTCCGGCTCTGACTTCTTCCTAAGCTCGCTCAAAGCGCACGTCCGTTTCAACAAACCCTGGGTGGTACACTGGTAGTGTGCGCGGGGCGCGCCTGAGCGGGGCACTGCGGCGGCACCCCCGGCGGCTGGCAGCGCGCGGCGAGAGGGAAGCTGCCGGGGATGGACAGGACACTGTTGTTGTGCGCGCCGCTGCTGGCGCCGCCGACCGCATTGTCCGCCAGGCGCAGGCCGAGCAGCTGCGCGATGTACTCGGTGTACACACGCCCGTTGCTCCAGCGACCCTGGTAGTAGGGCGGCGGCGGGTACAGCGCCTGCGCGTGCGCGCGGGGGGCTGACGGCGCGCTTCGCCGCCAGCCGCCCAGCAGCTGCGCCCGCATTCAGCATGCAAAAGGCGCGCTGGCAGGGCGCTGTGTGGCTCGAGAGCTGGGGGTGTCCCTGGGGCGCGCTAACAAGCCATGGCATGCCGAGCGTGCCTCGCGGCCGGGGCGCACCAGGCGGCTCAGGCCCAGCGCCTTCTGGACCACCGCCGAGGTGCGCCCCGTCGACGAGATGCTGTCGCCAAACACAACCAGGCGCGGGTGCAGGAATGGCAGCGTGTCATTGCCATCGTCCGTGGTCTCCAGCCTGAAGCTGTCCGCGTCGCCCTGCGTGACATTCTCCGCCGCGCTGTGCGCGGCCGCCGGCGCGCACGCCAGCAGCAGCGTCACAAGCGCCCAGCCTGCCGCCCGCCGCCGGCGGCCGCGCCCCGCTCGGCCCCCGCGCGCCTGCACGCGCGGCCCGCGTGCACGCCGGTCGGTCGGCAGCGCGGGAGCCGTCAGGCTGCTCGCTGCCCGGCGCTCGCCCGCCGCACCCGCGCCCGCTCCACGCCTGCGATTGGGTGGCGGCCGGCAGAGCAGTGCCGGGCGCGTCGCGCGCGCGGGGTATGGGCCGCTGCGTGCCGCGCACGGCGCAACACGCACGCGTGGCTGAGCAGGTGACAGCCTGCCGTGGCGCAGAGACGGCGCAGCAAACGGCCTGCTGGGCCGGCAGGGCGCGTTACGACAGGGGCCTGGCCCTGGAGGATGCTGAGGAGCAACCGCATGCACCTCGGGCTGGCCTCCTGGTACATAGCAAGATTGGTGACAGGCGATCCTGCAGGTTCTGAGCGGCGCAGCAGTCTTCCGGCAATACGCGGGCCTAAGCAGATCTGTCCGTTGGGCAAGCCCGCGCGCGCTGAACCACCTGGGAACGCACCGCCTCGTGTACCCTTGACCAGGCAGCCTTCATGGTGTGAAGCCACACGCTGCGGGCTGGGGCCGCAGCAACATCATGCGCTCCTGAGGCCAGGCCACATTTTCCGCGGCATCACGCGCAGGTTCTTGATGCGCCCGCAGCAGCTGCTGCGCAATCAAGCTCTACTTCGGCAAGCAGCCACTGGGGACAAACGGAAGCTTTTTCGACATGGAAACCCTGTAGGCCAGGTTTTCGTACTTCTGGGGTGTTCACACTGAGCAGGAGCCTTCCTTCCACAAGCTGTGGGAAAGGCCCCGACAGCAAGCGAATGACCGCGTGCATCGAGGAGCAACCGGTAGCCTCAACCCCTGCTGATATTCTCAGCAGAAGGTCAGGTGAGCACCATGGTGAGGTGTGAGGGAAACCGCGCAGCATGCTGCCCACGCTCCTGCACAGCCCACACTCCGCAGTACCTTTGCATGTGTTGCAGTACCCCAGTACCTTTGCATCGGTTGCATCTTTTTTTGATCTCTGCCCGGAAGCCTGCGCCGCAGGCAGCGAGGCGGGCGCGGGCAAGGCAGCAGCGGTTGTGTGCTATCACTACCCCTGCCATGACGGCGCGTTTGCGGCGCTCGCCGCCCACCTGCACTTTGCGGCCACGCAGACCCCGGTCCGCTTCGTGCCGAACCGCGTGTTCCGGCCCTGTACTGTCGGCGACCTCGCGCTCCAGGCGCGCGCCCATGCAAGCACTGTGCACAGCAGGGCAAGCGGGCAGGTCCGGGGACCGCTGGTTGTGGGCTGGCGAGGCAGAGCAAGCGAGGCCGGCCCCCGTGTGTTGGAGAGCCTTTTGTCGTGGCGGCTTTGCAAGATGCGTTCTGGCAGAGTATAGTGCTGCACATCTGTGTGAAGTACTGCTTACACCCAGCAGGGCTCGGAGACGGTGTTCCTGCTGGACTACGCGGGCCCTGCGGGGTTTGCGGCCGCGGTTGCGCGCGCGCTGCCAGCCGGGCGCGCCGTGCTGCTGGACCACCACAAGACGGCGGCCGAGCACTTGGAGGGCGCTGATTTGCCAGGCAACCTGCACATCGGCATCGACCAGCGCCGCTCCGGGGCCGTGCTCGCGCTGGACCACTTCCAGCCGAAGGTGCGGCGGCTGCATCACGAAGCTGCGTGGTCTGATACCCTGTCGCGGGCAGGCTCCGATGCTGGTGCGGGCCTCGAGCGCCCAGGCGTGCGGGAAGCCTGGCGCGGGTGCATGCGCTCGTTTGCCTGGGTAAACTGGCCACGTGAGCGTGGTGCTGCTCATGCTGTCAGAGCCGCTGAGGTGGCGACTCGCCCGGATGACCTACGTCCGTGTATCAGCCAACCGTGGCCTATATAAAGACCGAGGTCAGCGCAGCAGGCTACTCCGTCGCATATCAACTCAACCAAAACTAGGCGTGCAAGCATGCCACTGTGCGAGTACCCTGGATGGCTGCAGCTGGCAGAGCCTTAGATATGCACAAGGAAGCGCCCTACAGCAGAAGAGTGTGTCGTACCTGGTCTTTGAGAGTATGGCCGCCTGGCTCCAGGTGACTGAGGAAGTGCGCACGATGTTCCAGTACATCCAGGACGCAGACTTGTGGCAGTGGCGCCTGCCGGACAGCAGGGCCTTCTCAGCAGGCGCGCCCGTACGGCGCGATCCGGTCCCCTCAAGCGAAGCTGCATGCCAGGCAAGCCATGCGTCGGCACTGCCAGCGGCACTCTCGGGGACAGGGCTGGCATGCTTGGGGCCCCTGTCATCACATGTCATCACAAGCGCGGCGGTCTGCAGAGATGTTCTGCCGCTGGACGGGGCTGTGCTGCAGCCCGCACGCATGCTGATAAGCAGCCGAGCTGGGAGTGTCCAACACATCAGCTGTGTACACACCAGGGCAAAGCGTGCAGCTGGAGGCCTCACAACCGAGGCATGCAGGTCTCGCTGCATTGCAGCTCGAGTTCGATGCGGGAAGTCCCCGAGCATCTTCGATACGCTGCTGGGCTTGCGCATCCCGCAGCTGGTTGACCAGGTGTGTTATGACGCTGGGCTGCCCTGATGTCTGCCCCATGGCAACACAGACTGCTCAGCAGGCTGACATCATGCTTGGGGCGCTGCTTTTTGCTTTGTTGGCATCACTGGAGCAGACATGTTGTGTCTTCTCGCTTAAGCTCTTATGCCCCAAGTCCGCAGCCCTGGCGCGCCAGCCAGAGTGCGCCAGACCCGCAGCGCCGCCGACACAGGCCAGTGCCCGTGTCTGCGCCAGGGACGCGCAGCGCTGCGGGAGCAGGACCGCCTGGTCGCAGCGGCGCTGGCGGCCGCGTTCCGTGTGGCGCTGGGCGGCGCCACGGGGCAGGCGGCCGGCTGGGGCAGCTGCCTGGCGGTGCATGCGCCGGGCGATGCGGGCCGGGCGGCAGGCGCGCCCGCGGCGCGTGCTGCCTGTGTGCGTGCGCTTTGAGCCACCTCCCGAGGTCCTGCGGGCGGCTGTGGTCTCGTGCCGGGCCCCTGCGCGCTGCGCGGGCGGGCGGCCAGCTGTGCGCAGCGGCCGGGCTGCGCATAGGCAGGCTTGTTCGGGGCGGCAGGTATTTCTGCAGCTCCGGCTGCCGGTGTGTGCTTGTGATCCCGGATCTGCTGAGGCCGTGGGCCATGAGAGCTAGGGCGTGCTGCAAAGTGAGCAGCTGGGCTGCGGGGGCGCGATGCAGCGCATGCGGGGTGGTCCGCCGTGGCAGCCGGCATGATGATTGTGTGTTCCATTGTCCGCATGTCATAAGGTCGTCTCTAGGGTGCGCGGCAGCAGGCACGCGCGCTCGGTGCGGGTGGCCGTCGAGAGAGAGATGGAGCAGTGCCAGAGACGTGTTGTTACGCTGTTATGCGCAGGGTTACGCAGCGCGTTGGGGCATGCGCTGGCTGAGCGCTCTGGCGCCTCCGGCATGCGGCCCATCGGCGTGGTTGCCTACCGGGAGGCGCGCATCCCTGCGTGCCGTGCTGCAGGAGCTTGCGTGCCTCCCTGCGTGCTGTGCTGCAGGGGCTTGCACGCAAGAGCGTGTCCGTCTGGAGGAGCTTGCGCACTTGAGCGTGCCGGGCTGGAGGAGCTTGCGCGCTTCAGTGTGCGGGCTGCAGGGGCTTGCGCGCTTCAGCGTTGCCAACCTGCCGTGCACAAGGCTGGACTAGATTAAAGGTGATGACAGAAATACCTGTGCGTCAGCGCGCAGGCTGAGATGGATAACGACACCATAAAAATCAGCCTCAGGAGCCTGGGCGAGGAGGACACGACGGCCGTCACGCGCGCGCTGGGCGGCGGGGGCCACCGCAACGCCAGCTCCTGCCTTATACCTATAGCTGCATTCGAGGGCTGGCGCAGCCTATAGATGCAGCGCCGGGGCCGCGCTGACGCATGCCGCATGCAGTGCGTTTGCTCTATGGTTCTGCCTTGCATGTCCTGTAGAAGCCTATTTGAACATGAACATCTCCGTCAGGGCGCTGTCGAAGGGCTTGTACTTCAGTGAGTACTGGAAAGCCTCTCCAACATGCAGCGTGTCGGCCACTGCTCAGCCTAGGAGTGGCATAGCAGAGTCATGCGCCTGTGCTTTGAGCTGGCAGAGGTGAGCGACAGCCATGCACATGTGCAGCTACGCACGCGGCGCGGCGCAGACAAACTGCGCAACCTCCGTAGTGCAGTCCCTGGCGGCTGGGGCGACAGCCTTGTTTGGACGCGTGACACGCTAGGCAGCCTGTGCCAGCCTCAGGCGCGCTAGGCGACCTCGTCATGAAGCGCTTCCTGCTCACGCATAGGCAGAAGAGAACTGCTCGGGGCCACCTCCTGCTGCCTCGCCCCAAGTTTCAACCTGGATCTAGGTGGGCGGCCCGTGCCGCGCAGGGGCCTGGGACCTGCGACCACACTGCGGCAGAGCGAGCAGCGAACCTCGTGACGTGCCTGCCGTTCTTTAAGATCGGTCTGGATACATACAGGTGCGCTGCCTTGCGGCTCGGGCGCCCGCCCCCTGCCCCTATGCAGATGAAGTGATCTGCACTGGCGTGCGTGTGCCGCAGGCAAAGCAATTCTGATACAGGCAGACTGTATGGCGCGTCGGTCGCTGCTGTGGGCGCTGGAGCAGTGGCGTTCCACGCTACCAGCGGTGCGTGCACTGCTCACTGCGCAGCGTCGGCTCCTCTCCTTGTGAGGCGTGATGGATGCAACGTACTCTGTGCTCTTGCAGGCGACGCGCGGCCGTGGGGACGGCGCCTTGACTACTGGGTGAGGCAACAAGCGGGCTTTGCACACCTTCTTGTCAGCGCAAACTTGCGGCCGGGCAGGCAGAGAGCTGGGCTGAGCGACTGCAGGTAATTGCGCTTTCAGCGGCGGCGCTTTCTCGCGTGGTGCACCCCAGCTCGCCACAGCACACGCGAGTGTCAGTCGCGATGGTACCCTTCCAGCCGCTGGCTGTCACGATCGCCAACGGCGTGGGCATCCAGGTCTGCTGCTGCTGTCGCTATATACCATCCCTCTCTGCAACCCTGCCGCCTTGCATGTGAGCTGGGCATGCTCAGCGGAGGACCACGGCTGTCACCATTCTGTAGGGCCCGCACGAGCTCCCATGCTGTCTGCTTCATATCCCACTGCGCCAAGCGAATCCGCCCTGCAGCCAGGCGCTGCATGCATGCGGCCATGCTGCAGTGAGCGCCCACGATACCTCGCGGTCGGGCGACAGCCCGTCCGTGCCGCAGCCTCACGCCGCGCCGCCGCGCGCAGGCGGAGTTCGCGCGGCGCGCGCAGGAGCGGGCCTCGCTACGGCCCGCGCACCGCGCGCACGTGGCCACCGCGGCGCTGGGCGCGGCCTGCTTCGCGCTGGAGGACGCGTTCCCGACGCTGCCGTTCATCCACACCACGTGGCACCTGCTGTCGGCGGTGGGCGTCGCCGCGACCGGCGCGCTGGTCGCCGACTGCGAGGCGTATCCGCGAAAGCAGGGCTGATGCGCGGCTTGCGCGTGCCCCCACGCCACAGTGCAGCATGTATGGGGTGGGCGAGAGAGGAGCTTTGGCGTGCTGGACAGTCTGAACTGCAACAGAGCAAGCGGCAGCGGGCTGCTAGGCACTGCGGGGTGCCGCTTGACAGGCATATTGATGCACAAGTGCGTGCTAGGGGCTGGATTCGTTGATGCGTGTCAGCGCACGCAAAGCCGAGAACAGCGCTGTGAACCGGCTGTAGAGAGCGCACATTTTTATATGCTGTTGGGCTCCCGTATTGGTAAGACAACAGGCACGCCACGGGTTGCAACGCCTTTCCTTGCACTCCTGATATGTCTGGGTTGCTGTGCCCTATGTAATACAGCTGGAGAGCTGAAGTGGTGAGGTGACTGCATGTGGCTCCTGCTCGCGTCAAGCACACCGGTGCTCTTCAGTGTCGGCCCAGGCAGTCGGGAGCTGCAAGCTGCGCAGCTGTGCAGCACACTTACACCTGTGCAGCTGCCCAGGAACTGTGCCATTCCCATGCCTTTGCCTCATAGCCCGGTGGACAGTGAGCGTACTGCTCCAGCTGTCCAGCTCGCTCAATGTACTGGGGTTTCAGTGAGCCTGCCACATGTCATGCTGTGAGCGTCGAGACTGGGTTTGCAGGCTGAAAGCGCCGCTCACAGGCCTGGGCAGGTGGTCCTGTTGGTCCCTGTCAGGACTGTGCACGAGGCACCATACCTCCTTGGGCATGTAGCTGAGAGCATGTCTGGTTAAAAGGTCGATATGCAGCTCGCCAAGCAGTGCGCGCGCTTTCGAGCCCTTCCTCGCTGTTTCACTCACCAGTGCACTGCGGCTCGCACATGCAATGCCACCTCCCTGCCTATCAAGGTCGGCGCAGAGCGGCTCGCTTGTGCCCGAGAAAGCCTGCTCCTGCGCTGCTTATCAGATGTCCAGGTACAGGTTAACCCTGCGCAGGCTCGCCACCGGCAGCACCCAGCGCTGCTGGCCAAGCGGTTGGACAGCTTGGCGCGGCCCTGCGGGCGGTTGCCACGCACGTCGGCCAGCGCCCACTCCGTGCTGCCGCCCGGCAGGTCCACCGCCAGCAGCTGCAGCACCTGGCGTCCCCCCGCCAGCCCTCATCAAGCCAGGCACCTTTGCACATGGTCAGTGGCGCTCGCAGGGGTGCAGCCCGCCTCTGCGGCCCGCCGGCACAGAGCCTGCCGTGCGGCACTCGAGCCTCGCTCGGCAGCGGACTCCCTGGACGGTGACAACCGGTGGGCGGCGTACGCCATGCAGACAAGGTTCTGCAGCAAAGAAGGAGCGCAGCAGTGTGCCATGGGTCTTTGTGCAAGGTACACACCCAGACGCGTAACATGCGCAGGGGCCGTGCGCGCCTTGTCGGCGACCGGCGCGCCGCCCTCCGGGCCCTCGGCAAAGACGACGCGCATGGGCAGCCCCTGGAAGCGCGCAAGCTCGCCCGGCAACCGCACTGGCCTCTCCGCACCCTGCGCACATATCAGCATTAGGTCCCCAGCCTTGGCCGCGCAGGGAGGGGCGCGCAGCATTTGCTCTGATTTTTGCTGGCCTGCCCGCAAGGCTGCACACAGCGGCGCCTCTCAGTGCTGACGTGCACGGCTTCGACACATGCGCGTCGAGGCCGCCACACGGTGTCAGCCTTGAGTCGTGATGCTGCCAAGCCAGGCTGCCTGCACAGTTCCCTGGCGGTGGCGCCGCACTGGCAACTCATGCACAAAATGCGCGCCGTCAATGCAGTGCTGCGCACGGGGCGGGCGCTCACCACGGAAGACACCTCGACCTCGATCTCGCCGGCGCGCTCCTCGCCCATTTGCGCCTCGAGCGCGGCGGCAAACGCGCGCGAGAACGACTGGATGTCCTCCAGGGAGGCTGAGCCATACGCGTCGTTCATCTGCGCGAGCCACCAGCAGGAGGTGGACACAGGCAGGTGTGAGGCATCCTGAGATCCAACCTCATCCTGAGATCCAACCTCAAACTTCACCGAGTATTGTGGTCTGGACTGGCTCACTGCATGCGGGAGGCGAACAACTTGTGGTCTGGACTGGCTCACTGCATGCGGCAGGCGTGCTACCCAAGGTCGGCCGCTGCCGCAGCGCCCAGCAGGAGCGAGCCGTGCAGCTGGGCGCATGCCGCGCGCCGGCCCTCGGCACACAGCACCGGGGCCTGGATCGCGCAGCTGGGGCGCGCGGTCGGCGGCTGGGCAGCGCGCGCGCGCGCGGCGCGCGGCGCGGGCGCGCCTGGTCGAGCCGGATCTCCAGGAAGCGCCGGCGCGCCTGCGCGCGCAGCAGGAACAGCTCCAGGCCCGCCATGGCCGGCCCAGCCAGCACGCCGCGCGCGACCTCCAGCGCAGCGGCCGCCCTGGCGCAGGGCCCGCCATCATCAGCCCTGTGTGCCGCTGAGCAGGCTTGCAGGTGCGTCCCTGCATGCGCGCGCCTGCCAGCATGCCGGGCAGCGCACGGAGGGGCAGGCGAGTCCCCCGGACGCGGGTGCGGTGCAGGCGCTTTCACGCGCATGGGCTCACTGACGGCAGCCTCAAGCTGTGCCCGCCCGATGTCGCAGGCCGGCTCAGCTTTACCAACCTCACAAATTTTGCGCTCTGCCTCCTGGCCGGACACCACTGCTGCTGCCCGGTACCTGCAACCCTTCTTTGCGTCATTGCTTGTGCTGTGCCAGTCTGTACAGACCCGCCGACAGACGAGGTCAATCTGAACGGCTACGACAAGGACGGGAAGCCCCACTGCATGCGCGGCGAGAACATGAACCTCCATCTGAAGCAGTATCGACCCCTGACGCGTGCTGGTAGTGCAAAAGTGGTGCAAAGCCTTGCTCATGCTGACCTCAGCGCCAGCACGCGTCAGGGGCAGACGCTGCTTCACGCGCAGGCTCATGTTTTTGCACACAGACGTGCCGCTCATGCGGCGAGCCTTCTTGTCCTTGTTGTAGCCAGTGACATTTAACTCCTTCGTCTCGGGTCTGTGCAAGCTGGCACAGAGCCAGCAAACGCGCAAAGAAGGGTTGCAGGCAGCGGGCCACAGGGGCGGTGTCCAGCCCTCGTGGCTACAGAGCGTGCACACCAGTCGGCGCCGCCGAGGTCGATGGTTGGCCCTACCGCCGCCAGACCCAACAACTCTTCTTCGCCAGCATCGTCCGGCTCCGGCCCCAGGTCGGCATCCTCGTCTGTGCCCAGCTCGCCGTCGTCATCATCAACCTCGTCTGCATCTATATCCTCCGTGTCGTCGCCAAACTCCTCGGAGTCCTCCAGCGCGCTGGGCTCGTCTTCAGCAAAGCCGTCTACATCCTCGTCGGCCGGCGACGCGCACGGCGCAGCGGCGGCGCCTGGCGGCCCTCCGCCCGCGCACGCGGCAGGCCGCCTCCGCGCATGCAGGGGCGCCGCCGTTCGCAGGTTGCGCGTCCTGGCGAGTGCGCAGGCGGGGCGCGAGGGTCAAAGAGGCCAAGGTGGCTTGGGAGCCTGTTAGCACCTTGCAAAGTGCACTAAAGACACGTCCGTAGCAAGGTCGACTTCAAAGCAACAGACGCCTGTTGCAGCACAGCGCGTACCACCAGTGCCGAGCGGACGGCAGAGTCCCAACGAAGCTCCCAGTCGCACGGGCAGGATTGCTTGCAGCCTCGCATGTGCCTGCCCGCCAGTGCAGCGTGCAGCTGCACCGCGCGGTGCCTGCCCAGGGCCCGCTCTGCATCAGCTGCAGCCCTGCGCCGCAGTTAACTCTACTTCACCGCACTGCCTTTGCCTTGCTCGCAGCTCCTTGCAGCCTTTCTCAACTACGCAGGCCCACACTGACCAATATCCGTAAAAAGCACATTGGCAAGAGAGTCCTTGAAAGGCTCTGAGTGTGCGCGCTTTCCAGCGTACCCAGACGTGTTAGTGCAGTCCATATAAATATGCATATAGAAATGCAGTGAAATAAGTGCGCACCGTTTGTGCAATGGCGTGGCAGCGTTCTCGACGCTGCGCTGGCGACAAGCAGCGCCTGCCTCCAGCGCATGCAGTGGCGGCACAGAGACTACACTTCAGCCGAGCACTTGCAAGGCATGCCTAGTTGTATAGGCAGTTGATAGGCTGGAGACCTCAGTGTGAAAGCCTCAAGCAGCCAGAGAGGGCTGTGCAGGGCGGCTTAGGCAGACAAGCGCTGCCCGCAGGTTCAAGCTCGAGCAGAAACTCCTGAGGCACAACTCCTGAGGCACAGCACGCAGTGCACGTGGGAGCCCAAAAGGGTGAACGTGCTGGTTCCTATCGCAAAGTGCCAGTCAGCGGGAGCAGGGCAGCTTGGGACTTGATCGCAGTGTTGCCGCGCAAGGGGGCCGCCGACCCTACGGCACCCCTGCACGTGCGCAAGAGGCCATCATGGCATGGCTCTTCTCATGCTTTTCATTCATTCATTCATTCATTCTGTGGGCATATCGCCAGTTATGCCGCATGGCGCGCATCTGATACACGGATGTTATCCCCCACTCCGTTTGTGTACGCCAGCAGCGCGTTGTTGCAGTCTTTCGCATCAGTAGCACTGCAGTAGCAACCAGTAGCAACCAGTAGCAAGCACTTGGCAGTCAGTGACGGCTGTGCCTAGGCGGATGCCCGAAATGGCCGCCCGAGAGACTACCGAATCGACTCCATACGACTTACCTGCAGACCGAGAAGCGCTCTCCGCTGAAGGCGCACGTCTGGACAGCCGGGGCTTTGAAGAGTTTCGCAACATCTGTGAGCACCTGCTGCCCTCTTTGCAGGCGTGCTGCCGGAGAGCATGGCGCTTGCTGCCGTGGCACTTGCTGCACGGGCGCTCGGACTCACCAATGCTGGCTTGGGGCAGTCACGCAGGCGGGCATGCTCAGCCAGGCGGCCGGCTCGGCGTACGTGGAGTTTGGCAACACAAAGGTCATGGCCGGAGTGTGCGCCCCCATGTGAGTCGCGGCGCAGGCAGCAGCGCGGCAGCACCGCGCTGACCCTGTCGCGCGCGGGCGACTGGCCAGGTACGGGCCGCGGGAGAGCGACAGGCGGGAGGCCTTCAGCGAGCAGGGCCGCCTGCAGTGCGACGTCAAGCTCGCCACTTTTGCGACGCGGCGGCGCGGCAACTTTGGGCAGGCGCGGCCCTGTGCTATGCGCGCTCGCGCGCTGCGCGCGCGCCTGGCGCCGCGCAGCGCTGGCGACCAGCGGGCCTGGTGGCCGCACTCACCATGTGAGGTCCTTGCACGTGCACGCCCTGCAGCGCGTCCGGCCCAGTGAAGTCAGACTGCGTCGCTTGTGGTGACCACACCGCGTTTCAACCCAGCCAGGGCCATGTGCGGGTTACGCAGAACAGGACGGCGAGCTGCGTGCTGCTGGGGGCGCGGTGCTGCCAGCAGGGTGTCGCGTGCTGACCGTGCGGAAAATTTTGCGACGTGTGCGCGCTGGCGAGCCTTCGCAAAACCCTGCACGCGCGCAGAGCGACGCGGAGAGGGAGCTGTCGGCGGCGCTGGCGTCGGCGCTGGCGGGCGCAGTGCGCCTGGGCAGCTTCCCCAAGGCCAGCGTGGACGTGTTCTGCGTCGTGCTAGAAGCCGACGGCGGCGAGCTGCCCGCGGCGGCCGCCGCGGCCGCGCTTGCGCTGGCCGACGCGGGCATCGAGATGGGCGACCTGGTCGCCGCGTGCGCCGTGGTGCGCGCCGCGCGGCCCGCTGCCCCCCAGGCGCTTCCGTGCCGACCGACAGCTGATGCGGGGCGACAGCGGCGACAGTTTCTGTGCTTGGCGCGTGTCAGCGCGGCACAGCGAGGCTGGAGACGGGCAACCTGGCGTGGCCGCATGCGCACACGGCTGGCTCCTTGCGTGATGTGGAAATTTGCATCCGCATGGCATGAGGCAGCCGTGTCTATGTATGTTGGATCGAGGCCTCAGCACTCGTGTTCGCAGCTGCGGCGGGCGCTCTGCTGCGCATCCCGATGCACGCCCTTGCTGGGGCGGAGCCAGCACGGGGCGCGCGCGGCGTGTGACAGCCTGCCGCCCGCTGCGACTTGCGCTGCTGCCGAGCCTTCCAGTGGGCACTCATGCAGCCAGTGACCATGCATGCGCGGCGTGCGCGCAGAGCCGCGTGGGCGGCCAGCTGCTGCTGGACCCGAGCGCCGGCGAGGCGCGCCGGCACGACGGCAGCGCGCTGCTCGCCATGATGCCCGCACGCAACCTGGCGCGCCTGGGGTCCCTCGCATGCATGGCTGCCAGAGCTTCATAGTGTCCAGCAACTGCTGCACATAGCTCTCAGCCTGGCATTTTCTAGAAAACTAGCCAACCTCTTCAATGGCAAAGCCGATTATCATTTGCTGGCCAGCACTTTGCAAGGCAAGAGGGCAGGTAGCGATGCGCGCATGTGTGGCTTTTTGGTAATCTATCACTGACCTGCTGTTTGGTGCCTGCACACGGTGCAGCCGTCAGGACCGAAGGGCAGCGGCTGCACACCGCTGCCCCGCGGCGGCAGCGCGCCGCGCGCTGAGGGCGGCGGCCGGCGGCAGGTCACGCACATGGAGCTGACGGGCCGCTGGAGCAGCACGCAGGCCGCCCAGGCCCTGCAGCTCTGCATGGGCGGCTGCCTGCAGCTGGACACCGCCCTGCGCGGCAGCCTGCGGAGCGCGGCGGACGTGGCGGCCGGCTAACGGCCTGCATGGGTGTCGAGCGTCGGCGCAGGTCCCT